>Ga0183100_1001283_pt1 | contig 13240 bp, 7 predicted proteins | sample Biomet2_FD_127789 | JGI IMG/M metagenome (GOLD analysis project Ga0183100, IMG submission 127789) | Microbial communities from bioreactor (seeded with anoxic lake sediment) at LBNL, California, USA - Biofuel metagenome 2 | ecosystem: Engineered > Bioreactor > Anaerobic > Unclassified ...
TACTTATAATAATATACTTTTATTTTATTTTTTTCAACATTTTTACTTTTAATATTATGTTAAAATTTGCATTCCTTAACACAGAAACTCTTTGACCATAAATACAAATCTGGATAGTCAAATATTTAATACAATTAAGAAAATCTCCAATCATTATCTCTTTAATTTACTTATAATGAAATCTTCATTTCAAATAAAGGCCCTTATTATCTATATTTTGTCTTTATGCAACACTGAAACCAGATACTATAATTCAAAAAAATATATTCTTCTTTAATATGCATAAACACATTGCTAACATAAAAACTCTCACCATCATATAATACTCTTATGCGAAATATTATATGAGAAGGGATTAAATGAGCAGATTAAAACCCGAAAAACTTTCAGTTGAATTTAGAAAGGGAGTTACTACTACAGAACCTATTATACCAAGACGTTACACTCTCACTCACAGTGATGTAACTGCAGACCTTTTTTTAACTATTGGATTAATATATGCCTATGATAAAGTTAATGCTATGAGAGATGAAGTGCTTGGTGAATGGATTAATGCTCAGAACGGATACTTTTTTTATGTGCGCCTATATGTAGATAATGGTGAATATAGTCCTGAAGTAACAGCTACACGAAATTATATTTTTAGACGTGAACTGCCACTTGCCTTAGAAGCTATCAGATATGGCGATAAGGATTTTTTTACTGCACATCCTGAATTAAATTATGCTCCAATAATAGTCTACTTTTCGTCAACAGATTCACAATATAACAAAATAGAAAATTGGGGTTCTTTTTTAGACTATGACATTATGAGCTCTAATAGATATTCTGAAACTCTAACAAATGTACTATTTACTACTTTTCAATTTTTTCTATTTTTAAGCTTATCCTTCGAATTCTATATTAACCAGAGCATAACTTCACCTATATGACTAATTCCATCAAGGCTAAACAATTCATCCATCCTTGACGTTCACTATCCTATTACCATATTCAGCAGTTTCCATTGAGTGAGTAACCATTATAATCGTCTTTTTATAATCCTTTGTTTTATTACCATCTAATAGCACAGGCAACAAGATATTTTCCTCTACATTCAAGTTAGATATTAAATTATAAAATTGAAATACAAAGCCAATATTTCTTCTCATCATAATACTTTGTTTATCATCATTAAACTTTGATATATCCTAACCCTTCATAAGTACTTTACCAGCTGAAGGCTTATCTAATCCTCCCAATATATACAAGAGTGTACTTTTTCCAGACCCTGATGGCCCCATTATTGATACAAAGTATCCATCATTAATCTTAATAGAAATACCTTTTAATATCATTAATGACTCCTTGCCCTTTTTAAAAGAAGCCAATCATACTCTATATTAATAACTTCCTCATCACTATGAAAATTAATGTTTTTATACTGAAATTCAGGATTATTTAATATATAAATTACAATTTCTTTAATAAACCTTACTATATTCCCGTTCTTTTTATTTAAAGGCAACATATCGTTTTCAAGCTGATAGGTTAATTTCAAATCATCAATAAGCTTTTCGGCATGAAGGATATTCTTTAATATAACTTTTCCATAAACTTGAGTCCTCTCTAAATTATTATTTCCAATTGGATCAGCTATTAACTCTGCATAGCCTTTAATATATGTCGTATTCTATCTTTTTACTATATAATATTCTGTAGTATCAACAAAGTTTCAGTATACAATTAAAATTTATTGTAATAATCTGATTCTAAATATTTCTTCTAGTAAAAAGTATGGTTATAATTTTTGCACTATACTCGATTTTCTTATAACGCAAAAAATCCCCGACAACACTACGTTAGTATTGTCGAGGATATGCTTGGTGGAGGCGAACCGTATCGTATCAAATGTACAATATCTATTGCCGATTACAGACATCATTAAACTACTGGGTGTTTTTATTACTCCCACTCTACTCTTGAATATTATCTTCAATTTAATAAATGCTTATTTTTGTGGTTTCTATTATTTGTTTTATTTATATTATTTATCACAATAAAGCTATTTAAAACTTAATAAAATCATTTTAGAATCAGAATAATTATATGTATTTCGAAAGACATTTGATGTTAGTGAATCGTACCTTTTTATTCCACTTACCATAAGTTTGGCTGTTATGTATGAGCAATATGCCCGTTAGAAGCTATTTTTTATTTATAATAATGGGATAATATAAAAATATAAAACTGTGATTTAAAATTAGAAAACACACCGTTTTGTGGTGTGTTTTCTATAGTGGTGAAGTCTTGACTTTGTAGGAACTGGCTCAAATCATCTATCCATTGTATTTGAATGACCTTTTGGGCCTCATTATCAAGAATGTACAGTCTTAATACCTAAAATCATTTTAAAAAGCTATACTTCACAATCATCATCAATTCTTCAAGATTATTCAATGGTGTTGGTTCAATTGACAATCCAAATGGTATATCCAATTTAATATCCAGGTTGATCATCCCTCGGTAAAGATTCCATTCATCTATTTTAACAAGATCAATAACAGCGGAGTTGTTTTCATTATCTTTATCTTTGACTGAAATTGTCGGTTTATTCTCTTTAACCTTTACCACAAGCATTACATCTTTAATAGCAGCACCTTTAATGTTCTGAGCAATATATGGCAACCTTGTTTTGTCAATTTTTAATTCAACCTTTCCATTCTGTGTAAGCAAAAGCCATTCATTAGGCAGGTCATGTTTCATGTTCAAAACTACTTGCAATCCTGTTTCATTAAGTTCCTGCTCAACTCCTTTAAGCCATTTCGATACGGAATTGGTTGCATCTAATTTAAGTTGCTCACCGCCTTCACAAGATGTGTATTTTAAGTGAATAATCACATCAGAAATACTGTGATAGTCAAATTGTCTAAATGTTGGCAACTCCAAACTCCATTTGCTAATAACTCCAGCCCCTTCAAATGGCAGATAACGCTCATCCTTAAAGTTAAGCTCAAACATCCCGCTGTCATTCTGCGCAGAACTGGCCGCTATAGCATTAATCGGAATAATGTAAGAACTAAACCTTTCATCCGTTTCCTCAGTATTTTCTGGGTAGACTTTACCACCTATAGCTGTGTTTCGGAATTTATTTTCTATAAGAGTGAGTGTGGAATTTATACCTGTATAAGGGCCTGCAATACAAGGAATTGAAATAGATACTGATTTAATTCGTCGTTTGTAATGACCTGGATAATCCATATCAAATAACACCTCTGGCAGTGCAAATTCACATTTTCCGGTTTCTCTCAGCTGAATTATTGCCAAAGGATTGATTTGATATAGGGAGATCTGCTTGGTTATCTCATATTCATATCCCCGTTCGTTTTGATAAGCTGCTTCGAGTTGCTTAAGTCCTAAATAAAGCTGCTCACCGGCCAATAGTCCATCTCTGCCTGCATCAAAATAACCAGGCTGAATAAAATTAGCACTGCTTATGCCCCTTTCAAAGCAATAGGTTTTCTCTGCTTTTTTAGCGAGTTCATAAGCCAAATTATAAACCTGATGGTATAAGGTTTTTAAGCTTCCCATCATCCAAGTGTATAACTCTTCGCTGGAGTATTTATTCTTTATAAATTCTTCCACTTCATTAGCATTATCTATTGCCTTTTGTTGATTTGTTATTTCCTTGTTTGCTATATCAATTCGTATTTGCTGAACTGTAATTTGCTTATCTATTTGTTTTAATTCATAACCAGCGGCATTAGCCTGAAAAATACGTTCCTGTAATGCTCGAGTAAAGCCTCCTTTTTTGCCTGCATTGTTTGATTGATAGGACAGTTGAGAGGAAACAATCTGAATTACTTTTGAAGCAGCAGTGGAAGCATTACCAAAATGACTTCCTCCCAATTCAGCCTGGCCCCCAACCCCAAAAGGCATAGCAGCTATATAAGTGTTTGGTAATGCATGAAAAATCGCTGATAACGCTTCTACTGAACTAGCCCCCATTTGCCAGTAATGTGCATCGTGAGATTTATCAAGTTCTTCCTTCTCAGGTGGTATTAATTTTAATCCACTATCTCCATCAACAGTTACAATGTCATTTGGTATTCCATTGAAATCAACTGTATCAGCAGGAACCAGGCTTTCATCCTGGCCGCTTAACTTAAGGTAATACTTCATTCTTTCTTCAGGTGTCTTACGATTTTGCTTCAGACTTTCAATATTCTTTTCCGCTTCTTCCAATTGTTTTTTCTTGATTTCCATTACAAGATTCTGCATTACTCCCTCGTGTTTTGCACGAATAAGCGCGACGGTTTCGTTATCTTTTTTTTCAATAGCAGAAAGCATAGCACTTCCTAATGACTTTAATTCATTACATAATTCCAAAGCCTTCTGTAACAAATAGTAAAAGCGATAATTAGGCATTGGTGTATTTAGGTCATTTAATACGGAAGCTATACTCAACCCTTGTGCAGCAGCCTTAACAAGTAAAGCAGGGTCAATAGGTGGTTCAAACAACGGAAGTTTTCGGAAGACTCCTTCTATGTTTTGACAATGACGTATCTTAAATAATCTATTAGCCAATGTATCCCAATAACCCATGAGTTTAGGATTGTTTGGAATACAGAAATATAAAGACGAAGCCGAACCGTATATATTAAAAAAAGCGATTTCTTTATTCACGACTCCAGGAAGTAAAGTTGGCTGATTACTGAAGGGCATCGCTATTTCAAGCTCAACCATAGCATTACCGAAAGGATCCCATTTATCCAATAAACTGAGATATGTCTGCGGTTTTATTTTGCCACGTTTTGGTATCATCATAGGTTTAGCACCTAGAATATGTCCTGCCAAAACATAAAGTTGAGTTGCCTGATTAATGCTTTCAATAGTATCTTGACGAAATAAATAGTCTCCCCATGCAAGAAGATTATCAATGTATTTCATTACAACCCATTTCATGTAGGCAACAGGTCTTCTGCGGGCGACAACATGAGGCATAAAAGGATTATTTCGCCATTCATTAATAGTTTTATCCCCAACATTCGGTTTGAGGTTATTGAAGATGCTGTCTAAAATTCGTTGGCTGTCGATTTCTTTGAATGGTTTAAATTGCCAAAATCGTGTATTATCATTTCCATCAGCAACTGGGTTGAATACAAAGTGGAACCACTTCATGGCTTCCTCATATTGCTGAGCCTTGCTGAGCGCATCGGCTAAAAGTATTGGCGTATGAAAAAACAACTCCCAGTTATAAAGTGAATATGGTTGTTTAAGTTCATGGTAAATAATCCAAGTCTCAGGATTATTGTCCTGATCAAAAGGACCGAAATCTTCTAATTCAACTGATAGGTTATATTCAAAAAAGTTTTTTAATTGGCCTAGATTAATTTTACCAATCAGTGCGTGGATGTATGAGTGATAGAACTTAATATTATTAAACTTCACTACTCCAGAAGAACGTTCAAAAACATAACCAGATAGAGTGTTAGTTTGGAGAGATACGATTGAGTTATCTTTCAGATAGTGGAATTTATCAGTTGAAATTGAATTATTGTCTGAATATACTTTTACAGGCGATTGCAAACTATTACCGTCAAATTCAAACTTACCCTTTTCTGTAATTTCATTATTATAGAAAACCCTTATTGCTAGAAGTTTATTAAATTCACCTTTATCATCTGACAAAACAGGAACAAATTCATATTTAGAAATATCTGCAATAGGGTTAGAGGCTTCAGGAACATCATATATCGCATCCTTGCTTAATTGCTTCTGCGTCCACTTTCCATTTCTATATTCGCTCCATGCCATTTTTATCTCCCAATATTCTATAGGTCTTAAAGTATCAGGAGAACCTCTTCCAATTTCCGTAAAAGCTTTACTAGAAGTTGATTTATTTTGTTTCGTCTTCTTCATAAGTTGTGGGAAGAAAATCAGCAACCTTCCATTCCAAACCACGGGTGTCAAATAGCAACCATTTATAATTTTTTGAGTAGTCAGGTCTTCCAAATCATAGCTTGGTATATCCACCTGCATTTTTTCCCATGGATACCAATTTCCTTCCTCGATATCATAAAGACGGTAGTAGAATAAATAAGGTGCGTTACGTGTACGAGAAAATACATGCAATTTTATAGGACTATTAGTTTGTTCTCCTTTATCATTAATCTTCATTTCAATATGGAGCCCAACTACTTCCATATTGGCCACTTCATCCACTTTATAAAGGTAAGACTTAAGTGCATCGGCGACATTTTGTTTATTGATGTCTTTTTGCAGCAGTTCGCTTTCAAGCTCCTTGAAGAACGAACTTTTATCATCCCGAAGGTTGCTTTCAATCCAGTTTTCAGGATAGAGAAATACTTTGCGGTTGGCTTCCCAAACTCTGTAACTCTGCATCCAATCCCAACGCACTCTGTCTAATGTATTTGCCTCTATTCCCTTTATGCCGTTGTGCTCTTCTTTTTCCAGGCCCAGGAAACAACGCTGCACAAATAACTGTACGGATGAAATAGCCTGTTTGATACGTGATGTTTCCATGCAGGGTTCCATTTGAACATCTATCAAGAAATATTCAAATAGGTCATCCACGTCAGTAACTTTCCAATCTATCAATGCCTTTTTCTGCAACAAGTAACCAATCAACGCTTCCTTCTGATTATTCCTAAGTTGGTCATGGAGAGGTTTTACGACCTGCTCCCAGTCAGTTTGGTTGTATTTTGCCCGAATAGCATTTTTAATGCTATCGGCTATTTTGCGGCAGGTTTTAAACTTAGAAACTGGCACTGCCCATTGGAAAAGCAAATCAATGTCAATACCAATCTTTTCTGCTACCATTAAGGCCTGTTGCAGTTTCAACAAACTTTTTTCGTTATAATAGTCGTTTAATTTGCCAATATTAAAATGACATACAGTTATTAATTTATTTATGCTTTCTTTCTTCCAGCTGGTTAATTCAACTATCTTATTAATAAGGTTGTTCTCATCTGATTTTGCATCATATGCCCAATTCCAAAAATCAATAATGTTTAGTTTAGCTTGTTGTAAGGAATTTCGTAGTCTTACATATCCCTCTAAACGCAACCAATGTTTAAGTTCAAGTTTATTAAAATCCAAATTATCGAATTTAGCATTGTGCTGGTTTAAAAATTTGATTTCATCAATACTTAAATTAAAGGTAGAAACGAGCATAGCTGCTTTTTTCAACATGATTAAAGCAGGCTTGCATTGCTCAGAAGCAAAATCAGGTATTAATGCTGATGAAGGGATAGATGTAATAGCAGAAGCAGGAGTTTTCCAGAAAATATTTTTAAGCCCTATACCAGCAGTCGAAAGTTTATATAATTTTCCTGCCTGTAATGATTTAGTATTACTCCACCATTCTACAATCGCCTCTTCAAAAGTTGTATCTTCTTCTGCTTCAAAAACCAAAGCTTCTCCCTCGACATTTACAATAGGTTCAGTGCTGCTGTTTTTAATTATAAATGTGTAGTCAGTATCGGCAGCAGGTATAAGATATCCACTCCAATTAGTCTCATCCGGTTTAGTACTTTCCTTGATTTTTTCAAAAATGCTGTAAATCGGCGTAATAGGTGCACCTAAATTTAGCACTTCAGATACCAAAACATCAGTAATTTTTGTGTCAAGTCCAGTAAAATTGGCAAGGGTATCTATAACAAAACGATGAGTCAGTTGCTCACGCAAATATGGCAAAAATATTTCCAGAAAAGCAGCTCGTTTCTTAGGAGCAGTATTTTTATCTGGCTCACCTTCCTTAATTTCATCTATTGGAATTTTTATATCACCGGATTTAATAATTCCTTCTAAATCGGCTAATTCTTTTAATTTGCTTGTTTTTTTTGCTTCATCCAATTGCTGTTTTTCGATCCTTGCTTTCTTATTTTCAAATATACCTGCCAAAAGTTCCTTAAACCATTTGTCCTGTTGCTTTTCAATACGTTTTCGTGCATTAATCCATTCAGGCTTATTGCTGATGGTATTATAATCAGCAGCTTCATCGTCAGTCAAAATACCTGTAATCTTAATTGATGCTGCTTCCTCATTTTTAACACATTTGAGTTTATTTTTGAGTACTTTGGCATTTAGCAAAGTTAAATCAAATTCTTTTGGTAACTTAGTCATATATACATTTGTACCTTCCAATATACCCATAATTTTTTCAACAGTATTAGTATCGAATAGCAGGCTGATTTTTGTTCTTACTAACGAACTAGTTGCTTGTTCTTGGATATTTTTAAGCTTTTTAGATTCTGGAATTGAGTCATCAGCTTTTAAGTCTTTATGAACTTCATCAATTGCATTTAAGCCGTCATATAATGTTTTGCTTAATTGTAAAATATTCATTTGTGTAGGAGTAAATGGTTTATTTTTGTCATCTTCATTCATGATTATATAATTCAATTGCTGATGGGTAAATCCAGCCGCCTCCATTTTCTCCCACTGTTCCATAAATTCAAGTGACGCATGGGCATTCTGAAATACTTTTCCAAATAACGGCAAGACGCCTACAAAAGCAGGTATTCTCAAACCTAAAACTTTAGATAACAGACGATAACGATAAAGAATAGACAAGTTATCCAGGGTAAGCTTATCTTTGTCTTCGTCTTTTATTTCATCAGTTTGCATAATTGCCTGGATATCATCAGCTGAAAGATTAAGAGCAGCCATCACTACTGGTATATGTTCATGTAATTTAACATCAGCAGTAAGATACATCCCTTTATCATCAGCCTTAAACACCTTATCTATTCCCAATACATTGTGAGTCAGGAACATTCTCTGATAAAGTGACTTTTCCCCTGCAGTACTAATATTGCCCCAAAAAGAAAGTAGCTTAGTCAGTTCAAGACCTGTTTTATCCACCAGCTTCTTTACAGCTACAAGCTGGTGAATAAGATTTGTATTGATATCAAAATCGTGGATATCAGGTTCTTCTTCGCATTCATTGCAATCAGCATAATTGCACTCATCATTTCTACAATCATAGCAAATACTTTCTTCAGCACAAATACTTTCTTCCAGTTTACAGTTCTTACAATTTGAGATGCTTAGACCAACAATAGCCTGATCAGTTTCATCAATCGTCCAACCCAACTTACGCCATAAACGGATAAAACGATGAATCCTGTCATATTCATCAATAGTCAAAGGAGTCCCGTCTAAATGCTGAAGCAAAGCCGTATTGAGATCACAACTATCTTTCTGTTCTTTAAAAACCAGATAAATCTCATTATCAATTACCAAAAAATCGCCTTTTTCACCTTTTTCACCAATGAACTCTAAATATTTATAATATTTATCTTTGATGATTTGTGGATCTTCAAACGATACTTTTCCAGTTTTTTTATCAATACTTCCTATTCCTATTTTACCCCCATTATTTTCATCATAAATTTGACACTCCTCAACACTCCAACTCCCTCTTTTTATTGCTGACATCATAAGATTTTTTATTAAAATCTTACCATTCACACAACCTCTTCCACTCTCAATCACTATCATCTTGCCCACTTTTTCAAATTGACATTTCACCCAATTAATTATGTCTTTATCGGAGATCTCTTTTTCATCCAACTTTGACTTAGGGCAGTCCAACGCTTTTTTGTTGGTTAGTAATTCAATTTGTTCTTTGAACAATGGTATGAGCTCAGCCAACTTTTCACCTTTTACTAGATATTCTGTCATTTTATCAATGCCATTTGCCTTGGCATAATTCTGCAAAAAACGATAGCTGAAATGAAGCCTTTCCATTATTGTTTTTGACTTACCTTTTGGTATACAAGGGTTGATGTACTCGGTTTTTAACATATCAACCAGATTAAAGTAGTCAATACCTGTACGGAGCAAAAACTCTTTTTTAATCAAGGTAAGCCCATTGTCACCCAGCATTTGGGTATCATCCTCAAAGCCATAATATTCCCAAACCGGTCTTACGCCAATCAATTTTTGATATTCATGATTGGTGTGGATTTTATTTTTCAGCTTATCCATCAAGTCTTTGCTTTCAAAGCACTCTTTGGTTAAAATTACATATTCCTCCATGGTTAACCCTAAAAACTCGGCATCAACTGCCCTATCCAAGGCTTCATCTTTTAAGCGAGCCAGTTCTAAATCATTATCAGCATTATTTTTTCTAAAGGTTTTTATCAGTTCATAGCGGCTGGTATCTAAATGTTTTAAGTAGATTCTTTCTGCATCGATAGGTTGATGATATGGCAATGTAAATGGATAAACCTCATTTTTCAAAATGCAATACGCTTTATATTCAGTATGCTGAGGTTCGGCAAGCAGTTCGCTGCTTGCTTCATCCTCCACATTAAAAGGTTTAAGGTGCGTAAAGGCTACATAATTTTCCATAACCTCATTTACCAAATCAATGTAAGGTAAAATAGTATTTGTATTTTTGCAGGTGAGTTCTAGGCATCCCAAGTCAGGCCTGCGATCAAAGAGCTTTTCAAGTGGTGTGCCTGAAATATCTTTTGGATCGTTTTCCCTTGCTATCATCTGATTGCTTGGATCGGGAGCGAGATTATTATTGCGTAGATACTCCAGCAGTTCCACATAATATGCCGTTGCGCTATACACGGAATTACATTCATCACATTCACAGAAATCAGCATCTCCAAAAAGAAAATCCCATGAAATGTTATGCTTTTGCAGATTTTCCGTGAAGATACCATCAATTATTTTCCCTGGAACAGCTACCATACTTTTATCGATCATGTCAATGTATGTACCTTTACCAACTTCTTTTAATGCCATTATTGCCTGTTCATTGCGTACACGTGCCTGTTGAGCATTGCTATGAATCTGCATAAGTGTGTTATCATCCAAACCACTTTTGCTCATTACAGCCATGAATTGCTTTTGGGGTATAGCCGAAATTTGCATGGCTGAATGCAAGTTTGCATTGTACAGTACCGGCAATGCATCCGGTGGGCTGATAGCAGTGATGCGTTGCAAGGTTTTAAGCTGAGTTATCACCGTTTCATGATTTTCAAGAGGTACCTCTTCATTTTTGATGACCTCATAAATAGATGTAGTTTTAATATTGAAATCGAGTTGATTTGATAATACCTTCGCGACATTGGAGCCTACTGCGTCATTCATCATAGCTACCTGCGGGTCTCTAATCATGTTAACCAACATAGCAGTTGGTTCCAGATAGAAAAGCTTACGATACAAGTTGAGAGCAAAAGCATTTCTATCTTCCTCTATTTCAGGAGCAACCTTCTTCATTTCTTCTATGAATGCTACCTTATTAAATTTAACTGCAATATCACGCATTGAATTAATTGGGCCGTCTTTCTGAAAAGCCGAAACCAGGTGATGGGCAAATTCCAAGTTGTCAATGTTCGCAGCCATAAAACCTTCTTTCTTTAGTTCAGGTTTGATGTTAGACCAATTACCGTTATTTTTTTCGTAGATTTTCTGAAAAATCTTCTGTTGATTATCAGATTCAAAATAAGGCTTAAAAAAACCTATTTTCAGATCTACTTTTTTAGGGGTTTGTGGTTGATTTGACATAACATAATCCTCCTTTGTTTGAGATTTTTTGTTATACGGTTTGTGAAGAACCGATAAAGCTTGATTGTAATAATTTTAATTAAACCAATGATTATATGATAATCCTAACAGGTTTGCTGTATGCCTATCCAGGCCTCTTTCTTTCGTTTGATTACCATTTCCAATTGATTAGTATATATATTTACAGTATGGCATCTGATTTCCTTAATACCATTGGTGATTCCTATTCTGCCACCACGTAAATCACCAATGGCTGAGTTAATACGTTCATAAGCTATTTTAATAGCTTGCAATTCTTTTGCATCCAATACCTAATTTAACCGAGGTCGTGGTATTTTTCCTAAATACTCATAATCTTAAGGCAATTCCAGAAGGCTTTATAGCTTTTGATATTTAGATTGCATTTTATAATTTAGACAATGCAGACCTCTGAACTAAACAAAATTACTCTTATTAGGAAGAAAAATGATCTCTAGTTATCAGACAGTTTCCTCTTCAACAAAACTTAGGATATGGCTCAATACTTTAGGCAACTTTAAAGCGGCTTCTGTGGGATTGTTGAGAAGTTTGTCTTTTACTTTGTTAAAAAATTTCGTATGCTTTCCTAGTGCTGAGTATGATTGAAAGTTATAGTACCATAGTTAACTTCTTTATCAATTAATTTGTAAATGGAACCATCCCTTTTTCTCCTTTCAGCATCATGTAATACTAGACAAAAGACGATTGTATTGGTCAATTATTTCAATTAATATATGATTTCATGTATTCTTTGATTTGCTATGATATTTTAATCTCCTTCAGTATTTAATGCTAAGGCTTATTATCGACCATACATAATTCTATAAATATCCGGATTTGCATACCAAATCATGTTTCTTTCAAGATCGTATAGAAAACGTTCCACCATTGAAGGCTCTTCTACCCACTCAAAATCTTTATAAATTCTCTCTACACGAGCTCCATAGTCACTTACAATAGTAGCATTTATATTATTATATAGTGTAGCTATATGTGATATAGGTACATCAGGTGGAAGATTTCCTTGTATTCTTGAGATCATTGATGCTCCAGCCTTAATATTGTATAATGGTTCTCTCAATTTTTCCCTAGTTCCAAAAATTTCTTCACCCCAATATTGAGTGTTAATATTCATTGGAAGTATCGATTTTTGTAAATTAGCCCATGAAATAAGACTATCGTAATAGCCATGAGTAGTTTCCATAAACATAATTGAACGGATTAAATTTACATCAACGCCAGATTCTTGTGCAACTAATTCAATTTCGTTAGCATATTCGTCTACAGAGGAACGTCCTCTCCATTCATACCACGGAGCACTATTATCTGCATTTGGATTATTTCTAATACTAATAAGGCATCCACCATAAATAATACAATCTCTTCTGGAGGATTTTTCATGAGCCCTTGATACTTCTAAAGCTGGTGAACCACCACCGAAACCATGTTGTGAAGGAATAGATTGCCGTAACTCTCTCTCTAACGGTGTTATTTCAGAGGTATGTGGCATGTGTTCAGAAGGAATAGACATCTGCAGGCTCTCTTCCAAAGACGAAAGAGTATTGGAATCTCTGTATTCACTACTTATTCCCAGTTCTTCCTCCCAAGGAAATAGCATACATGATTGAGTTTGCGGGTTACATCCATTCATTCCATTAGTATCGTATTTTTTTAAAGAATTATTTTTAAT
>Ga0183100_1001284_pt1 | contig 13231 bp, 7 predicted proteins | sample Biomet2_FD_127789 | JGI IMG/M metagenome (GOLD analysis project Ga0183100, IMG submission 127789) | Microbial communities from bioreactor (seeded with anoxic lake sediment) at LBNL, California, USA - Biofuel metagenome 2 | ecosystem: Engineered > Bioreactor > Anaerobic > Unclassified ...
AATGATTTTTTTAATTTTTTCCTTCTATTTTTTAGGTAATTTTTTATGATATAATTGCTTATTCCCGGCAGAAGGAATAGTCAAGTTTACTAAACATTTCTATAATTAAACATTTCAGTAGTTATTTCGATAATATTAGTAAGGGTCTTTAGATGGCAATTGCAGCACTTATGGAGAACTAGGCAACATTATCAGGTTACAAGAAAACGTCCTACATTATCCAAGTGACAGATGCACCTTTTTTTATTGATGATATTAGTATTTTATGTCGCAAAATATCCATTTTTCAGTTTAAGGAAAAACTTAAACAGTAGGAGAAATGCAACGATAATTTTATAAAAATAATTGTGACTTAGTATAAGAAGTTTTAAGAATTCACTGAACCAAATAGTAAGTTTTTTCATAGCACTCCAAAGCAGGAAAATATCCCTATAGTTTTCCTGCTTTTTTTATGCTTTTAATCTACTCTAAAAATAGCAAATTTTAGATAAACTGTCTCTTTCATTGAAAGCAGTTCCGGATGATCCATTGAAGCATTGTTAAAATGTATCAGCTGTAAACTTCTATTTGCTTTTGCTGCCGCATTATTTAGCATCTCGAAAAAATCATCTTCAGAAAGATGATGCGAACACGAGGAAGTAACTAAAAATCCTTTATTATTAACAAGCATTAAAGCTTGCTTGTTCAGTTTTTCATATCCTTTTTTTGCGGTAGCCAGTGATTTCTTATTTTTAGCAAAAGCAGGAGGATCTACTACAACAATATCATATTTTAAATTATTAGCAATTGCTTCTTCTAAAAATTTAAATACATCCTGATCATGAAACTTTACTTTAGAAACATCAAAATTATTTAATTTGCAGTTTGCTTCTGCAGATATCAATGCAGTTTCTGATGAATCCAGAAAGTCAACCGTTGAAGCATTAGCCTTTAATGCGTGAAGACCAAAACCGCCTTGATTACAAAAGGCATCCAATACCGACTTCCCTTCTGATAGTTTTTCGATAAAGGCCCTATTATCCGTTTGGTCAAAATAGAAACCAGTTTTTTGGACATTTTCAAAATCTATTTCGTATAAGATTCCATTTTCATCTATTACAACTTTTTCTTGTTTTCCAAGTAATATCTTATCTTCTACAGGCAAATTTTCAAGATTCCTAAATCCGGTTTCGTTTTTAGTAAAGATATTTTTAGCCCCTAACTCATTTACTAAAATATCGCGAATTGTTTCCAAATTTTTCTCCATACCGGCGGAATAAACCTGAAGAACAAATGTATTTTCGTACTTATCAATAATTAACCCCGGCAAAAAATCGCTTTCGCTAAAAGCCAGACGAAATGATTTTCTTTGCGGATATAAAGCTTTTCTTAAGCTAAAGGCTTTAAGAATATTCTTTCTTAATATTTCAGTGATATCTTCCACCGGATCATAGCTTACAACCCTACAGGCAATCAGTGAATTTTTGTTATAGAATGCAGATGCAATAAAGTCTTTATTACTATCGTAAATTTCAACAATGTCTCCGTTGTTGGGATCGCCCTCAATAAGGAAAATTTCATTGCTGAAAACCCATAAATGACCTGATTTTATTCTTTTTTCTTCGTGTCTTTTTAGATATACTTTATGTTCCATTTTTTTTTATTTCTATACTTAATAATAATAATGTAAAGCGCAAAATAATGAAAAAAATACTATTCTATATACTTTTTGTAACACTTTATTTATTTCCCCAAGAATTTAAATACGCATGGCTTACAGACGTCCATATTGGAAATCCGACGGGATCAAATGATTTAATTAGCGTTGTTTCGCATATAGACAGCCGAAATGATCTAAAATTTGTTATCGTGACAGGAGATATTGCTGAAAGAGGAAGGAATTACCAGTTAGATAGCGCAAAAATAATTTTAGACAAGCTGAATATTCCTTATTATATTATCCCTGGCAACCATGATTCAAAATGGAGTGAAAGCGGAACCACACACTTCCCCGCAATATTTAAAGATAATAAATTTGCATTTCAGTACAATAATACCTTGCAGATTGGCATTAATAGCGGTGTTTTATGGCGCGGCGGCGGCGGACATTTTACTCCTGAAGATATTTCCTGGGTAGAAGAACAGATATTAAAAGCTCCAAAAAATATTGAAATTTCTTTTTATGCACACCATCCTTTAGATGGTGATGTTGATAATGGGTACAAGATATTAAATATACTTAGTAAATATAACGTTAAAAGTATTATGGTTGGTCACGGGCATTCAAATCATATACTCAACTTTAACGGAATACCCGCAGCAATGAGCCGCTCAACACTTAGCAATAAAGCACTTTGGGGTTATTCTGTAGTAAATAATTGTAAAGATAGCATTGCCATTTATGAATATAACCCAAAAGACAATGATAAATATCTATATTCGATTCACAAAAATAATTTGAATGTAAGTAAAACAGATTCTACAGATTTAATTACATATCACTCAACTTTATTAGGTAAAATTGATTTAGGTAAAACCATCAATTCAAATATTGTTTATAACGGCAGTAATCTGTATACAGTTTCTTTTGACGGCTCTGTGTATTGCTTTGATACTAAAGCCAAAATAAAATGGACTTACAAAAGCAATGATAATTATCTTAGTGCACCTACTGCATTGAATGGGTTGCTTGTTGTTGGTTCGATTAACGACTCAATATTGGTATTCGATTCAAAGAACGGTAAAATAACAAATAAATCCGTAGCCAGCGGGCCAATTACTTCAAGATTAACCACCATCAAACTTTCTAAAAATAGTTATGGATTAATTACCGGCGATTCTTATGGAAAATTAACTTGCTTTAATTTATCAAACTTAACTCCTATTTGGGCAAACGAATCAGCAAAAGGAATGATTGAGACACGGCCTTTATTCTATAATAACACATTGACCTATGGCTCCTGGGATGGCTTTTTATACAATGTTGAAGCCAAGGACGGAAAGACTAATTGGAAGTGGACTGAAAAGAATAATATATATTATGCACCGGCAGGCTCCATTCCCTGCACTGACGGCAAAGCAGTTTACGTGATGCAGCCCGATAAGTTTGTTTACAAAATAGATTTAGCATCAGGCAAAACCATCTGGAAATCCGACAAAGGAAATGGATGGGAATCGATTGGAATTTCCAAAGACAAGAAGAAAATTTTTGCAAGAGGGACAGAGGGTAAATTTTATATTCTTTCTGCTGCTGACGGTTCCCTGATTAAAGAGTTTGACCTAAAATACGGTTTGGACATTACGCCTACTGAAATAGTGGAAGACGGTGGAAAAATTGTATTTGGAGCGAAAAATGGTACTGTCTTTGAAATAGATAAAGATTACAATTTCAGACCAGTTTTATTTATGGGTAATAGCAGAATAAATAATGTAGTTAGAATTAAAGGTAATATTTATAGTGCCATTAATATGGATGGCAGAATTGTAATTTTTGAAATTAAGTAATATATGGCCAAGTTTAAAGGTGTTATTTTTGATGTAGATGGAACTCTGACATCTACTAACAAATTAATTTTTGCATCATTCAATCATGTTTCTCAGAAATATTTGAATCGTTCATTCAGCGATGATGAACTTATAAAATTTTTCGGACCTACAGAAGATGTTATTCTTAAGCAATGGTGTGGAGACAACTACGAAAGTGCAAGAAAAGATTATTACGATTATTATTCAGAAAACCACTCAATGGCTGACCTTTACCCGGGGATGTTGAATGTTCTTAATTATCTCAAAGAAAAGAATGTTTTACTCTCCATCTATACAGGAAAAGGTAAAGAAGCTGCAAATATTACTCTTAAGAAGCTGGACATTTTCAGCTATTTTGATATGGTTATCACCGGGGACGATGTACAGGAGCACAAACCGTCCCCTGAAGGAATTACCCTATTCCTTGATAAATTTAATCTGGAAAAGGGAAATGCTATAATAGTTGGAGATGCACCAACAGACATAATAGCGGCAAATTCTGCAGGCATAAAAGTAGCTTCTGTTATATGGGATTCTTATGCAAAAGATAAAGTTCTAAAACTGAAAAGTGACTTTGTATTTGAAACCGTTTCTGAATTGTTTGAGTTCTTAAAGGAGAATACATAGAAAATATTTGAATTAAAGGGGCGGTCCTTATAGTTAAAGGACAGCCCCTTTAAGAATTACATATTAAAAGGATAGATAAAAGTTACTCTTGGTTCTATTCTTTTAATCGGCTTATAGTTCACTATATTTTTATCATTATCTCTAACAGGAGTAAAAGTCCAATTATAAACCATTGAAACAAGCAGATACGACATTGGTTTATAACCAAGTTCAAAAAACAAGTATGACCTATCGTCTAATTTAAACAAATCCGTTTCGTCTTTAATATTTATTTTATTATACCCGGATCTTACAACAACCGGAAATTGTTCAGGGGCAATTTGGGCATTTATATTTAGGATACCGCTGTTGGGACTTTTATCCAACCTTTGATAACTTCCTGTAACATAAAACAAACCTAAGACATCAACCCCCAGAGAACCGAAATAGCCATTATCACCATCGCCCATCGCTTCAAGTTTTCTTATTTTACTGTTTACCTGCAAATTAGTAGAATTCAAAGTATCTAATCTAAACCTCTCTACTTCATACAATGAATTAAAATAAGAAGGAATATATTTTTTACCATTAAATTGACGTTCAAGTTTGGCCTGAGCATTAACTAACCCCAGTCCATTTAGATTTACTATAATGCCAGTTGCAACCCCGGATCCGAAATTTACGATTTTTGCAAAATCAGTATATAGCTTAACACCAACAATACCGGTATTCAATAAAGGCAACGTTAAGTCAGCACCCAATATATTTATAGCGCCGTTATCATTTTTAGAGATAAAATCATTTTTTGAAGGGCTGTAAACGCCGGAAGTAATTCCGGCATATTTATTAAAATCAGAGGCATAAGTAACACCAACAGTAATATTCCCAATAATTGGGATGTCTCCGAGAGAAGTAAATTTAAATGGTCTTGTATAACCCCTTATTCCAACTACTCCGGCTTCTCCAAAATTACTGTAAATGGATTCCAGTCCAATTAATCCAAAATCTACATCAACAACCAGCCCAGAATGTCTTACGTCGTAACTGGGACTATTATTATACATATACATAATGCTTCCATTACCTAAAGTATAATAATCTAAAGCACCCAATTTAACAAAGACAGGATCACCTTTTAAACCATAACGTAAGTATCTTATAACGGAAATATAATCTGAGAACTCGTTAAAATTCTCTTTCCTCAATTTGCCATTTTTATCAAAATCCAGCTTCAGATCAAGTCCAGCCCCAAAATTGCCTAAAGAAACCTCAGGCCGAAAATTGATATTATAATATAACTGTCCGTCAATCCAGTTTAATCCCAAACCACCGGCAACTTTGCCCTGATCCGGTAAAACAAATTGATTCTCATATTGAGGATAAGCTACAGATAATAAAAGAGATAACACAAAGAGGAATATGCATTTTTTCATAAAGATTTCAGAATTATTGTTAAGTTAAGCTACAAAATAATAAATTATTACTAAGATAAAAAATAAAGTTATTTTAAAAATAACATTTTATTTACGGCGAAATGATTTTCTGCTTTTAGAGTATAAAAATAGACTCCAGTGGAGTAATTTTCGAAATTTAGATAAGAGGTGTGTTCCCCTGCTGATAAATTACTATAGTACATAGACTTAATCACTCTGCCGAGATTATCATAAATTGTAATAACAGCATCAGATTGTTTATCTAAAGAGAAATTTATGTTTGTTTCAGAATTAAAGGGATTAGGATAGTTCTGCTTCAAAGAAAAAGTTTTTGGAGAGGAATTATCAAGCGTAACATCAGTAAGATAAAACTCAACTGTTAAAGTATCGGTAAAATGAGGGCTTCCATCAAAATCAATTTGCTTTAGCCTGTAATAATAAATATTGTTGCGTACAGCAGTAGTATCCTTAAAAACATAATTTTTTTCAGAATTACTATTACCACTACCTGGTACAAAACCTAAAACATCCCATGGTACAGTACTGTCCCCTGGATTTTGAGTCCTTTGTACATCATATCCATAATTATTAGTTTCAGTGGCAGTTCCCCATCTAAGAAGGACGGTATTAAGATATGGGAATGCTTCAAAATAGATCATTTGGACAGGAAGAGGGTTAGTAAAAATAATTACTGAGTCCCTCGTCTGAGCAAATTCCGTAGATGAGTTTAATAAAACAAATGCGAACAAAATAATAGTATATCTCATTTTACCTTAGCTAACTTTTTAACAATCGAATCAGTTTTACCATTCTTCTTAATTATTAGTTTATAAAGATAAACTCCATTTGCAATATTATTTCCGTCAGCATCCTTCCCATCCCAAGCTATAAAATTTGTATTTAAACCGATACTCTCGCTTGGCGCAATTATTTCTTTTATTAATCGCCCTGCAACCGTATATATTTTAATTTTAAGCTCTTCCGGTTTTTGAGTAATAAAAAAAGTAAAGCTGGTTTTATCTTTAAATGGATTCGGATAATTATACACATCTTGTAGAGTAAACTGATCAGATACATTAAAATACTTTTCAAATGCCGGTTCTTTATCTATTTTTCCATATGCATTTAGTGTATAAACATCAAGTTTATGTTCACCAGAAATAAACTTAGGCTTATATGACATTCTTATTACTCTATTTACTGTATCATCATCCATCTGATAATTTTGTGAATCAATTTTTTGATTATCTACCATAACTTCAATTGTGTTTTGCTTGTCGCCTGGAAACCATATCGGATAATTAACCTGTATTTCCAAATTGGGGTTGTCGGAAACATAATCTTGGTCCAGAATCTCTTTGTTATCAAATCTTACAAGAATTGAAGACGAGGAAACGGATGTAGTGGTATCTTTTATAATTTTGAAGGCACCTGTATATATATTATTGTCTTTATATATTTCATTTATGGTATTTTGAGGATCAATTTTAATTTGATATTGGAAATTACCATATCCATCATTTTTATTTGTTACATATTTTGATCTAATGCTCTTATATGAGTTAGTATCTAAAGCAATTTTATTAGAATCCAATGTAATTGATACATTGTTTGGTTTTACAATATTAGTATATACATAAAAGCTGTCGGTTTTAGTTCCACCAATATTTGCTAATCTATAATTAATAATTAAAGAATCACCCTGAATTAGAGAATCTTTACTAATAGTAACAGTCTGATAGTTAATTGCCAATTCAGGAATTGTTGAATAATTAATCCCCATGCTATAAACTAAAGGACTAATGTGTTGGCTATTTGCCTGAAGTTTGCTAACCAATTTAATAGAGGGATAAATCTTAGCGTTGATATTGGAAATATCTGCAATTCTATTGTTGAATGTTAACAGTGGTAGTGTGTCCTGCTGACCAGTAGGCTTAATTCCAATAGGGTAATATGTAATTTGAGATCCTGACGGAAGTGAGTCTGCTACAGTAATGTTTTTCCAGGATGCAGAATTGTTAGCAATCGGGAAGAACAGATCACCTGAACTATACAGTACTTTTTTTACAGAATCAATAACAACGGCTCCCATACCTTGCTTACTATAAACCTCCGGCACAGAACCTGTAGGGGCACCCTTTTTACCAATAATACACCAAGATTCCCTAATACGAACACTATCGATATATTTACTACCTAATGTTTTAATAGCTTCTCTAACAGGAGAAGGAGGATAATACCCTAATACTGATTGTGCACCATCATCACTAATAGTAAGGATCAGCTGCTCTCCGACAGGTAGTAAATTTATATAGTCTATAAGATTCTGAACAGTAAAAGTAGGATCTTCAAGGGGATGATATATAACTGACTCATAAGGTTTTAGAGTAACAGAATCCAATCTCATTGTTGCAATGCCCCAAAAAAAAGTGGAATGAAGTTGTTCAATACCATTAAACTTTATTGAAGCATATTTTCCATCCAGCGTTCCGGCAGAAACAATTCTCAAATTATTTTTTGTATCTGATATTTTAAAAGCTCTTTGAACAGAATCATATACAGCATTACTATATGCAAAATTATTATTCACCAAGTCATTATTAACGGAAAGACTGTCTATATACCACGTAAAGTTATTATTCAGACTTGTAAAAGAAATTGGATCCATATAAATAAAATCAGGATCATCAATTTTAGTCTTTAGCCAATACCTTTTATTAAGACTTAGCTGTGGCAAAGTAAATTTGGTAAATAATGTATCATAGTTTTTAGTATAAGCAGTAGCATTGTTAAATTGTGGGTTGTCAGCTATTAGAATACTGTAACGTTCAGGGGAACCTGGTATTCTACTATATGAATTTATTAATCCCAATTGCTTAATAGTTGTAAAATACCTATCTGAAATTAAATTTCTTGCAGTAGCAGAATAAACAATGAATGAGAACTGCGCTTCATTATCATTTTTATAAATTTCGTCTGTTTCATTTAAGTAATCTAAAATAATATTAAACCTGTGCTCGCCAGGCAGTCTTTTTGAAGGTATGTTCACAAAGAGAGTATCTTCATTGACCGGAGCTTTAATTTTCACATATTTAGTAAAAACAGTGCTGTCTTTATAAGTATCAGTATATTTAATAGCTAAAGAGTCCTTTAACGCCAGTCCTAAATTTTGAATTCTTACTCGAAGTTTAACAGAATCTTGCAGCTCATTAGTCTTTAACTCTTGTAAGCTAATAAACGAGTTTTCAACATAATAATTAACTTTAAGTGGAATAGGCATTCTAACAATCGGATCCCCAAATAGCAAATTACAATAATTAAAAACTCTGTTAACGTCATTTACGCCAGTAAGGTTAAATTGTTTCATCTTTGCAAGGAAATGAATTTTGCCGACACCTCTTAACGTATCCTGCAAATAAAAATCATAAAAATATTTAGGAAAACGAAGAGATGTTGATAAAAACCCAAAGGAACTATTACCTAAATAATTAATTGCCTGGCCGGCAGGATCTTGGCATACAAATAATTCGCCAAATGAATCCACGTCTGGTTCTGCAAATTTACCGGTAGAACAACCAAAGTCAGAGATTAAAGGGTATCTGTCATTATGAATATTTTTTAGATCTTCAACGCGATTTATACCATTATCCCATGTTCTGGTGCCGCTGTGTCCTACATAAGAATAAAAAAGCCCCCCATTATTTATGGCATTCTGAATCTGGTCATATGAGTAAGGCCCAAGATCTGACGGAGGTACCAATGTTTTGTAAAAATGAGTGTAAAACCCGGCAATTGGTCTTTGTGCAATGGAGTTATTAATAACAGTATCGTTTGCCTGTTTGATTTGTTGGAGCTCAGAAGGATAATCTGTAGATCCGCCGCTAAAAAACAAGTAACTCTTATTCCAGATATCATATCCTCTTGTGGTATAGGTCTGAAGTTTATTTAAGTAGTTTATTACTTCTGTATTATTATTAGCAGGTATCCTTCCCACATACATTTGTTCAGTATTTATTGCTGATGAATCTACCATTGTAAAATAAGAATCACTTACAGGATCCCCATACACGGGAACAAGATTTTCACGTTTCAGCGTAGTAAATATTATATTGCGATAATCATAATTAGCATGCCCCAGCAACAACAGGTATGAAGGCTTTGGAGCAGTCCAATTATAATAGGCAAATGAATTAAAATCCTTTATTGCTTCTGGACGCATATATCCATATGAAAACTCATCAAAGATATCATCAACATAAACAAGTTCTGTTCTAATGTTGTAAGTCGAAGAAATAAAATTCTTATAGGTATTAGCAGAAGTCTGCAAAATTTTATTAGAAATAATAATATAATCAGCTCCCCTTGCCGTATTTCTCAAGTTTGTAAATGTTTTTTTATACTGAAACGAAGGATGCATTACATAGTCCGTCTTAGTAACCCAGTAAACATCACCTCCGCTAACTGTATCTGAAAAAATAACCGTTTTTACCGAACTGCCGCTAAAATGCAAATTATTTATCTTTTCAAGTACCGGCTTTATCTTGTATACAAGAATACTTTCACTTGACGATGCTATGTTATTTATCTTAATTATTTTTAAGCCTGTCTGAGCAGAGTCAGGAATAATAATTTTTAAGGAATCATTTTGTGCAAAGTTATATCTATAATAATCTACATCTATCCAATCCAATAAAGTAGAATTTGGATTAGATTGGGTGGGTATGCCAAAAAGTCTTATAATATTACTGCCTGATATTAATGAATTTGAAGAATAAGTACCAGAAAAATTCTTTGTAGCCTTATAATCATATGAAAGTGAATCCATAAAGCTGGTAGAATTAAGAGATAACCCGGCTTTATGCGCACTTGTGGTTAGATTTGAAGCGAAGCTTGTAATTCTTGATATTATTTTAACTAAAGAGTTAGGGACAAAATTATCTGCACTAAAATTAAAAGTGGAAACTCCAATGGTTTGTGGGCCGCCCTGGGGGATATTTGGGCCAAAAGTGGTCCAAGACCATTTTTTACATTCCTGCCAAAAAGGTAATTGTACTCTTGGAGCAACGTTGTCATAAGTCCACAGTATATTATCGCGTTCTAGATGTACTTTGGCCAACCCGGAAGAAACAGTATCAGCAGCAGCAGGAATAGGGTCTTGAACAATTTTAGTTCTGATTCCGCTTTCCCCTTCCCATTGGAGCCAATATGAAGCTGTGTCAGTATATCTATCCATATAATTTATATAATCAACACCTTCAAGTACAATTTGACGATAGTCGGCAGTATTATAATTTTTTTCTGCCCAAAATTCTATATAGTCGCTATTATCAAAAACCCCATCTTGCTCCCCCAAGACATAAATGGGCAATTGTTTACCTTTAAGAAATATCTTTAATGAAGTTGGAGTAATTGACTGTGGAGTTAGTCCATAACCAACCAGATCATTATAAGTAATTCTAAAAATGCCATTTGCTGCAACATTTAATTTAATATACTGCTTGCTATAATCAATCCAATTGCCTGCTGTATCCGCTTTTATATTTTTATTAATAAATCTAAAATTCTGCGCTTCATTATAATTACAGATTACATAAGAAAGCTCCTTGTCAAAGTCCCCAAGAGGCATAGTATTCCTAACAAAATTGTAATTTGCAGGGAAAGAGACATTCAAAGAACCTGAGGTTAGAATTCTGATGCTGTTCTTTTTCCAATTATATAAGTGAGTATTAACTTTAACAATTGCACAATAAAAATCTCTTATAGTAGTATAACCAACAATTTCAATTTCGTTCTGTGGGTAAGTACCACCCGCTAAATATTCTTTTGAAAGATTTACATCTTTATACTCAAGAGAAGAATCTTTGGTAAGAGTTACTTGTTTATTAATATCAGGCTTGGTGTTTATTATGTCAGAATATTTCTGATTTCTCAGAGTTATTTCTGCCTTAGTATATGGTGGAATTGCGATATAATAAGTCCTTGAGGGCAAAATTGGCGAACCTGGCTTGCTTTCATCTCGATAGTCCGAAAACTCAATTGTATTAGTCGCTTTATTAAGGGAAGTGGTTTCCCTAGACTTAGAATAATCCAAATTTATTATAAATCCATTATTAGATTCTTTAACAGAATATTCTTTATTCTGAGTAAATGTTGATATATTTAATAACAAACAAAATAAAAGGATTATGTTAGTTTTTTTCATAAATTTCCACTAAAAATTTGAATTTATATAAAAACGGGTATATGAGATCAAGTGCCAAATACAATAACAGAAAATCAATTGGAGTCCTATACCTAAAAGTACTAAAATATAATAGATACGGAAGCATCCATAACACAATAAAAGATATGACAAACAGCTTATCTTTGTTCTTTTTATAATCTTTTTTAATTATAAACCAAATAATAGATAACATTGACAAAAATAACAAAGGAGCTGCAAATAAAATAGTCAGAAAAGATTTTACTTTTGAATCACTCCAATGCCCTTCCCGCATTCGAAATGGAGACCAGAATCCAACGAACTTCCACATGGAATTAGTAATAGTCTCACTGGGATGAGTTTTAATAAAATTTATTGCTTCTCCCTTAAAGAAATTGTCCTTTTCGTATTCACTACTATTCTTCAAGAAACTCCATTTTTTATCAAAAAATGGGATAATATCTTCTTCAATAGGGGTAGCATCCCCAAATCTTTTATGAAGAACAACATTTGTATACGCGTTATTGCCTAACCATAAATTATAGCCAGCATTGGATTGGGAGAGACAAAGCTCACTTGATATTTTATAATTTCTTAGTCCCCATCCCGCTATGGTTAATATTATTGGGATAAAAACAACGAAGCCATAAAGCACAACCTTAAGGTTTTTATGCCTTAGTCCATTATATGCGGAAATTAGAATTAGTATTAAAAAAGGGACCAATGCCGTTGGTCTGAAGAAAAAGAGCAAACCGAGAACAAGACCCAGCAAAAATACTTTTTTTATGTTCCCATCTTTTAATTGAAGAAAAAGATAAAAACCTAAAATGGTAATTAGGAATATCGGCCATGTATCAGCCTCCCAAAGAGAAGATATGACATAGTACGGGTAAAAACAAAATAGAACACTTCCAATTAAAGAAATAACTTTCCCGCTCTTTTTCAATTTAAATAAATTATTTAATACCAAAAATACTAAGACTGGGATATTGGAATATAATAACAGTTGCATTATAGTCCTTGCCACGATATAATTCTTTCCGAATTGCATTGGAATAGTTAAAAAAACAGAATACCCTATTGGGAACCAATTATTATAAGTTCCCTTTTGAATATCATATGCTTTACCCATGCTTGAGTCTGCATTTTCACCTGTATCCCAATTGACTGAAAAACTTCCTTTAATCAGCAGATTCCTTGCCGCCGTCTCAAACCTTGGTTCGGCAATTTCTAATTCACCTTTAAATAAAGTTTTAAAAATTAATATCCCACTAAGTTGCGTAAATAAAGCAAATAAAAAAATAACAAGTAAGAATTTTTTGCTTTCAAGATTTGTCAGGGATGAAATTATTTTTCTAATATTTTCTTGATTTTTACTCATTCTTAGCCGCAAAGAAAAAGTGTATAGGTAAAAGAGTAAGTATATACCTTTCAGAACCGACATAAGCCAATATTAAAATTATGAAATAAATGTATATATATATTA
>Ga0183100_1001185_pt1 | contig 13219 bp, 11 predicted proteins | sample Biomet2_FD_127789 | JGI IMG/M metagenome (GOLD analysis project Ga0183100, IMG submission 127789) | Microbial communities from bioreactor (seeded with anoxic lake sediment) at LBNL, California, USA - Biofuel metagenome 2 | ecosystem: Engineered > Bioreactor > Anaerobic > Unclassified ...
CATGCTACAAATATAACAAATTTATTGTTATAAATAACACTAATCTAATATTTTATACACATTTTTGCCTTGCAACGGTCTTATTTCTCCCTTCGGTCGAAATGACGGACGTTGCTGAAAAGAAGAATAGAGGGAGAGTGGGCGGCGAAGCCGCCCACTCTCCCTCTATTACCATTATCTTATGGGCTGTCATTTCGACCGCAGGGAGAAATCTCTAACTGGGAAGCCTACCGAGCATTTTGGGATGGTTCCCGAGGATTTTGGGAAGGTTCCCGAGCTTTCTGGAATGGTTCCCAAGCTTTCTGGAATGGTTCCCAAGCTTTCTGGAATGGTTCCCAAGCTTTCTGGAATGGTTCCCAAGCTTTCTGGAATGGCTCCCGAGCTTTCTGGAATGGTTCCCGAGCTTTCTGGAATGGTTCCCAAGCTTTCTGGAATGGTTCCCAAGCTTTTTGAAATGGCTCCCGAGGCTTCTGGTAAGCCTCCCTGGAACTTTGGCAGGAAGGCTTGTCAGCAGGAGAGAGGTTACGATTCCCGTTTCATCAATCGTTGGGCAAACTGTTTCAATTCCGCTTTTTTCGCTTCTTCCACGGCAATAGCATCAAGATTTACCAGGGACTGATGATAATATTTGTCCATCTCTTTTTCGGCGAAATCTTTAAGTTTCAGATTTTCGTAGATACGTTTTACTTCCCTGTATTTTGTTTCTTCATCAAAATCGGTTCCGCCGAAATAATGTTGTAGGGCAAGCCGGTCGTTGCCTGTGGCAAGTTCAAAAGCTTTGAGGTAAAGAAAAGTCTTTTTATTGCTCGTGATATCGCCTCCGCAGTGCTTTCCAAACGTTGCTTCATCGCCAAACACATCGAGCAAATCGTCCTTCAGTTGAAAAGCCAGTCCTATATTTTCGCCAAAACGGTAGATGCTTTCGGCATCCCGGGGTTCAGCGCCGGCAATAATGGCTCCTATTTTGAGGCTGGCCGCCGGAAGCACGGCCGTTTTAAGCCGTATCATCATCAGGTAATCGGCTATGGTAACCTTTTCGGCTGTTTCAAATTCCATATCGTATTGCTGCCCTTCGCAAACCTGGCGTGCCGTAGTGCTGAATGTTCGTAAAATTTCAGGAATCAGCAGGGTGTCGGTCTCAATCAAACAATCGAGAGCAAAAGCAAACATGGTATCGCCCGAAAGGATGGCGGTGTTGGTATCCCATTTCTGGTAAACCGTTTCTTTGCCGCGGCGCAGGGGCGCTTTATCCATAATATCATCGTGTAGCAGGGTGAAATTGTGGAAGATTTCTATTCCCAAAGCCGGATTAATCGCTTTTTCAATATCGCCGCCAAAAAGTTCGCAAGCCATCAGCATCATCACCGGACGCATGCGCTTGCCTCCCGGGGTGAGAGTATAAGAAATAGGCTCGTACAACCCGGCTGGCGACAGTTTGAAATTGATGACCGCAAGTGCTTTTTCTACCTTTTCGAGCAATTCACCGAAATGATGCATAACTGATATGTTTTATAAATCGGCAAGCTGGATCAGGTAATCGCCATAACCGCTTTTCAGAAGAGGCTGGGCTATTTCTATCAGCTGGTTGCGGCTGATAAATCCCATACGGAAGGCTATTTCCTCAATGCAACCAATTTTTAAACCTTGGCGTTCCTCTATCACTTCCACAAACTGGGAAGCCTGCAACAGCGAAGTAAAAGTACCGGTGTCGAGCCAGGCTGTTCCCCGGCTAAGAATACCGACTTTTAATTTACCCTGTTCAAGATAGTACCTGTTGACGTCGGTAATTTCGTATTCTCCGCGGGCACTCGGTTTGATGTTTTTAGCCACTTCCACTACGGAATTGTCGTAAAAATAGAGTCCGGGAACGGCGAAATTGGACTTGGGCTGCCGTGGTTTTTCCTCTATCGAAATAGCTTTCAGGTCCGAATCAAATTCCACCACGCCATAGCGTTCGGGGTCGGAAACATGGTAGGCAAATACGACTCCGCCTTCGGGGTTGTTGTTCTGTTGCAAAATATTCTGAAGCCCGCTTCCATAAAAAATGTTATCGCCCAGAACCAAAGCCACTTTGTCCTGTCCGATAAATTTCTCACCTATCACAAAAGCCTGAGCCAATCCGTTAGGGATTTTTTGTTCGGCATAGCTGAAGGAACAGCCCAGCCGGCTGCCATCGCCTAACAATTTTTCGAACTGCGGCAAATCGTAAGGTGTGGAAATGATCAGAATTTCACGTATGCCTGCCATCATCAGCACCGATAATGGGTAATAAACCATAGGCTTATCATAAATCGGCATCAGTTGCTTGCTCACGGCAAGCGTTAAGGGATGCAGTCGGGTACCGGAACCTCCGGCTAAGATAATACCTTTCATTTGTTATTAATTTTATAATTTATTGGTCAAATGGAATATCCATAAAATATCATTTTCGGTTTGTTTGGACATTGTCCTTATGGATATTTCATATTTTTTTATTTAGTTACATTTTCGTTTTCTTCGTCGTCTTCATCTGTTTGTTCAAGCATGGGAAGCATAGGATGCCGTATAAATTGCCGGGTATCCAGATGTTTTTCTAAAGATAAAAGTATGGATGGCAGAACCAATAAATTGGAAACCATAGATACCAACAGTGTGATAGAAATCAATATGCCAAGAGCCTGCGTTCCTCCAAAACTGGAAGCTGCAAAGATGGCAAAACCACAAAACAGGATCACGGCGATATAAATCATGCTTAATCCTACTTCCTTCACGGTGTTTGAAACGCATTTTGAATTATCAATGGATTTGCGGAGCTGGTTCCGGTATTCCGTAAGTATATAAATGGTTCCGTCGGATGCTATACCGAAAGCTACGCTAAAAATCAGGATGGTGGTTGGTTTGAACATGATACCGAAAAAACCCATAATCCCTGCCGTGATCACTAACGGAACAAGACAAGGAATCTTGGAAAGTAAAATGATGGTAACGGAACGAAATAAAACCAATTCTATCAAACAGATAATGATAATGGCAATGATAAGGCTTACAAACAGATGATAGTATAGATAATCATTGCCTTTCAGATAAACAAGGCTATAACCTGTTAGCGATACTTTGTAGTCCTTGTTACCAAAAATAGAGTCAACCTTGGGTTGAACCTGTTTAATAATTTTTTTCATCCGCTCCGAACCCACGTCGGCCATCTGATAGCTGATGCGGGTAACCTGTCGTGAACTATCTAAAAATGATTTAAACTTGTTTTCCTTCCCGGTGATGGTTCCTGCATAGTCCGAAAGTTTTTTCAGTTCCATGAGCGACGGCAGGTTGTAATATTTGGGATCGCCACCGCGATAGCTTTGATAACCGAACCGCAAGGCTTCCACTATGGATAAGGGTTTGGAAAATTCGGGATGCTTACCAATTTCCTTTTGCAGGCTTTTGATTTTATAGAGCGTAACGGCATCGTTTTTCAGCAATCCATTTTTTGTTTTCGTATCTACTAAAATCTCGAAAGGTAAAACTCCGTGGAAGTTATGTTCAAAAAAGTGTAAGTCATCGTAAATCGGGTTGTTTTTCGGAAGGTCGTCAACCACATAACCTATTAGTCTGATGCGGTTCATTCCGACGATGGATATCAGGGTAATAATGACAAAAGTGATATAAATGGCTTTTCTACGGTGATGCACCAGAAAGTCAATGGTATTAATTACTTTATTGATCCTTGGCCCGGTAAGATGCCGGGTACGTTGCAGGGTCGGTTTGGGCAGATAACTTAAGATAATAGTGATAAAGATTAATGCAATGGTGTAGGTTGCCATCACATTCAGCGCTGCCACCACTCCAAATTCCATCAGCATTTTACTCTTGGTAAAATAAAAAACGCCAAAACCGGCAGCGGTAGTCAGGTTGGCCAGGAAATTCGACTGTCCGACTTTACTTACCATGCGCGAAATAGCTTTCATTTTATTGCCATGAACAAGCAATTCTTCCTGATATTTGTTGGTCAGGAAAATGCAATTGGGCAAACCGATAATGACAATCAAAGGGGCGATTAGTCCTGTAAGCAAGTTTATTCGATAGCCGAAAAGTTGAATAGTACCCAGTGTCCAGATTACACCAATAATTACTACAACCATGGAATATGCCATTACACGGAACGACTTAAAGAACAATAGCAAAATGACTGCGGTAACTACAATGGCTAAAATCAAAAAGAGAATCAATTCCGAAGAAACCAATCGCATAAAAACAGTCCGGATGTAGGGCATACCGGAATAGTGCATCTGCAAATGGTGTTTCTGACCGAAAAGATCAACTTTGGCTTTAATGGCATCAACAGTGTTGATCCGCCCTTTGGAATTTAGCTTTTTATTGTCGAAAGTTACAGTCATCAAAGTGGCTCCGGTTTTGGAATTGATGGCTAATCCTTCGTAAAAAGGCAAAGCACTTATCAGGCGGTGTATGCTGTCGACTTCCTGTTGAGTGCGGGGAAGCCTTGGTACTATCGGTTTGAAATCAAAACGTTTCAGACTGTCGTTCCGGACGATATTGTAAAGCTTGGCTACCGACAGTACATCTTTTATCCCGTCAATTTTCTTGATTTCTTCGCCTAAACGATACCAGTCGTTGAATTTTTCTAATGTAAAAAAGTTTTTATCCTTAAAACCGATAACAAAAACATTACCATCCTCGCCAAATGTTTTTTTGAAATTTTCATAATCTATCAACGCCTGGTCCGACTTGGGAAGCGGACGAACCAACTCATACGAAAGTTCTATTTTTGAAGCCTCATAACCCATAAAAGCGGTTATCAGGGCGAGGATAATTATTAAAGCGACTCTATTCCTTAAAATCCAATGTGCTAACTTTGCCCACATACTAATATTCTAAATTGCAACTTTATAGCGTTTTAAGCCTTTGGTGGCTCTACCCATATTATTAATCAACGAAAGTAATGTTTTAATTGTAAACAGTAAAACTAAAAATATCGTAACTTCGTTATATTTTTAAATTACGTTATGGCTCCAAAAATATTGTTCATTGATTCAACTCATCGTTATTTAATGGATGAACTTATGCGCATGGGTTTTCATTGCGATTATTGTTCCTGTTATAAGCGAGAGGATTACCTGAATATTATTCCGGATTATACCGGTGTAATTATCAGAAGCAAGATTAAACTCGACCGGGAAATATTAGATAAGGCCGTTAACCTGAAATTTATTGGCAGGGTAGGGGCTGGTATGGAAAATATTGACCTGGAATATGCTGAAAGCAAAGGCATAGTATGCCTGAATGCTCCCGAAGGCAACCGTGATGCCGTGGGCGAACATGCTCTTGGGATGTTACTTTCGTTGCTCAATCATTTAAACCGGGTTGATCGTGAAGTTCGTCAGGGAATATGGATACGCGAAGGCAACCGCGGTATCGAAATTAAAGGAAAAACGGTGGGAATTATCGGTTACGGTAATATGGGTTCGGCTTTTGCCCAACGGCTGAAAGGCTTTGAAGCCCGGGTGATTGCCTATGATAAATACAAAACCGGCTATTCCAACGATTTAGTTACTGAAAGCACTATGGATGAACTTTTTGAAAATACCGATATCCTGAGCCTGCATGTTCCTTTGACCGAAGAAACGGATTACCTGGTTAATGATGATTTTCTGAAAAAGTTTAAAAAGAATATTTATCTTATCAACACTTCGCGTGGAAGGGTGGTAAAAACTGCCGATTTAGTCAAAAATATGCAAGAAGAGAAAGTGCTTGGCGCTGCCTTGGACGTGCTGGAATATGAAAAACTTTCGTTCGAAAATATTGATAAAGATAAATTACCCGAAGATTTTCAATATCTCATCGCTGCGGATAATGTCATCCTTTCGCCGCACATTGCCGGCTGGACGATAGAATCGAATTATAAATTGGCAAAAGTATTGGTGGATAAAATTAAAAAGGTGATGGAACACAGATAGCACAGATAATACCGATTTTTACAGATTATTAGTGTTAAATTGTTTTCTCGGAGCTTTTTTCTTTTTCTACCAGTTCAGTATTTTCTTAAAATCGTAGTACTCAGGATTGGGAACATATTTCTTTGCAGCTTCGTAGTCTTCCGGTGAGAGGTATTGCAAACCGTCTTCAAACACCATTTTTGCTTTTTGGCCGTTCATATTTACCAATCGTGGACGCACTTTGCCGTTTTCATCTTCTACATCCTTGAGAAAGAGCGGATGGATGTCTCCTTTTTGGTCGGATGTTACCATGCAGCCCGTCAGTCCCTGATCGAAGAGATGTTTTACGCCTATTCCCAACAGGGAACAATACATCAGATCGAAGGCCGTAGGCGAATGGCAACGGAGTTCGTAGCCCAGTTCCACCGGCCGGCTTTTGATGCTTACTTTTATTTCTTTCAGTTTATTCTGGAGGATGACATTAAAAATGTGCGCTTTGCTCACGTTACCCAATTCGGGATGGCCGTGTTCGTCGTACGAAAAATTGATGCCACTCGAAAGAATTTCCTCGTCGGTCATAAAATGGAAAACACCTTCGCTCACCACGGCAACGCCATAACCGATATTCAGAATTTTGCGCTTAAGCATAGCCGAAATGATCAACCGGATAATCTTATCGAAAGTAACGCTTGTTTTATTGAACATTTCCGGGATAATAATCATCGGGAAATGGCAGGCAGCGCCAATACCGAAAGCCAGGTGACCAGCTTCGCGGCCCATAGCCGAGATTACAAACCAGTTACCGCTGGTGCGGGCATCTTCATAAACGGTGGAAGCTATGCGAACGCCTTCTTCCTTAGCCGACTCGTATCCGAACGTAGGATTACCTTCGGGCAACGGAAGATCGTTGTCTATGGTCTTGGGTACATGAATATTTTGAATCTTGATGTTGTTAGCTTCAAGATATTTCGAAATACGGTTAGCCGTAGATGCCGTATCATCGCCACCAATGGTTACCAGGAGTTTTACGTTGTTTTTTACAAAAAAATCGATATTAAACTCCGAATCTTTGGGTTTGTAACGGCTCATCTGCAATGCCGAACCTCCGCGATTGACGATGTTATCGGCAAAAGCAAATGTTAAATCCTCGATATCGGGATTGCCCGAAAACAAACTTTTATAGCCACCATGCATACCAATGATGCGATAACCTGCTTTTAAAAATACTTTAACTACTGTACCTATGACCGAATTGATACCGGGAGCAGGACCGCCTCCGCAAAGGATGACTATGGAATCTTTCATTTTGCTATGTATAGTTTAAGGCCGTAAAATTAGAAAAATATCAACTATATTCGTATTAATGATTACGATATTTTTAGGCGAGGAAAGATTTTTTTTGTAATTTCGTTGACCAATATAAGTTTAAATCCTGTTGCTATCAGAGAGTTAGTTAATACCACCGGCATCGTTTTGGGACGGATAAAATATTCCGAAACGAGTGTTATTGCCCGTATCTACACCCGGCATTTCGGCCTGCAAAGCTACCTTCTCAAAGGAGTGAGAAGCAGCAAATCGAAGATAAAAATGAACCTGTTAGGACATTTATCTCTTGTAGAAATAGTAGTTTATCATTCCGAAAGAAGTCAGTTGCAACATCTGAAGCAAATCCGCAGCGCCTATAATTATACGTCCATCCCGTTTGATGTGCGCAAAAGTTCCATTGCTCTTTTTCTGAACGAAATTCTTAATAAATCCATCATCGAAGTGGAACCAAGCCCTAACCTGTTCGATTTTATCGTTAACACGATCCAGATTTTCGATGTGATGGAAGATCATTTCTCCGATTTTCACCTGCTTTTCATGTTGCAATTGAGCAAGCATCTTGGATTTTATCCGAGGGAGAATTTTACGGCATTTCAACCGGTTTTCGATTTAAAGGAAGGCCTGTTCCGTGCAGGCGTTCCTAATCATCCTGATTTTATCAATACTCCCCTGTCCGAAAATTTCTTCAGGCTGCTGAATACCGGCTTTAACGAGATGGCCGGTTTGAAAATATCAAAGGAAACACGCCGCCAACTGCTCGAAACGCTAATCACCTATTATGGATTGCACCTGCCATCGTTTAAGGACATCAAGTCGCACGAAGTACTGAAAGTAGTGCTGGGTTAAATCGGGAATAAAAGGTATTTCCAATCAAATAAGATTCTGAAGTTGGGTGCTGGGTTAAACCCGGAATAATTCCGAGGCTATCCTGTCGGCAAATAACTTTCCTTTATCCGTAAGGATTAATATCCCGTCGGTGTGGCAAAGCATGGAATTATCCATGAATTTTTTGGATTCTTTCAGAAGATAATCACCGCAATCCTTGCCGAAGCGGTCGTACACCTGCCCGATGTTGCAGCCCCACATTGTTCGAAGCGAAGTCATCACATATTCGTTATATTGCTGAGCCGGGGTAAGCGTTTCCATTTCAAACGACAGGTTTCCTGAAAGAATATTCTTAAGATAACCTCCGATGGCTGCTGTGTTCCAGTGGCGCGACGAGCCATTGAAGGAATGAGCCGAAGGACCGATGCCCAGGTAATGTTCGCCTTGCCAGTAAGCCGTGTTGTGGCGGGAATACCAGCCCGGATGGCAGAAGTTGGATATTTCGTAATGCTCGTAGCCATTCCGACGCATTAGATCCATCATCAGTTTAAAATGAAGTATGCTTTGCTGCTCATCCACCGCAAGGAGTTTTCCGCGGCGGATCTGCATATCGAGGGGTGTTTTTTCTTCTATTGTAAGCGCATAAGCCGAAATGTGATGCACACCCAGATTAAAGACAGTTTCCAGGTTGGTTTCCCAGTTTTTTTCGGTCAGCGTGGGGATACCATAAATAAGATCGAGGCTCAGGTTGCCGAAGTCATAATCCTGTGCCATCTTTATCGCATCTATAGCCTGATTGCCGTCGTGTATCCGCCCCAGATAATCTAAATCTTCATCAAAAAAGGATTGAATGCCTATGCTCAGCCGGTTGATGCCGATGGCCTTCCATTGCCGGAGTTTATCGGCGGTGATGTTGTCGGGATTGGCTTCGAGGGTTATTTCCGGTTCGGGCGAAAGGGGGAAGTAATGGTAAATGGCTTTAAGTAGCGAGGCGATTTCCTTTTCGTCGAGCAGCGAAGGCGTTCCCCCGCCAAAATAAAGGGTAGTTACGGTTTTGCCGTCAAGGTAGTGCTGCTGCAATTCGAGTTCCCTGATCATGGCGTTTACCATTTCGGGCTGATCGCTGAGCGAAGCCACCGAAAAAAAATTGCAATACCGGCATTTCCGGCGGCAAAAGGGGATATGAAGATAGATACCGGCCATAGATTAACGTAAGACAGCACAAAAGTAATTGTTTTTTAGTGATCTTCTAAATTCAATAAAAGAACCTGAATGCAGGTATTCCCGGAATGCCAGATTTATCATTGGAACAAAAATATTTTTTTGGATAATTTGAATATTGTTATCCCCTCCTGTAAAGATGAAATCGTGGATTTCAACGTTGTAATACCCCATTACAATGATAGAATCTTGGATTTCAACGTTGGGATACCCCTTTACAATGATAAAATCGGTGATTTCAACGTTGGGATACCCCCTTGGAATGATAAAATCGTGAATTTTAATGTTACAATCCCCCTTTGAAAAGATAAAACCGGTGAGTTTAACGTTGCAATACCCCTTTACAATGATAAAATAGATGAATTCAGACTTAGATACCCCCATTTGAAAGATATATTCCATGAATCCAGATTTGGATTTTTCAATCTGAAAGTGATAGTTGGCTATTGGCTGTTAGCTATTAGCAATTGGCTAAGTTCAAACGCTGACAGGAACTTCGTACGCTGTCAGGTTTAATAGCCAATCGCCAATCAACAATTGTCAATCGTTCTATTTGAAATCCCCTTCCTCAATCTGCAATCTGCAATCGGTTAATCTGAAATTCCCTTTCCCAATCTGAAATCTGAAATCGGTTAATCTGAAATTAAATTGCCCACTGGCGGGAATGAAACTGTAAATTCTTTAATTCACCATTACCTTTTGGCTATAAAGTTTGCCTTTATCCGTTAACAGACGAAAGATATATAATCCCCGCGGCAGTTTATCTGCATGGTAAGCAAGATTCTGGTTGCAGAATGTGCCCATCTCTATTGTTTTTCCGGCAGCATTGACAACCGTTAAGGTATAATTTTTAAAATTCTTATCGTTCAGACTAATGTTGACAACGTTTCCGGCGGGGTTGGGATAAACGGTAAATCCGTTAGCATCGGTGGAAAGTTCATTGATGCCGGCAGGCAATATCTCGGTCAGAGGACGATACCATACACTGCTGTATTGTGTCGTGGCAAAAAGGGTTGTTCCATTAACGGCTAACGATTGAATATCGGCATAACGTATTAAACCCTCATTAATCGAAGTCCAGGTTTGGCCTTTATCGGTGGATAAAAGTATGCCATCATAATTACCGGCAAAAATATAGTTTCCATATGCGGCAAGAGATGGATAGTTGAAATGATATACAGTGCTTGTGGACTTGATCCAACTTTGTCCATTATCTGAAGAAATGAAAATACAAGAGTCGGACCCTACAACAACAATACTGTCGCTGGCTGCAATCCGATAAAAAGAAACGTGGGGTAATTCATTATTAATTTTTGTCCAGGTTTGACCATCATCATCCGATCTGAAAATATTGTCTTCCCAACTTAAAGCAAAAACGGAAGTTTTGTTTACAGCTAACGATTCGAAATGAATGTCCGTTATTCCATTGTTAGTATGAGTCCAGTTATCCCCATTATCATCAGACATAAATATGCCACCGCCTTCTGTTCCGGCATAAATTTTATCCCCTTTGACAATTAAATCAAGTATGCTTGCTTCCGGCTCCCAAACTTTTGTCCAATTTTGTCCGTTATCGCAAGTTCGATACACTCCGAATTCCGTTCCTATAAAAGCACAATCGCCTTTTAAAGCTACGCATTGAGCAGCACTATAATAAGGTGAATCATAACGATAAAAAAGATTCCAGTTTTGCCCGTTATCGGTTGATAAAAAAGCATTTTCTGAGTTTGTAAGAACTTTTTCCCCATCTATAGCAATATCTATTATATTTTGATTAGGGAATCCATTCTGTTTCCAGTTTTCTCCATTATCGTCTGACGAAAAAACATCATTTCCCGTACGAACAAAGATTTTGTTATTATTACCCAATAAACAATAATCGATTTCTTGTGGAAATGGGTTATTAATTGTTGCCCAATTCTGGCCGTTATCAACAGATAAAATAGGCCCATTGGTGGTATTAGCAAGAATATGAGATCCATTTGCAGATAAACAAAAAACATTCAAACTATCTAATCCGTTGTTTATTGCCGTCCAGTGTTGTCCGTTATCTGCAGATACAAATACACCTTCGCTCTGGGTGCTAACATAAAGGTTAGAACCATTTGTAGCTAAGGATTGGATATTTGTGTTGGGTAAACCATTGTTTGCCGCCGTCCAGTTTTGCCCGTCGTCGGAAGTAACAAATATGCCGGTTGTAGTCATAGCGTAGATGTTATCGCCTTTAACGAGCAGGGATCTAATTGTTAAACCCGTTAATCCATTGTTAACGGACGTCCAGTTTTGCCCGTTATTGGAAGAAACAAATACGGAATCATATCCAGTTAAGGCAAAAACCATATTATTTTTAATGGCTATTGATGTAACCACATGATAACGCAATCCGATATCTTCCCAGGTTAGCCCGTTATCGGTGGAAAGAGATATGCCTCCGAAATATGTACTGCTGTAGATAGCATTATTGCTAACGGCTATACATGCAACAGGTACGTTAAAATCAACAAAGCCGCTGTTTTTCCAGTGCTCACCGTTATCGGGAGAAGAAAACAAGAGTCCACTATAGGCTCCGGCAAAAATGCGGTTCCCATCTGTAGCAAAACGATAAATAAACTCAGTTCCCAAGGGACCATTGGATTGTTGCCATTGGGCTTTGGCGCTTAGGGTAAGCACGATAAAAAAGATAAATAAAAAAGCAGGATAAATTTTTTTCATAGGGATATATTTTTAAGCTGCCAAAAATAATAAAAAATTAATACATATAAATTTTTTATGGGCAATAAAAATCCTTTACCAAACCCCGGCGAAGTTTAGTTTAGCCCAGCCAGGCATTCGGTTAGCCTATGCTTGTGGCGGTTCAGGCTTGCTGCGCGGGCTGTCGTCCACGGTAAATCCCCATTCTCCCAATCGCTGGGGGTATTGCTGTAAACACCCAGCAGCAGGTCGCGGCTGCTTTTGATGATGCCGTCAATTTCTACCAGCAAGGCATCGCGGTCGCGGTAGGCTTCTTCCATCAAGCGGCGGTATTCCTCGCCTTTGTTGTGCAGATCGAGACATGTTTTTACTTTGGGACCTGTAGTGTTCCAGTGGTGATCGGCCAACGAATTGAGCGGAGAATTTGCACCGTCGGCAGTATCCTTGTCGTAAATATTTCCGGCAAGTGCCAACTTTTGCTGAATGTTTACGGGTATGATTACCCTAATCCCTTTTTTTGTCATAATTTTATATTTTAAAATTTAACATCAGCGGGTTGTTACAAAAGTACAAAATAATCAGCTATGCCAAAAAAAATTATTTCTTGATAAAATTTTCATCATTACCCCCTTTGGAATGATAAAATCGTCGATTTTAACGTTGGAATCCCCCTTCGGAATGATAGAATCGTGGAATTTAACGTTACAATCCCCCTTTACAATGACAGAATCGTCGATTTTAACGTTACAATCCCCCTTTACAATGACAGAATCGTCGATTTTAACGTTACAATCCCCCTTTACAATGATAGAATCGTGGAATTTAACGTTGCAATACCCCTTTACAATGATCAAATCGGTGATTTCAACGTTGGGATACCCCCTTGGAATGATAAAATCGTGAATTTTAATGTTACAATCCCCCTTTGAAAAGATAAAACCGGTGAGTTTAACGTTGCAATACCCCTTTACAATGATAAAATAGATGAATTCAGACTTAGATACCCCCATTTGAAAGATATATTCCATGAATCCAGATTTGGATTTTTCAATCTGAAAGTGATAGTTGGCTATTGGCTGTTAGCTATTAGCAATTGGCTAAGTTCAAACGCTGACAGGAACTTCGTACGCTGTCAGGTTTAATAGCCAATCGCCAATCAACAATTGTCAATCGTTCTATTTGAAATCCCCTTCCTCAATCTGCAATCTGCAATCGGTTAATCTGAAATT
>Ga0183100_1001286_pt1 | contig 13162 bp, 5 predicted proteins | sample Biomet2_FD_127789 | JGI IMG/M metagenome (GOLD analysis project Ga0183100, IMG submission 127789) | Microbial communities from bioreactor (seeded with anoxic lake sediment) at LBNL, California, USA - Biofuel metagenome 2 | ecosystem: Engineered > Bioreactor > Anaerobic > Unclassified ...
TTTATATATACATTATATATATAAATGGTATCAAAAAGGAATTAAATTTATATTTTTGCAATCCATTTGATACAATCAATAGGTATTATCATACAATAACGTCAAAGAGAATGAAGAAACAAGAACTTTTTAACAACGAAAAGAAAGCAGTTCCTTACCAGCAACAGCCCGACCACTTGGGCTTATACAATGCTGCTAATGAACATGATGCATGTGGTGTAGGAATGTTAGTTAACATCAACGGAAGTAAATCACATGACATCGTAGAATCCGCTCTGAAAGTATTAGAGAACATGCAGCACAGAGGTGCAGAAGGCGCTGACAATAAGACCGGAGACGGTGCGGGCATTATGTTACAAATACCTCACGAGTTTATATTACTCCAAGGTATTCCAGTTCCAGAAAAAGGAAAGTATGGAACAGGTATGTTATTTCTCCCAAAAGATTCAAATGATCAAGAAGCACTTTTAAAGATTGTTTCTGAAGAGATCGAAAAAGAAGGACTTACGTTAATGCATACGCGTAATGTTCCTACTAATTCAGAAATTCTAGGAAAAGACTCTTTTGCTGCAGAACCTGAAGTCAAACAGATTTTCATCACAGGCTTTACAGATGAGGCAACCATTGAAAGTAAGTTATATGTAATAAGAAAGAGAATAGAAAACAAAGTAAATTCTTCTTCTATTGAATCTAAAAAAGATTTCTACATTGTTTCTCTATCTAGTAAAAGTATCATTTATAAGGGGATGTTGACTTCATCACAATTAAGACAATATTTTCCTGATTTAACTAATGAATATTTCACCAGTGGAATAGCATTGGTACACTCACGTTTCAGTACTAATACATTCCCAACCTGGTCACTTGCTCAACCATTCCGTTTACTTGCTCACAATGGTGAAATTAACACTATTCGTGGTAACCGTGGATGGATGGAAGCAAGAGAGAGCGTTCTTAGCTCACCTGTTTTAGGTGACCTTAAAGATATTCGTCCTATTGTTCAGAAAGGTATGAGTGATAGTGCATCTTTAGATAATGTTCTTGAATTCCTTGTTATGTCGGGACTTAGTCTGCCTCATGCAATGGCTATGCTGGTTCCTGAAAGCTTCAATGAAAAGAACCCAATTTCCGAAGATCTGAAAGCATTCTACGAATATCACTCAATCCTTATGGAACCATGGGATGGCCCTGCTGCTTTATTATTCTCTGATGGAAGATATGCAGGAGGTATGCTCGACAGAAATGGTCTTCGTCCTGCACGTTACCTTATTACCAAGAATGATATGATGGTTGTTGCTTCTGAAGTTGGTGTTATGGATTTCAATCCAGCGGATATCAAAGAGAAAGGACGCCTTCAACCAGGGAAAATTATATTAGTCGACACAGAAAAAGGCGAAGTTTACTATGACGGTGAAATTAAAAAACAATTGGCAGAAGCTAAACCTTACCGTACATGGCTTGCTAATAACCGTATTGAACTAAACGAACTGAAGACTGGACGTAAAGTTGCTCATAAGGTTGACAACTATGACAGAATGCTTCACAACTTCGGTTACTCTAAAGAAGATATCGAAAAGCTTATCATTCCTATGAGTAGCACTGGAGCTGAACCATTATCATCAATGGGTAATGATACTCCGTTGGCTGTTCTTTCTACTAAACCTCAGTTATTATATAACTACTTCCGTCAACAATTTGCTCAGGTAACCAACCCTCCTATTGACCCATTGCGTGAAGAGTTGGTTATGTCACTTACTGAGTACATTGGTGCCGTAGGTATAAACATCCTTACTCCAAATGAAGAACATTGTAAGATGGTTAAACTTAACTACCCAATTCTTACTAATGCTCAATTGGATATCTTATGTAATATCAGGTATAAAGGATTTAAGACTGTTAAACTTTCAACTTTATTTGAAGTTAGCAAGGGTAAAGAAGGTCTTGCAGAAGCTTTGAGCAAATTATGCAAGCAAGCTGAACAGTCTGTTATTGATGGTGTAAACTACATTATTCTTTCAGATAAGGGTATTGATGCTACACACGCTGCAATTCCTGCTTTATTGGCTGTAAGTGCAGTACATCATCATTTGATTTCAGTACAAAAACGTGTACAGACTGCCTTAATCGTTGAAAGTGGTGAAATACGTGAAGTGATGCATGCTGCTTTACTTCTTGGATTTGGTGCTAGTGCAATCAATCCTTATATGGCATTTGCTATTCTTGACGACTTAGTTGGAAAACGAGAAATACAGCTTGATTATGCTACAGCAGAAAAGAATTACATTAAATCTATCTGCAAAGGATTATTCAAGATTATATCTAAGATGGGTATCAGCACTATACGTAGTTATCGTGGTGCAAAACTATTCGAAGCTGTAGGTATCAGTCAGGAATTAAGTGATGCTTATTTCGGAGGTATCTATTCAACTATTGAAGGTATTCGTCTTGATGAAATAGCTGCTGACGTAATTACGATGCATGCAGAAGCTTTTGTGGTAAACGAAGATTTAAGCATACTTAAAAATAAAGGTATATATAGTTACCGTAAAGATGGTGAACAACATGCATGGAATCCAGAGACAATTTCTACACTTCAGCTAGCTACTAGATTAGGCAGCTATAAGAAGTTCAAAGAATTTACCCACATGGTAAATGAAAAAGAAGCTCCTATATTCCTGCGTGATTTCTTCGAATTCAAGAAGAATCCAATTTCTATTGATCAGGTTGAACCTGCTTCTGAAATCATGAAAAGATTCGCTACAGGTGCTATGTCTTTCGGATCAATCAGTAGAGAAGCTCATGAAACAATGGCCCTAGCCATGAATAAAATTCACGGTAAGAGTAATACCGGTGAAGGTGGTGAAGATCCAGAACGTTTCAAACCTCTTGAAAATGGAATGTCAATGCGCTCTGCTATCAAGCAAATTGCTTCAGGACGTTTCGGTGTAACAGCTGAATATCTTGTAAATGCAGACGAATTACAGATTAAGATAGCTCAGGGAGCAAAACCAGGAGAAGGTGGTCAGTTACCTGGATATAAAGTAGATGAAGTTATTGCTAAAACTCGTCACTCGATAAAAGGTATCTCGTTGATTTCTCCTCCACCTCATCATGATATTTATTCAATTGAGGACTTGGCTCAGTTGATTTATGATTTAAAGAATATCAACCCAAAGGCACGTATTAGTGTTAAATTGGTTGCTGAAACTGGTGTAGGTACAATTGCTGCCGGTGTTGCTAAAGCAAAAGCAGATCACATTGTGATTTCTGGTGCTGAAGGTGGTACAGGAGCAAGTCCTGCAAGCTCAATCAAGTACGCTGGTATTTCACCGGAACTTGGTCTTTCTGAGACTCAGCAGACTTTGGTTATAAACGGATTGCGCGGACAAGTTGTGCTTCAGTCTGACGGACAGTTGAAGACTGGTCGTGACATCATTCTTATGGCAATGTTAGGTGCTGAAGAATTTGGTTTCGCAACTTCTGCCTTAATTGTCCTTGGTTGTGTTATGATGCGTAAGTGCCATATGAATACATGTCCTGTAGGTGTTGCAACTCAAGATCCGGAACTTAGAAAGAGATTCCACGGTCGCCATGAATATTTAGTTAACTTCTTTACTTTCTTAGCTGAAGAAGTTCGTGAATATCTTGCAGAACTAGGATTCACCAAACTGGATGATATCGTTGGACGTACAGATTTGATTGAACGCAAGCATATTACTTCAAACAGCAAATATGAACTTGTTGATCTTTCTAAATTAACATGTATGCCTTCTGACGGTAGTGAACTTCCTATTCATCATACAGCAAAAGAACTTCATCAGATTGGAGAGGTTAAAGATAACACAATAATTGCTCAAGCTAAAGAAGCAATTGAAAACGGAAAAGAAATTTCATTAGAATATACTATCGCTAATACAGACCGTAGTGTGGGTGCTATGCTTAGTGGTACTATTGCTAAGAAATATGGTGCTGCTGGACTACCGGAACACACATTGAATGTTAAGTTCAAGGGATCTGCAGGACAGAGCTTTGGTGCATTCCTTACTAGTGGTGTAAACTTCAAACTAGAAGGTGAAGCTAACGACTATTTAGGAAAAGGCTTATCAGGCGGTCGTATCAGTGTACTTCCTCCAATGCGTTCTACATTCGTTGCAGAAGAAAATACAATTGCTGGTAACACACTTCTTTATGGAGCTACCAGTGGTGAAGTATATATCAACGGACGTGTAGGTGAACGTTTTGCAGTACGTAACTCTGGCGCGATAGCTGTTGTTGAAGGCGTGGGAGATCACTGTTGTGAATATATGACAGGTGGCCGCGTGGTTGTTTTAGGTAGTACAGGACGTAACTTTGCCGCTGGTATGAGTGGTGGTGTTGCGTATGTATGGAACAAAGATGGTAACTTTGATTACTTCTGTAACATGGAGATGGTTGAACTTTCTCTGATTGAAGAATCAAGATACCGTAAAGAATTGCACGAATTGATTCGTAATCACTATTACTATACAGGAAGTAAGCTCGCTAAAACGATGTTGGATTCTTGGGAGAAATATGTTGATCAGTTTATCCAGATTGTACCTATTGAATACAAAAAAGTACTTCAACAAGAAGAGATGGAAAAGCTGCAACAGAAAATTGATAGCGTGCAAAGAGATTATTAATTATTTTTAGAATCCTAAAGGAATATATAAAGGATAGATTATTAAAAGGTGTACATTAAACCATTAAGAAGCGTACACTACGCACGAGTAATGTGTACACCTTTTAAGCTAAAGCTATACAATAAGGCTTAAACTATTCAAGGTATTCTTACTTAAACAACAAATTGAAATGGGAAATCCAAAAGCATTCTTAACAATACATAGACAAGAGGCAGGATACAGACCTCTGAGCGAACGAATCACTGACTTTGGAGAAGTTGAACAAACTCTCAATAGTCATGACCGCAAATTACAGGCATCACGTTGCATGGACTGTGGTATACCTTTTTGCCACTGGGCATGTCCTATCGGAAACTTACAGCCAGAATGGCAAGACTTACTTTATAAGGGAAAATGGAAGGAAGCATACGAAGTTCTTGAAACTACTTGTGACTTTCCGGAATTTACAGGACGTATCTGTCCTGCCCCATGCGAAAAGAGTTGTGTATTAAAACTTTCAGCCAATGAGGCTGTAACTATCCGTGAGAATGAAGCATCAATCGTAGAAATAGCCTTCCGTGAAGGATATATTACTCGTCATTATCCTGTAAGGAATGGCAAAAAGGTTGCTGTTATCGGAGCTGGCCCTGCAGGACTAGTTGTAGCCAATCAGCTGAACCGTAAAGGATATGAAGTTACCGTATACGAAAAACACGAAGATGTTGGTGGCTTACTTCGTTACGGTATTCCAAACTTCAAACTGAATAAAAACATTATTGACCGCAGAATAGATTTATTGAAGCAGGAAGGTATCAAATTTCTTACCTCAACAGAAGTAGGGAAAGATATATCTGCCGACGAATTGGTTAAGAATAATGATGCTGTATGCGTTTGTATCGGAGCAGAAGTACCTCGTGATCTTCCAGCTGAAGGACGCGGGCTGAAAGGTGTATATTTTGCACTCGAATTACTTAGTCAGCAGAACAGAATTCTTGATGGTCAGACTTTCAGCAAAGATGAACTGATTAATGCAAGAGGCAAAAAGGTTCTTGTAATTGGTGGTGGTGATACAGGTTCCGACTGTATAGGTACATCTGTACGTCAGGGAGCTGTAAGCGTAACACAAATTGAAATCCTTCCAAAACCACCAGCAAACGAAAATCCAGCGACTCCATGGCCTATGTATCCTCAGATCTTGAAGACTACTTCTTCTCATGAAGAAGGTTGCGAACGCCGTTGGAATATCAATACTTGCAAATTTATTGGTGAAAACGGAGTATTGAAAGCTGTTGAAATAGAAGAGATATCTTGGGAAAAAGGAGAAAACGGACGTATGTCTATGATCCCTTCTGGTAAGAAAGAAATCATCGAAGCCGACTTGGCATTCTTAGCAATGGGATTTGTTCATCCGATTCAAGAAGGAATTATTGATAAATTAGGATTAGCTGTAGATAACAGAAAAAATATAGTCATTGATTCAAGCGCAGCTTCATCTGTAGCTAAAGTATTTGCAGCCGGTGATGCTTCAACAGGTGCTAGTCTGGTAGTAAGAGCTATGGCAGGTGGCCGAAAAGCAGCAAAAGAAATCGATGCTTTTTTAAGTAACAAATAAACAAAAAACTATGTGTGGAATTGTAGGAATATTCAATATACAAGCCCAAAGTGAAGCATTACGCTCTAAAGCGCTTAAAATGGCTCAGAAGATTCGTCATCGTGGACCAGACTGGAGTGGCATTTACTGCGGTGGTACTGCTATCATGGCTCATGAACGTCTTTCTATTGTTGACCCTCAATCAGGGGGCCAGCCATTATATACCTCAGATGGTAAAGTTGTACTCGCTGTAAACGGAGAGATTTACAATCATCTTGATATTCGTAAGAAGTTTGAAGGAAAATATCAATTTCAGACAGGTTCTGACTGCGAAGTAATTTTAGCATTATACCGCGAAAAAGGTATTAGCTTTCTGGAAGATCTAAGCGGAATTTTCGCCTTTGCTTTATATGATTCAGAAAAGGATGAATACCTTATTGCACGTGACCCTATAGGTGTTATACCTTTATATATAGGTCATGACAAAGATGGCAAATTATATTTTGCCAGTGAACTAAAAGCTCTCGAAGGATTCTGTGATAGTTATGAACCATTCTTACCTGGACATTATTACTACAGCAAAGAAGGAGTCATGAAGCGTTGGTATACACGTGACTGGATGGATTATGAAGCTGTAAAGAACAACAACGCCTATACTAGTGACGTTCACGATGCATTGGAAGATGCTGTACAACGTCAGTTAATGAGTGATGTACCTTATGGAGTTCTTCTTTCCGGAGGATTAGATTCATCTGTTATCTCTGCTGTTGCAAAGAAATATGCAGCAAAGCGAGTTGAAACAGGCGGTGAATCAGATGCATGGTGGCCGCAATTGCACTCTTTTGCTGTTGGGTTGAAAGATGCTCCAGACTTAAGTAAAGCAAAAGAAGTTGCAGATCATATAGGAACAATCCATCATGAAATCAACTATACAGTACAGGAAGGACTTGACGCAATTCGTGATGTTATCTATTTCATTGAAACATATGATGTAACAACAGTCAGAGCTTCTACTCCAATGTACTTGTTAGCCCGGGTTATTAAATCAATGGGGATAAAGATGGTTCTTTCCGGTGAAGGTGCAGATGAAATATTTGGCGGTTATTTATACTTCCATAAAGCTCCGAATGCTAAAGCGTTCCATGAAGAGACTGTACGTAAATTAGGAAAACTTCATTTATATGACTGTTTACGTGCCAATAAATCTCTTTCAGCTTGGGGAGTTGAAGGTCGTGTACCATTTCTTGATAAAGAATTCCTTGATGTGGCTATGAGACTTAACCCTGAAGCTAAAATGGCACCAGGAAAAACAATAGAGAAAAAAATTGTTCGCGAAGCATTTGCTGACATGTTACCTGAAAGTGTAGCCTGGAGACAAAAAGAACAATTCAGTGATGGTGTAGGTTACAATTGGATCGACACGTTAAAAGCCTTAACAGCAGAACGTGTTAGCGATGAAGAAATGGCTCACGCAGCAGAACGTTTCCCTATCAATCCGCCAATGAACAAAGAGGAATACTATTATCGTAGTATTTTTGAAGAACATTTTCCAAGTGAAAGTGCTGCCAAATGTGTACCTTCAGTTCCATCTGTAGCTTGTAGCACTGCCGAAGCACTTGCATGGGACGAATCATTTAAAAACATGAATGATCCTAGTGGACGTGCTGTAAAAGGTGTACATGAAGAAAGCTATTAAGCTTATAAAATAATTGTAAAAAAGATGTTTTTGTCAAATGATAAAAGCATCTTTTTTTTTGCTTTTAACTAACAGATAAATTATCTTTATCGCAAAAATCTAAACATTTAAGATGTACATCAAAAAGATTATCCTTCTAGGAGTATTGCTGTACGCATTCGGAGGAATAAATGCAGTAACAAAAACCAAAATTATTGCTCATCGCGGATTCTGGAAAACAGAAGGATCTGCACAGAATTCAATTGCGGCACTCACAAAAGCAGATGAGATTAAAGTTTACGGGTCTGAATTTGATGTGTGGTTGTCATCAGATGGAGTTCCAATGATTAATCATGATCCTTATACGACAGATCATCACCTGGAGCTAGAGAAGACTCCTTCCACTTTACTAAAACAAGAAAAACTATCGAACGGAGAATACCTCCCAAGTCTTGAAGAATATTTAAGAAAGGGAAAAGAATGCCAGAACATTAAACTTATCATAGAACTTAAACCTCATAGTACAAAAGAAAGAGAAGATTCGCTTACAGTAAAAGTTCTTAGTATGGTTAAGGGTTTTAAGCTTGAAAGTAAGGTAGAATATATTTCTTTCAGCTTGAATATAGTAAAAGAATTGATTCGACTAAACCCTAAAGCTAAGGTTTCGTATTTACGTGCAAACCTCTCTCCTAGCGAACTAAAAGCTATTAATTGTACAGGACTTGATTACAATTTGAGCAGTATGAAAAAGAATGAGAACTGGTTTGCTGAGGCAAAAGAATTTGGAATAAAAATAAATGTATGGACAGTGGATAAAGAGACAGATATGAAATATCTGATAGATAAAGAGGTCGATTTTATTACTACAAACGACCCACAACTTGGTCTTGACCTTTCAAAATAAATCAGACACATTACTAATCATTTACAACAAAAATCTACAAGAAAGATACATACCAGACAGAATTTGTATCAAAATGATTTTTAGGATTAGTAATTTCTGCATTTTTTGTTGGCTAAGAAGTACTGATTCTACGCAGGACGCAAATTTCTGCTAAGAATTCCTCTATTAAATTTATAAGATTTGATGCATATAAATAATAAATTCGTTATTTTTATACTAATATAAACACCGATTGTTATTTATTCTAAAAAAAATAGAGATAAGAAAGCATTTATTAGTGTAAATAATACAATTTGTCATATATTTGCGTTTATAAAAAACAAAAGGAAATAAATAGAACAATCAACAAAACAAAATGGCAAACCTGATTAAATTTACAAAGATGCATGGTGCTGGTAATGACTACATTTACGTCAATACACTTAAATATACCATTGAGCATCCGGAAAGTTTATCAATTAAATGGAGCGCCCCACATACAGGTATTGGTTCTGATGGATTAGTATTAATTGGAAAATCTCCTGTAGCAGATTTCAGCATGCGTATTTTCAATGCTGACGGTTCTGAAGCTATGATGTGCGGTAATGCATCACGCTGTATTGGAAAATACTTATATGATAACAAACTTACTGACAAAACTGAAATAACGCTTGATACTCTTTCAGGAATAAAATATCTTAAATTAATTGTAACTGACGGAAAAGTATCTATGGTCACTGTAGATATGGGATCTCCTAAATTAGAAGAAGTTATAATTGATGGTAAACCTGAAACTATGATTTCAAAAGAAATCACAGTTAATAGTAAGACTTATAAAGCTACCGCTGTTTCAATGGGCAATCCTCACTTGGTCATCTACATAGATGACATCAATGAGATCGACCTTCCAGTAATCGGACCTATCCTAGAAAATCATCCTCTTTTTCCTGGTAGAATAAATGTTGAATTCGCTCAAAAACTTGCAAATAACAAAGTAAGAATGAGAGTTTGGGAACGTGGTTCCGGAATAACAATGGCGTGCGGTACAGGAGCCTGTGCTACTGCTGTTGCAGGTTCTATCATCGGAGAAATAGGACGCGATGTAGAAATCATTATGGATGGCGGAAGCCTTAATATTAAATGGGACGAACAGACCAACAAAGTGTATATGACCGGTGAAGCTGTGACAGTATTCGAAGGAGAAATTGCACTATAAATTATAGATAAACTTAAAACAACAAATTGATATGGCATTAGTAAACGAAAATTTTTTAAAGCTACCGGGGAGTTATTTATTCTCGGACATTGCTAAAAAAGTAAATACGTTCAAAATCACACATCCTAAACAAGATGTAATACGTTTGGGTATTGGTGATGTTACACAACCGCTTCCAGAAGCAGTAATTACAGCAATGCACAAAGCTGTAGACGAATTAGCAGTTAAAGATACATTCCGGGGATATGGACCGGAGCAAGGATATAACTTCCTCATTGAAACAATTATTAAAAATGATTATGCAAGCAGAGGAATAAGCCTTGAGCCTAGTGAAGTCTTTATCAATGACGGAGCAAAAAGCGATACAGGTAATATTGGTGACATTCTTCGCCATGACAATAGTGTTGGAATTACAGATCCGGTTTATCCTGTTTATGTAGATTCAAATGTGATGGCAGGACGTGCCGGAGATTTGATAGATGGGCAGTGGAGTAATCTGGTTTACATTCCATGTCTGAGTGAAAATAATTTTATTCCTCAGATTCCAGACCGAAGAATTGATATGCTATACCTCTGCTACCCTAATAATCCTACTGGTACAACTCTTACAAAAGATGAGTTGAAAAAATGGGTAAATTATGCTTTGGAAAATGATACATTGATTTTATACGATGCAGCATACGAAGCTTATATCCAAGAACCAGACGTACCACATTCGATTTATGAAATTAAGGGTGCAAAAAAAGTAGCAATCGAATTCAGAAGTTTCTCAAAAACAGCTGGTTTTACTGGAGTTAGATGTGGATACACAGTCGTTCCTAAAGAATTAAATGCTGCGACTCTCAACGGAGAACGAGTTCAGTTAAACAAATTATGGAACAGAAGACAATGTACTAAATTCAATGGTACATCATACATCACTCAAAGAGCAGCCGAAGCAGTATATTCACCAGAAGGCAAAAAACAAATTAAAGAAATTATCAACTACTATATGACAAATGCCAAGATAATGAAAGAAGGTATCGAGGCTACAGGGTTAAAAGTATTTGGTGGGGTAAACGCTCCTTATTTATGGGTTAAAACTCCAAACGAAATGCCATCGTGGAAGTTCTTTGATCAGTTACTTTACGAAGCAAATATCGTTGGTACTCCAGGTGTTGGTTTTGGTCCTAGCGGTGAAGGTTATCTTCGATTAACAGCTTTCGGAGCACGTGAAGATTGTATCGAAGCAATGAGACGATTAAAAAACTGGATTAAATAAAAAGTTTAATCAAAAAAAATAAAAAGAGCGTATAGAGAAGACTAACAGCTGTTGTCTATTGATTTTTACTGGTTGTTGTATGGTAATCGAAACAAAGCTATTACTCTATACCTCTTCTTTAAAATAAAATTATAGAAACAATTTACTCTTACATAAAAGAATAACAAAATCAAATTGGTATTATGTCAAAACTTAGATTCAGAGTAGTAGAGACAGCTTTCAAAAAGAAAGCAGCAGAAGTAAGTACTCCTGAGGAGAGACCTTCTGATTATTTCGGCAAGTATGTGTTTAACAAAGCTAAAATGTTTAAGTATCTTCCAGACAAGGTATATCAACAGTTAGTAGACGCTATGGATAATGGTGCTCCTCTTAACCGTGATATAGCTGGTGCCGTTGCTGCAGGTATGCAAAAATGGGCTATTGAAATGGGAGCTACTCACTACACACACTGGTTCCACCCATTAACAGAAGGTACAGCTGAAAAACACGATGCATTTGTTGAACACGATGGTAAAGGTGGTATGATTGAAGAGTTCAGCGGTAAACTGTTGATCCAACAAGAACCTGACGCTTCTAGTTTCCCAAGTGGCGGTATCCGTAACACATTCGAAGCTCGTGGTTATTCTGCATGGGACCCATCATCTCCAGCATTCATTGTTGGTGACACATTATGTATCCCTACTGTCTTCATCGCATATACTGGTGAATCATTAGACTACAAAGCTCCTTTACTTAAGGCTTTACAGGCAGTAAACAAAGCTGCTGTTGATGTAGTTCGTTACTTCAACCCAGAAGTTAAAAAAGTAATTGCTAACCTTGGTTGGGAACAAGAATATTTCTTAGTTGATGAAGGTCTTTACGCAGCTCGTCCAGATCTACTTTTGACAGGTCGTACTTTGATGGGACACGAAAGCTCTAAGAACCAACAGTTGGAAGATCACTATTTTGGTGCTATCCCTACTCGTGTTGCTGCATTCATGAGAGATTTGGAAATTGAAAGCTTAAAATTAGGTATTCCGGTTAAGACTCGTCACAACGAAGTTGCACCTAACCAGTTCGAGCTTGCTCCTATCTTTGAAGAATGTAACTTAGCAAATGACCATAACCTTTTAGTAATGGCTGTAATGCGTAAATTAGCTCGTCAACACGGCTTCCGCGTTTTATTACACGAAAAACCATTCAAAGGTATCAATGGTTCTGGTAAACACAATAACTGGTCATTAAGTACTGACAATGGTATTTTATTGATGGGTCCTGGTAAAACTCCAGAAGAAAACCTTCGCTTTGTAACTTTCATTGTAAACGTTTTGATGGCAGTTTATCACCACAACGGACTTTTGAAAGCTAGTATTTCATCTGCAACAAATGCTCACCGTTTAGGAGCTAACGAAGCACCTCCTGCAATTATTTCTTCTTTCTTAGGAAAACAATTGTCACAGGTTCTAAAACATTTAGCTGAAAGTACTAAAGATGATTTAATCAGCCTTAGCGGAAAACAAGGAATGAAACTTGATATTCCACAGATTCCTGAATTGCTAATTGACAATACAGACCGTAACCGTACTTCTCCATTTGCATTTACAGGTAACCGTTTCGAGTTCCGTGCAGTTGGTTCAGAAGCAAACTGCGCATCTGCAATGATTGCACTTAACGCTGCTGTTGCTGAACAATTAGTTATTTTCAAGCAAGAAGTAGATGCTTTGATTGAAAAAGGTGAACCTAAGATCTCAGCTGTTCTGGAAATTGTCCGTAAAACTATTATTGAATGTGAAGCTATTCACTTTGACGGTAACGGTTATAGCGACGAATGGAAAGCTGAAGCATTAAAACGTGGTTTGGATTGTGAAACAAGCGTACCAGTAATCTTTGATAGTTACCTGAAAGAAAGCAGCATTA
>Ga0183100_1001287_pt1 | contig 13161 bp, 14 predicted proteins | sample Biomet2_FD_127789 | JGI IMG/M metagenome (GOLD analysis project Ga0183100, IMG submission 127789) | Microbial communities from bioreactor (seeded with anoxic lake sediment) at LBNL, California, USA - Biofuel metagenome 2 | ecosystem: Engineered > Bioreactor > Anaerobic > Unclassified ...
GGATGCAGGCGTTGATGCGCACGGCCCCGGCCTCCGGCTCCTCCCACTGCTCTATCTCCACGATGGTGTTGTAGGGCAGCTCCTGCTCCAGTTCGAGGAACAGCTTCTCGCGGATGGTCTCGGCGGCGAGGAAGCGCAGGGGCGCGGTGGAGAGCTGGTCCTCCGGGTACTGGGCCGGGCCTTCGGGCAGGGTTTTTCCGACGGCGGCGAGGAGGTCCTCGATGCCTTCGCCCGTGGCGGCGGAGATGGGGAATATTTCCGCCTGGGGAAAAGCCTGGCCGATGCGCAGCAGCAGCGGGAGCATCTTTTCCTTGGGGCGCAGGGCGTCCACCTTGTTGGCGGCGATGAACACGGGCCGCCCCACGCGGGTGACGGGGTCGGTGAGGGGGCGAATCTCGCGGTCGAAGAGTTGCGGCTTTTGGGCGTAAAGGTGCGCGTCGAGGATGAGCACCACGGCGTCCGCCTGGGAGAGCGCGCCCCAGGCCGCCTCCAGCAGCAGGCGGTTCATGCGTCCGGCCATGCGGTGCACGCCGGGGGTGTCGAGGAAGACGACCTGCGCCTGCGGCGTGGTGTGGATGCCGCTGATGGCGTTGCGCGTGGTTTGGGGCTTGGACGTGACGATGGCGAGCTTTTGCCCCAGAATGTGGTTGAGAAGCGTGCTTTTGCCGGCGTTTGGCGGGCCCATGAGGGCCACGTGGCCGAATCGATGCGTGGTCATGCGGTCCTTTTGGTTGAAGTGATCGGGCTAGAATGCCGTGCAGCCTTCCGGGGTGACGACGACCATGTGCTCCCAGCGCACGCCGCCCCAGGCGGCGTCGTACAGGCCGGGCTCCACGGTGACGACCATGCCCGGGGCGAAGACGCCCTCCGCGCGGGGGGAAAGGCTCGGCCCCTCGTGGGTTTCCAGGCCGATGCCGTGCCCGAGGGAGTGCGTGAATTGCTGGGCCACGCCCGCGTCCTCAAAAACGCGTCTGGCGGCGGCATACGCGTCCGCGAAGGCCACGCCGGGGCGGATGACGGCCATGGCGGCCTTCTGCGCGGCCTGCACCAGGCGCTTGGTGTCCTGAAAGCGTTCCGTGGGTTCGCGGCCCACCCAGAAGGTGCGCGTCTGGTCGGAGCAGTAGCCGGCCAGGCGGCAGCCCGCGTCGACGAGGACCAGGCATTCCTGGCGGATCTTGGTTTCGCCGGGGATGGCGTGGGGCAGGGCGGCGTTCTGGTTCACGCCCACAATCGAGGGGAAGGACAACCCCTCGGCCCCCGCCTCGCGGAACAGGCGCTCTATCTGCCAGGCGGCCTCGCTCTCGGTCATGCCGGGGACCAGAACATCGGTGAGGGTGCGCATGACGTGGTGGTTGAGCCCGCAGGAGGCGCGCATGAGCTCCAGCTCCGCGGGCTCCTTGATGCGCCGCAGCTCCTCCACAAGGCCGCTTGTGGGCACCAGCTCGAAGTGTCCGCGCAGGGCGTCGTAATCAAAGACGTTGACGGCGCGCGGGTCGTAGGCCAGGGCGGAAACGCCGCGCCCGCGCAGAATCTTGGACAGGGCGGCGTGCTTGCCCGCGCCGTAGATGAGGGTGTCCTCCTCGGGCCACAGGCGCCCCGCCGCGTCGGTGAAGCGCGCGTCGGTCATCAGCAGGTCGCGTCCGCTTGGCAAAATCACCAGCCAGCCCACGGACTCGTTGCACTGGGAGTCGACGAGCTCGAAGCCGGACAGGTAGTAGCGGTTGGCGGCGAAGGTGACGAGCAGCGCGGGCAGGCCCCGGGAGGCCATCAGCGCGCGCAGCCGCTCCCGGCGGGCGGCGAAGATTTTCGGATCGGTCAGCTCCACTTGTACGTCTTCTCCGGTTCGTTTCGCATCATGCGCTCGGCCCATTCCACGCCCTGCATGACGCTGTGGTCCATGTTGCTCACCTCGTACTTCCAGCCGCCAAAGCGCCCGCGGGAGTAAATCTCCCGGGCTTCCAACCAGGGCTGCGCCTCGCGCAGGATGCTGTCGCGCTCCAGGCTGGGCACAGGGTAGCCGTAGTCCACGGTGAGCGAAAAACGGCTTTCGACGGCCGCATCCTTCGCCAAAAGCCCCACGGTGTCCAGTCCTTTGACGGTGCGGTCCATGAGCTTCGAGAGGTCCTCGGGCTTGTGCTCGGAAAAGCTCGTTTCGCACAACAGCGCCGCGCGGCCGGGGTCGCTTTCCGGCACGTTGGCCGGGGCGTAATTGTGGAAGTTCGTCACGCGGTAGAAGGGACAGTCGTCCTCGGGAAAGTACATCCAGCAGCGATCGTCGGGCTGGCCCTGGTGCAGGGCCCGACCCCGCGCGCCCACGCCCGCCACGAACACGCCGTTGTGCGCAAGGCGTCCCGTGGATTCGACGAGGGCCTCCGGCGCGTTGGCGAGCTGCGTGCGGAAGAGCAGGTCCAGGGGACCGGTGCTCAACAGATGCTTGTAGACGACGCTCTCGCCGTCGGCGGTGGTCAGCGTCTTTTTCGCCGCGTCGATGGCGGTGACGGCGCAGTCGTAGCGGATGTGCTCCGCGTGGCGCGCGGCCAGCCTGCGGAACACCTCGCCCGTGCCGCCGATGGCCGGGAAGGCGAAGGTGCGGTTGGGCCCCCAGCCCAGCTCGTCCTGCTCCAGAATGATGTTTTTGAGCACGCCCTCAAGGCCGATGACGCTGACGCGCTCGCCCACCCAGCTGGTGTTCATGTGCGCGGGGTCTATGGCCCACACCTTGTAGTTGTAGGGCCACAAAAACACTTCGGCGATGCCTTCGCCGAAGGTTGCGTGGATCCATTCACGAAAGTTTTGCGGTGCGCCCTCCGGCCGGTGGCCGGGAAGCAGCCCCCGCACGCAGCGCCATTTGGCCTGGGCGGGCAGGTGGCGGATGTTGTTCTGGAAGGGATAGGGCACCCATGTGCCGCAGGCGCGCACCCAGGCCTTGCGCTGGTGGCGCAGCTGCTCGGCGCCCATCATGCTGTCCAGCAGGCGGTCGAAGTATTCGTAGTGCGAAAAGACCACGTGCCCGCCGATGTCCCAGGTATACCCGCGGTCGTCCTTGAAGCTGGCGGCCAGGCCGCCAGCGTAGGCGTTTTTCTCGAAGAGCGCGTAAGAGCCGCAGCCCAGCTCCGAGAGGCGCTGCGCCGCGCCCAGCCCCGTGGGCCCCGCGCCGATGATGGCGTAATCGACCTGCATGGTTTCCCCCTGATTGGCCGCCGGACCGGTTGGCTGGCCGTGTTTCCGCGCGGCATGGGTTTTCCCGCGTCACCCACCTTTCTCGCCGCCGTCACACAACCGTCACAGTGCGCGGCTATATGATGCCCGTACCGGACATGAACATCAACCCTTTCGGAGGAATCCATGAAACGCTTAAGTTCCGCCCTCGCAGGTCTGCTTGTTCTGGGCATGGCCGCCACTTCCTTCGCCGGCGAGATCGCCGTCAAGGGCTCCACCACCGTGCAGCCCATCATGCAAAAGGCCGTCGAGGCCTTCATGGCCCAGCACAAGGGCGTGTCCATCTCCATCTCCGCCTCCGGCTCCGGCGACGGCGCCAAGGCGCTTATTGACGGCACCACCCCGCTGGCCATGATGAGCCGCGAGATGAAGGCCTCCGAGATCCAGCAAGCCAACGCCAAGGGCATTCACCCCAAGCAGATCGTCATCGCCTATGACTGCATCACCCCCATCGTGAACACTTCCAACCCGGTCAAGAACCTCACCATGACCCAGCTGAAGGACATCTTCACCGGCAAGGTCACCGACTGGAAGGAAGTGGGCGGCGTCGCCGGCCCCATCTCCGTCGTCTCCCGTGACTCCTCCTCCGGCACCTTCGAGTACTGGGGCGAGCATGTTCTGAAGAAGGAGCGCGTTTACGCCCGCGCCCAGATGCAGGCCAGCAACGGCGCCGTGGCGCAGGTCGTCTCCAAGCAGAAGGGCGCCATCGGCTACGTTGGCCTCGCCTACGCCAAGGCCCCCGGCCTGCGTGACGTGACCGTCGAAGGCGTGGCCGGCAGCATCGCCACCACCCTGAACGGCACCTACCCCGTTTCCCGCGGCCTGTACCTGTACACCAACGGCGAGCCCACCGGCGACGTGGCCAAGCTCGTGGAGTACATCCTCTCCCCCGCCGGTCAGAAGATCGTGGCCAGCGTGGACTACATTCCCCTGAAGAGCCAGAAGGCCGCCGCCAAGAAGGGCAAGAAGTAGGAACCCCGACTCCTCCAGATAGCGCCAAGAACCCCTTCCTTTGCGCCCCGTCCCCTTGCCCGGCCCATCTGGGCGGGGGGACGGGCAAACGCAAGGGGCAAGAAGGAAACCATGCACAGACGTACGAAAGAAGTGGTCATCAAGCAGGTGTTTTTGTCCACCGCGGTGACGTCGCTGGCCATCCTCGCCCTCATCATGATCTTTCTGTTCATGGAGGGTTTGCCCACCTTCCACTTTGTGAGCGTGAATGGCTTTTTGGGCGGCCTGGACTGGTACCCCACCGACGAAGCCCGGCCCGACTACGGCATTTTGCCGCTCATCGCCGCCAGCGGCGCGGTGACGACTCTCTCCTCGTTTTTGGCCATTCCCCTGGGCGTTATGAGCGCGGTGTACCTGGCGGAGATAGCCAATCCCCGGGTGCGCGCCGTCGCCAAGCCCGTGGTGGAGATGCTCGCCAGCCTGCCCTCGGTGGTCATCGGCTTTTTCGGCATGGTGGTGCTGGCTCCGTTCCTTCAGGACAAGTTCGACATTCCGGTGGGCCTGAACCTCTTCAACGCCTCGGTCATGCTGGCGTTCATGAGCGTGCCCACCATCGCCAGCGTTTCGGAGGACGCCATCTACGCCGTCCCGCGCGAGCTCAAGGAGGCCAGCCTGGCCCTGGGCGCCACGCACCTGGAAACGCTGTTGCGCGTCACCATTCCGGCCGCGCTTTCCGGCATCGGCACGGCGGTTATTTTGGGCATGAGCCGGGCCATAGGCGAAACCATGGTCGTGCTCATGGTGGCCGGCGGCGCGGCGGTCCTGCCCGATTCGCTCTTCGGCCCCGTGCGGCCCATGCCCGCGAGCATCGCCGCGGAAATGGCCGAGGCGCCGTTCCGCAGCAACCACTACCACGCGTTGTTCGCCATCGCCATGGTGCTGTTCATCGTCACGCTCGGCTTCAACGTGCTGGCCGACTATATTTCCCACAAGCACCGGCAAGTGGGCTCCGCGTCCCTGTAAGCATGAGGAAGAAATCCATGACCACCCCGGCAAGCACCGCCCTCACCACCGCGCAGCCTTTGAACCGCAGCGTCTCCCTGACCTCGGCGCAGGGGCGCGATATTCGCCGCAAGGGCCTTGAATGGTTTGTGTTCATGCTGTTGCGCGCGGCCATCCTCATCGTGGCCGCCGCGCTGGTCATCATCGTGGGCTTTTTGGTCAAAAACGGCATCTCCGTCATCAACTGGCAGTTCTTGACAGAGGCCCCGCGAAACAACATGACCGAGGGCGGCGTGTGGCCGTGCATTGTGGGCACGCTGCTGCTTTCGCTGGGGTCCATGGCCGTGGCCCTGCCGCTGGGGGTCTCCAGCGCCATCTACCTGCACGAGTACGCGCGGCCCGGCACGCTCATGCGCATCATCCGCCTGGGCGTGAACAACCTCGCGGGCGTTCCCTCGGTGGTGTTCGGCCTGTTCGGCCTGGGATTCTTCGTGACGGCCATGAAGTTGGGCGTTTCGCTCGCGGCTGGCTGGCTGACGCTTGGCGCGTTGTGCCTGCCGGTGGTCATCGGCACCGCGGAGGAGGCGCTGCGCAACGTGCCCGCCACCTACCGCGAGGCCTCCCTCGCCCTTGGCGGCACCAAGTGGCAGACCATTTGGCGGGTGGTGCTGCCCAGCGCCCTGCCCGGCATCCTCACGGGCAGCATTCTCGGCATCGGGCGCGCAGCGGGCGAAACCGCGGCCATCATGTTTACGGCGGCGGTGTTCTTCACGCCGAAGATGCCTTCCAGCATTTTCTCGGATGTCATGGCCCTGCCGTACCACATCTACGTGCTGGCCACGGCGGGCACGGAGATCGAAAAGACCCGCCCCCTGCAGTATGGCACGTCGCTGGTGCTCATCGCCCTTGTGCTGGGCATGAACCTCTCGGCCATACTCCTGCGCGCCTGGCTTCAAAAGCGCCACGCGCATTAGTCTGTCCGCAGGCGGTTGCGGGCCTTGCGAGCCCTTATGTAGGAAATCAAAATGTATAAAATTCAGTGAGCTGCCGAACGCGCCCATGGCGCCATGACAAGAAGCGCCTACTCGCTTTTCGTATTGGTGCCGCCCATGAGACTTGGCGACGGTCCCTCCTGGCTGAACTCCTCCACCTCGAAGCCGATGACCCTGTCCTTCTCGTACCAGACCGCGACGGTCTGAAGCCGCGTGCGGTGGGTCGTGCGCGAATCCCAGCCCAGCTTGCGCTTGAGGGCCGGGGTGAGCGGTTCCCAGTTCACGCTCTCAATGCCGTGGCGCCAGGAGTCCGCGGCCATCGGTCGGCCCAGAATGGCCCGCACCTGGCGCGGCTCATGCCCAGCCGGATCCCGCTCAAGGTGACCAGCCCGGCGTGCACGCGCGGGATGCGGGCGCACAGGCTCGGCTGACGGATGAACGCCACGTCCGAGACCTCGGCGATGGTTGCGACGAACCCATTGAAGTCGTTAATGAAAAACACTGCGGTTTTGCCGCGGGGCGTTGCGGCGGTGTAGCACCAGCCCTCGGCCCCATGCATGCCCTCCAGGCTGGGTTCCGACGCTGGCATTTTGCCGAAGAGGCCAGGAGTGCGTTCTTCCCTCATGGTTTCCGGGCGGATGTAGAGTCCGCCGCCGCCGCGTCCGTCCGTGGGGCCAAAGGGCCCGACGGTCAGGTGCCGGGAGTCGATATCCTTGGGCGGCGTGCCCTCCTTGCCCAGGGGCGGGATGTTGCGGTCCGGGTTTTGCACCTTCAGGAAGGCCTCAGATGTGATAAAGATGCCGGGTCGGCCAGCCAGGGCCTGCCTGACCAGCAGACCAGCCAGAAACATTGCAAGGAGCAATGGCAGGGCAAGCTTAGAGAGTGACGCGGAGGATCGACCCCACGGGAATGCGTCTGCGCGTCGTCTCCTGTAGAAGGATGCATCCTTGCGAATGGGTCGGTTTGCTGCCGTCATGGACCCAGAATCCGTCACGATTCATCTCCTTGAGTCGCTGCCGGGTTTCCGCATCCGTGGGTTCCAGGCGCAGGATGTGCTGGCCCTTCCCTTGCCGGTCTGTCCCTCTCGTGTCCTCGATCGCTGCCGCGGCCTTGCAGTTCCCGCGCGGGATCACACCTCGATCCTTCACATCCTCGAATTCCGGTTTGTCGCGATACTCGCCATAGCCGGAATGCCCTTTGTCCATGAGGCGTCCCTCGGCATTCCGCAGCTCTCCGGATTTCTGGCTGTACATCAGGTGGGGTTGCCTGGGTGCGGCGGCGGCGGGTACTTCGGCCTCTGCGGCGGCGTCACCTTTCCGCGCATCCCGCTGCCGCCCGAGATGCAGCCCGGACCGCGGTTCCGAGATATCGCCCAGGCCCGTTGTAGGGCTGCTCCTCGCCGCCCCCGCCGGGTTTCGTGCCCACAGGTCCCAGGCTCATGCCTGCGGCGGCGTGCTTGCCGTCGTCGCTCACCCGGGTCCAAATCCGGTTGGCCGCCTGCTTGTCTCCGTATCCGACCCCTTTGGCCTTTTAATGGAGATATAGCACTGGTTCTATGCGGCGGACGAAAACACCCGTTATTGGCCGGGAAAAAGACAAAAAGGCCATGTTGACAGGAGTGCGCGGGACTCCCGGCCGCAGAAAAACAAACGGGTGGATGCCTTGCGGACAACCACCTGTTTCGATTTGGTTTTGAGTTTCCTACAGAAGGGCGGCCTGGCGAGCCCTTATGTAGGAAACTCAAAACAGCGAATAATCAGGCCGTTACGCGCCAGCGCCCGTCTGTGCGCCACGACCAGCCTCCCGGCTCCCACATACCCTGTCAAGAGGGAAATTTTGTCCTTGTAGCGGCCAAAAACGGGGCATTTTTGTCCAGCGCATAAAAGCCGTGCTATATTCCGTTGAAAGACCTTGGGAGGTCATATATGGAAACAAGAAGCACGGACAATCGGATTTGGACCAGGGTGAGCGACGACGGCAAGCACGCCGCCGCCGGGATGAGCCTGGGGCCTATGGGCACGAAACCCGGTGGGGGCGGCGAGGAGCAACCTTACGACTTGCACGGGCGGTATCTCGGAACCGCAGGTTCGGGCGGCAACTCGGGCGGCAACGAGATGCGCGGGAAGGTGACGCCGCCGCCGAAGGACAAGTATCCGCCGCCGCCACCAGCGCCCAAGGAGTCGCACCTGGTCTACAGCATCGAGAACCACACCTTGCGCAACCCTGCAGGCGGAGTCCTGACGGACGAAGCGTACAGCGGCAGGGGCCAGCACAGGAGCAAGGCCGCGAGCCAAGACGTTGAGGACTTCGGCCCCATCCCGAAAGGCAATTGGCGGGTGGAGGAAGTGACGGACCAGGATTATTGCATGAAGCACCATCTGACGCCCCCTGTCTTCCGTTTGTTTCCTGACGAGCAGACCGAAAAACGGGTGGGAGATGAGGGCATGGGGCGCAAGCCGAGCACGTTCCTCATCCACGGCAACAACAAAGAGAATGATGCCTCCCGAGGCTGCATCATCCTGAACAAACCGGCCAGGGAGAAGCTCAGGAACTACGAAGGGGGATTGATCCGTGTCACGAAGTAATGTCTCCGCCGCGCTGGCCCTGTGCCTCTGCCTCGTCCTTCCTGCCCCGGTTGAGGCGAAGCGCGGCAGCTCTCTCGTGCTCGTGGGGGAAAACGAGCCGGATTTTCTGGAGCCACGGCTCGAAACGCCGCCCTATTCGCCCGTGCTCGACGACGCCCACTATGCCCTTGACGGTCTGGGCGAGGGCCAGGACCAGCGTTTCCATCTGCACAAGACGGCCAAGGACATACTGGCGCTGTTCGGACCTGCTCCGCGCACGGTCTTCAATGAGCGGAATGCGATGTACTGCTACGTCTCCTCTCGTCCGGGGGACAGAACCGCCGTGGTATTCTCGCTCGACCCGGGCGCGCTTTGGAGCGTGTCGGTCCATGCGGACAAATCCGCCATCATCCAGGCCTGGACACGCTGCCGCGAGACGCCCAGGGTGAGTTCCGCCGTGCGCACTCCGGGAGGTCTGCGCCTGGGCATGACCCGCGAGGAGGTGGTTGCCATGTTCGGCGCGCCGCACCGGGTCATTGGCCGCCGCACCATCGGCTACGCCTCGTACCGGCCCGTGCGGCCTGGAGAGTATCCGCCAGGCTTCGTCGTCAGCCGGGTCCAGCGCTGGATTGAGATATTCCTTGGCGAGGACGACTGCGTTGACGGCTTTTTCATTCTGGCCAACGATATTGACTGAGGTCGGAAGAGGACGAGGCTGACGTCGTGCGGCAATCTTGCGGTCATCCCAGTGCAACCAGTTGAATCAAAACAATTTTGAGTTTCCTACATAAGGGCGCCTGGCGCCGCAATAAAAAGGGGGCCCCACGGCCCCCTTTTTCATTATTGCAAAGGAGTGGCGCTATTTTTTAATCCGGCGCTCCCACAGTTTCATATCCTTCATCTTTTTGCGGCGCTGGCGCTGCAGCTCCTTGCAAACCAGGGGCATTTTTTTGGGATAGCCCCATTTCTCGCGATATTCGTCAGGCGTGAGCCCGTATTTTGCAAGATGTCGTTTGGTGAGCACCTTGAACGTCTTGCCCGATTCCAGGCAGATGATGCTTTTTTCACGAACGGCCTTCTTCGGGTCCGTCAAGGGGACAGCCGTGGTCTCCTCTTCATCAGCCGTCGCCTCGCCGATGGAGCGGATACCGTTGCACAGACTGCGGACCATGGAGAGAATTTCCTCCTCCGTCATAGTCCGAACAGTGGCCTGGGCCTTAACAATGTCCAGCGCTTCTTTCAGAAAATCATCCATCGCATACTCCTCAAAGGGGGTTGTCGTTCGTCTTGGCGCATGGTGCAGCGGATTGGCGACCTCGTAGCAGCACTGCGCAATCAAAATACTGAAGGGACCCTTGGAAGTAAAGAAGGAACAGGGGAAAACATGCATAAAAGAATACGTAGAATCGCATGGCCTTGTACCCAGTCAAACTCGCCGGTTGAAAAGCGTTGGTGCGGCCGGGGTTGCGCTTTGCGCTGAGAAGATTATCTTGATGGAATTGGACACAGGCCTCTGCCGCTGCGTTTCGTTGTTTACGGACGCGGATGGCAGGCGAAAGCAGCAAGGAGATGCCGGAAATGACGATTACAAGATTCGACCCGGAGCTCTTGTATGTGGAATGCGCCAAGTGCGGACAGCCTGTGCTCTGGAGCCCTGGAGACACGACCAGAATTCTTGCCTGGGCGGGCATAGACGCCCAAACCCTGGACGAGAAGTGCATGATCGTGTCTGACGGATGCCCCGGCTGCCAGCCCGGGCAGCAGAGCTTCAGCACTCAGGTGGTGCGTCTGCGCAAGGCCCCGGAGGGCCGCGTGCGCAAGCTTCAGCCGCCGGTCAACTAGCCCTCCGCCACACGCCACGCCAGCGCGGGCCGGACCATGCAGGGGCGATGCCCGGCGTGGTTTGGCCCGCGCTGCTTTGGCGCGCTCTAGCCGCCGATGGCCGACATGGCCGTGGATGAGACGCCCTGGCCCGCGCGCCGCGCGGCCAAAAGCTCCGCGCCGACGGGCTTGTGCAAAAGCGCCAGCCGCATAATGCGCTCCACGGCCGCCAAGCCGAGCTTCTTGTGCCGCAGGGCCGGACGCAAGCGGTAGGTGCGGTCGCTGAACAGGCAGGTGCGCAGCAAGCCGCCGCTGGTGATGCGCAGACGATTGCACGACCCGCAAAAGTGGTTGGAAAGCGGCGTGATGAGCCCGAAGCGCCCCTGCCCGCCCGCTATGGCGTACATCTGCGCGGGGCCCGCGTCGGCGTCGTCGCGCGCAAGCGGCGTCAACTCGGCCAGGGCGCGCGCCTCGGCCAGAATATCCTGCGCGCTCCACACCTGCTCGGGCTTCCAGTCCGCGCCGCCCATGGGCATGTATTCGATGAAGCGCACGTCGATGGGCAGAGTCCGCGCCATGTCGAGGAAGCCCGCGAGCTCGTGGTCGTTCACGCCGCGCAGGGCCACGGCGTTGATTTTGACGCCAAGCCCGGCGGCAAGGCAGGCGTCCAGGCCGCGGCGCACCTCGGCGTAGAGGTCCTGCCCGGTGACGCGGGCGAAGGTGGCGGGGTTGAGCGTGTCCAGCGAGATGTTCACGCGGTCCACCCCGGCGGCGGCCAGGCGGGCGGCGTTGGGGACCAGCAGGGTGCCGTTGGTGGTGATGCGCAGCGTGATGGCGGGAAAACGCGCGCGCACCCGCTCCACGAACTCCATGAAGTCGCGCCGGGCAAAGGGTTCGCCTCCGGTGAGGCGCACCTTGCGTATGCCCAGCCCACCCGCCAGGCCGATGAGCTCCAGCATTTCCTCGTAGCGCAGCACGTCGAAGTGCGAGAGCCGCTGGCTCATGCGTCTGTCGCAGTAAAGGCAGCGCAGGTTGCAATGGTCGGTGACGGACAGCCGCAGATAGCTGACCGTCCGTCCCTTGTCATCGGCAAGTCGGGGCGCGGGCATGAGCGCTCCTTGTGGTTTGCGCTATTTTTTCGCGCGCCGGGCGGCGTCGGTCTCTTCCACTGCCTTGGCCGCCTTTTCCACGCCGGCGATGAATCCGCCGCGCTCCTCCTTAAGCCGTTGGGCCAGCTTCGGGTCGGCCAGGGCCAGAATCTGTGCGGCCATCCAGGCGGCGTTGCGCGCGCCGGCCTTGTCCAGGGCCAGGGTTCCCACGGGGAAGCCCGGGGGCATCTGCACGGTGGCGAACAGCGCGTCCATGCCGGCCAGCGGCGACGCGGCCAGCGGCACGCCCAGCACGGGCTTGCAGGTGCGCGCGGCCACGGCTCCGGCCAGGTGGGCGGCCATGCCCGCGGCGCAGATGAACACCTGGCAGCCTTGGGCCTCCAGCTCGCTCACCAGGCGCTCGGTGCGCTCGGGCGTGCGGTGCGCGCTGGTGACGGTGAACAGGTACTCGATGCCGAGCTTGGCGAGAACCTCGGCGCAGGGGGTCATCAGCGCCTCGTCGGAGGCGCTGCCCATGAATATGGCGACTTTGACCATGGAATCTCTCCTATTTGACGCGGGCGATGCCCTTGTCGCCGATGTCGCGGCGGAAGTGGCACCCCTCGAAGTGGACATGGGCGACGGCCTCGTAAGCCTTGGCCTTGGCCTCGGCCAGGGTGGCCCCCAACGCGGTGACGCCGAGCACGCGCCCGCCGCTGGTGACGGGCTTGCCGTCTTGAATCTTGGTGCCGGCCTGGAAAACCTTCACGCCGGGCAGGGCGTCGGCCTCGGCCAATCCCGTTATCGCCATGCCCTTGGGATAGCTGCCGGGATAGCCGGGCGCGGCCAGCACCACGCACAGGGCCGTTTGCGGCCGCACGCGCACCATGGCCGGGTCAAGGCGTCCCTCGGCGCAGGCGAAGAGAATGTCGAGCAGGTCGCCGTCCAGACGCATGAGCAGCGGCTGGCACTCGGGATCGCCGAAGCGCACGTTGTATTCCAGCACCATGGGGCCGGCCGCCGTGAACATGAGCCCGGCGTAGAGCACGCCCTTGAAGGGGTGGCCAAGCTCCGCCAGGCGCCGCAAGATGGGGCGGATGCACAGCTCGGCGGTTTCGGCGTATTTGTCCTGCGGCAGCACCGGAGCCGGGCTGTACGCGCCCATGCCGCCGGTGTTGGGACCCTGGTCGCCCTCGAACACGGCCTTGTGGTCCTGGGCGGAGGGCAGCAGGGCGAAGCGCTCGCCGTCGCAGAAGGCCAGGAACGAGGCCTCCTCTCCCGCAAGCGCGTCCTCCACCACGACGGTGGTTCCGGCCGCGCCGAAGCTCTTTTTGACCATCATGTCGTCGAGGGCGGCCAGGGCTTCCTCGACGGTTTTGGCCACCACCACGCCCTTGCCCGCGGCCAGGCCGTCGGCCTTGACCACCAGCGGCGCGCCGTGGCTTTTGACGTAGGCGCGGGGCGCCCCCCCCCCGCCGCGCACCCCCACCCCGACGCGCCGGCAGCCCCACGCGACGCAGCCAG
>Ga0183100_1001288_pt1 | contig 13155 bp, 7 predicted proteins | sample Biomet2_FD_127789 | JGI IMG/M metagenome (GOLD analysis project Ga0183100, IMG submission 127789) | Microbial communities from bioreactor (seeded with anoxic lake sediment) at LBNL, California, USA - Biofuel metagenome 2 | ecosystem: Engineered > Bioreactor > Anaerobic > Unclassified ...
GCAACTTCTCCTTCGGCGACTATTTCAAGGCCGACGCCATCAAGTTCGCCTGGACCTTCATCACCGAGGAGCTGAAGCTCCCCAAGGACAAGCTCTACGTCTCCATATACAAGGACGACGACGAGGCGGGCGAGCTTTGGCAGAAGGTGGCGGGCGTGACGCCCGACCGCATCTTCCGCCTGGGCGAGAAGGACAACTTCTGGTCCATGGGCGACACCGGGCCCTGCGGCCCCTGCTCCGAAATTTACGTGGACCAGGGCGCGGACATGGCCTGCGGGCCGGATTGCGGCATTGGCAAGTGCGACTGCGACCGCTTCCTTGAAATTTGGAACCTGGTGTTCATGCAGTACGACCAGGCGGCCGACGGCACGCGCACCGCGCTGCCCCGCCCCAGCATCGACACCGGCATGGGCCTGGAGCGCATTGCCGCCATTGTGCAGGGCAAACGCTCCAACTTCGAGACCGACATCTTCCGCGCCCTCATCGACTACGTGGCCGACAAGGCCAAGGTGAAGTACCATCAGGACAAGGAGACCGACACGGCCTTGCAGGTCATTGCCGACCACAGCCGGTCCATCGCGTTCCTCATCACCGACCAGATCCTGCCCTCCAACGAGGGCCGCGGCTATGTGCTGCGCCGACTGATCCGCCGGGCCTTCCGCTTCGGGCGGCTCATCGGCCTCATGGACCCCTTCCTGCACGAGATCGCCCGGCAGGTGGTTTCGCACATGCACGACGCCTACCCCGAGCTGCTGTCCAACCAGGAGTTCATGGCGCGCGTCATCCGCGAGGAGGAGGAGCGCTTCTCCCAGACCCTCGACAAGGGCCTCGTCATCCTTGAGGACGAGCTGGCCCGGCTGAAGGCCGCTGGCGAAAACCGCATCGGTGGCGAGTTCGCCTTCAAGCTTTACGACACCTTCGGCTTCCCGCTCGACATCGTGAACGACGTGGCCGAGAAGCAGGGCGTGAGCGTTGACGAGCCTGGCTTCATGGCCTGCATGAAGGAGCAGAAGACCCGCGCCAAGAGCGCCTGGAAGGGCTCCGGCGAGAAGGACGTTGCGAGCATGTTCCAGGGCCTGCTGGAGGCTGGCGTCAAAACCAAGTTCACCGGCAGTTCGCAGTTCGAGGGTGAGGGCCGCATTTTGGCCCTGCTCGACGGCGAAGGCGCGGCGGTGGAGACCCTGGTGCAGGGGCAGGGCGGATGGCTCGTCACCGCGGCCACGCCGTTTTATGGCGAATCCGGCGGGCAGGAGGGCGACATGGGCGAGGCCCACACGCCCACCGGCGATGCCGACGTGCTGGAGACCCTCAAGCCCGCGCCGCACCTCATTGTGCACAAAATCTTCGTCAACGAGGGCGATTTCGGCATCGGCCAAACCGCCACGCTCACCGTCAACGCCCGGCTGCGCATGGCCAGCTCGCGCAACCACACGGCCACGCATCTTTTGCACGCCGCCCTGCGTCAGGTTTTGGGCGACCACGTCAAGCAGTCCGGCTCGCTGGTGGGACCGGAGCGCCTGCGTTTCGACTTCACGCACATCGCCCCCATGACCCAGGAGGAGATCGCCCAGGTCGAGCAGATCGTGAACCGCGCCATTCTGGACGACATTCCGGTGGGCCGCGAGTTCGTGGGCCAGAAGGAGGCCGTCGCCCGGGGCGCCATGGCCCTGTTCGGCGAGAAATACGGCGAAACAGTGTGCCTGGTGGAAGTGCCGGGCGTGAGCATGGAGCTGTGCGGCGGCACGCACCTGACGCGCACCGGCCAGGCGGGCAGCTTCGCCATCCTCGCCGAGACGGGCGTCGCCGCGGGCATCCGCCGCATTGAGGCGGCCACCGGCTGGAACACGCTGAACCACTTGCAGGACCTGCGCCGCGAAATGGCCGAGGTGCAAGCCGTGCTGAAGGCCCGGCCCGAGGAAGTCGCCGCGCGCGCCAAAGCCATGGCCGCCCAGGTGAAGGCCTTGCAAAAGGACGTGGAGCGCCTGCAGACCAAGCTCGCCAGCGGCGAGGGCGGTGCGCGCATGGCCGAGGTGGAGGAAGTGGGCGGCGTCAAGGTGCTTGCCGTAAAGGCGGAGGCCGCGAGCATCAAGAGCCTGCGCGAGCAGATGGACGCGCTCAAGAGCAAGCTGCCCTCCGGCGTGGTCATGCTGGCCGCGCCCACGGAAGACGGCAAGGTCACGGTGCTCATTTATGTGAGCAAGGACCTGCATGGCGCGTTCACCGCCCCGGCGCTGATCAAGGAAGTTGCCGCGCTTGTGGGCGGCAGCGGCGGCGGTCGGCCCGATATGGCCCAGGCCGGCGGCACGGACCCCGAAGGAATCGACAAGGCCATCGCCAAGCTCAAGGAGCTGGTGGCCAAGGCGTAGCGCGGGCCTGCGCCCGCTTGCACGGCGAACGGCTGATAAAAAAGTCGGCGATTTTTATTGACAGGTGTAGTTAAAGCCAGTAAGAGCCCTGTTTCCAGTTTGGATGAAGGAGCAGCCCTAATGAATACGTACAGCCCGGTCCCCGCGGACCTGAAGCACGAATGGTTTGTGGTCGATGCCACGGATCTGGTGCTTGGCCGCCTGGCCACCGCCATTTCCCATCGCCTGCGCGGCAAGCATAAGCCCGGTTTCGCCCCCCACATGGATGGTGGCGACTTCATCGTCGTGGTTAACGCCGCGAAGATCAAGGTCACGGGCGACAAGCTGAACAAGAAGATGTACTACAAGCACACCTTGTACCCTGGCGGTCTTAAGAGCCGCACGCTCAAGGAAATGCTTGAGAAGAACCCCGAGCTGGTGATCATCCAGGCTGTGCGAGGCATGTTGCCGAAGAACCGCTTGGCGCGTCAGATCATCAAGAAGCTCAAGGTGTTCCCCGGACCCGAACACACCCACGCCGCCCAGAAGCCTCAGGCTCTGGCCCTGTAAGCGAAGGAGCACAATCCATGCTCGATTTTAACTACGGCACCGGCAAGCGTAAGAACGCTGTCGCCCGCACCCGTCTGTACCAGGGCACCGGTCAGATCACCATCAATGACCGCCCGTACGAGGAATACTTCCCGCGCAAGACCCTGCAGATGATCGTGCAGCAGGCGCTCAAGCTGACCAAGAATGCCGATCGCTTCGACATCAAGGTCAATGTCGCCGGCGGCGGCGTGGCTGGTCAGGCTCAGGCTGTCCGTCACGGCATCTCCCGCGCGCTTTTGCTGGTCGATCCCGAGCTGCGCGGCACGTTGAAGCGCGCCGGGTTCCTCACCCGCGACGCCCGCAAGAAGGAACGCAAGAAGTACGGCCAGCGCGGCGCCCGCGCCCGGTTCCAGTACTCGAAGCGTTAAGCCGACAAGGCTTTCCGCCTTCCCCTTGCCCATCCGGGCCGGCACCCTCCACAGGGTGTCGGCCCTTTTTCGCTTGGCGCGGGTCAGAATCCTTCGACGTTCGCGCCACCCGGCTGCGGCCGTCGAGGCGGGCGGCGACTGGCGAAAGCAGAGGCACGTTGGCCCGAAGGGCAGGTGCTGTGCGGGGCGGCAAGCACACCATCCGATCCGCTGCGTCGAAATGGACCGGCTGTCGGATTACTGAGCGCGGCTGCGGCGCATATTTCCGCGCGTTCTTTTGCGCCGGTGGCCTTTCACCCACCCGACCGGCCTGATTGGGCGGCAAATCTCACGCTCCCTTCCTCCTCCATACGCGAAAGCCCCGGCTAAACAGAGATGTTCAGCCGGGGCTTCGCCATGATGGAGCGGGGGCCCGCTCTGCGAAAGTTGAGGCTACCGCGCGCGGCGGCGGCCGGAGCTCTTGGGCTTGCCGGAGGCTCCGCCTTCGCCTTTGTTCGCTGGCTTGCCCGCTGGCTTGCCCGTAGGTTTGTTGCCCGCTGGCTTGCGACGCGAGCGGCTGGATTTGCCCTCCGCCTCGCCTGCGGCAGACGCTCCAACACGTGCGCGGCCGCCACGGCCTCCATCCCGACCGGCGCGGCTGAGATGCCCGGCGCGGCCCGTCCGGCGGGCGTCGTCGGCGTCGCGCGCAGCGCGGCGTTCGTCGCCATCGGCCACCGGGGCTTCGTCACCAACGGTCACCGCGGGTTCAAGATCAATCTCCAGACGGTCAAGCGAAACATCCGTCAGACGCACGCGCATGGACTGCCCCACGCGGAACACCTTGCCTGTGCGGCTGCCGACGAGCATTTCGCGTTCCTTCACATAGCCGTAGTAATCGTCCTGCAGGTTGGCCAGGCGGATGAAGCCCTCGGCCAGAACCTCGGGCAGTTCGACCCAGAAGCCGTACTCGGAAAGGCCAGCCACCACGCCGGGAAACACATCGCCGATTCTTGGCTTGAGCACCATGCACACATAGCGTTTCTGGCACTCGCGCTCGGCCTCCATGGCTACGCGCTCCCGCGCGGAGAGGTGCTGGCCGATTTCGGCCAGGCGTTTGAACCCGGGCACGGGCAGATCCCGGTCGCCCAAAGCGATTTTGATGAGCCGGTGCACCACGAGATCCGCGTAGCGGCGGATGGGCGAGGTGAAATGCGCGTAGGACTCGCTGGCCAACCCGTAATGGCCCTCGTTCTCAGGCTGGTAGCGCGCCTGCTTCATGCTGCGCAGTACAAGCCGGTGCACAAGGAATTCGCGTTCGGTGCCGGCGACGGAAGCCAGCAGGCGTCCCAAAGCCTCGGGAGTGAAATCGTCGTCGGTGAAGCGGGTGGGGTTCTTGCGTTTGACTGCTCTTTCGCCGTCGAGCCGGGCGAGCAGGGTGTACAGGTTTTCCAGCTTTTCGTGGTCCGGCTCGGCATGCACGCGGTACAGGCAGGGCAGGGCGTGGGCGGCCAGGTATTCGCTCACCGCCTCGTTGGCGGCGATCATGAACTCCTCGATGAGCTGGTGAGCGAAGTGCCGCACCTTGGGCCGCACCGAAACCGGCTGGCCTGCGGGGTCGAACACCACCTCGCCTTCCGGCAGATCAAAATCCAGGCTGCCGCGTTTGATGCGCAGCACCCGCATTTTGCGCGCCAGCTCCTCGGCGATGTCCAGCATGTCCACCACGTCCGCGCCGGATTCCTTGGCCAGCGTCTCGCGGGCTTCGGGCAGCTTGTCCACGCACACGTCGCGCGCGCGGGAATAGGTGAGCCGCGCGTGGCTCTTGATGACCGCGTTCATGACGCGGGCCTCGCCGCGCGTGCCGTCGGAGCTTATCTGCATGCGCACCGCCATGGAAAGCCGGGGCACAAGCGGATTGAGGCTGCACAATCCATTGGAAAGCGCCTGCGGGAACATGGGCTCCACGGAGGACGGAAAGTAGTAGGAATTGCCGCGTTCGTAAGCTTCACGGTCCAGGGCGGAGTCCATGGGCACGTAGTGGGCCACATCGGCGATGGCGACCCAAAGCTCATAGCCTTTGCCCTTGCGGGCCACGAACACGGCGTCGTCAAAGTCGCGCGCGGTTGCGCCGTCGATGGTGACGAAAGGCGTGGCGCGCAAATCCTCGCGTCCTTTGAAGTCGGACTCGGAAGGAACGGGGGGCAGTTTTTGCGCCTCGGCCAACGCGTCGGCCGGAAATTTTGTGGGCACGCCATGATTGGCCTTGGTGAGCAGCTCCTGCACCTGCGCCAGGGTTTCCGGTCCCAGGCGAGAGGTGATCACACCCTCCCATAGGGCGCTGTCCACCTGTTCGCCGGGTTTGGCCAGGGCGATGTCGCCCTTTTGCAGGCCCAGGGCGGGGTCGACGTTTCGCGCCAGCAGGGCGAAGTCCAGGTGCGGATCCGTGGGGCGGCACAGCCAGGCGTTGTCGCCCACGTCGCGTCCGGCGGGGCGCATGATGCGCACGGCCAGCACGTCGCGGCCACGCTCGACGATTTCCACCACGCGGCCCTCGGCGTTTTTGCCGCGCCCGGCGGAGCGGGTCACGGCTGCGCGCACGCGGTCGCCATGCCAAGCGCCGCCGGTGTCCTGGCCGAGGAAAATATCCGGCTGTCCGGGCTCCTCGGGGATGAGAAAAGCCGCGCCGGAGCGCTGGAACTGCACCCGTCCGGCCACGAGGCGAACCCGGTCGGAGAGGGAATAGGCACGGCCCAGGCGGATAAGCTTGCCTTGCGCCTCCAGGTCGTGGAGCATTTCATCGACCATGCCGCGCTTGCGGCGGTGCAGGCCGAGCACGGGCAACAAATCCTCCGGGGAGAGGGGGCGCTTGGATTCCTTGAGCAGGCGCAGCAGGGTGGCAGGTTCGGCCACCGGCGGCGGCGAGCTGGGGTTGCGTTTCTTTTTCAGTTTCAAAATATTCTCTTTGCGCGGATGACGCGCGGGTTGGAAGGAAATTCGGGATGTTGACGTGCGAGGCGCGTCACGCGGCCCCGCAAAAAACGGGGGATGGCGATCAGAGGTGCTCCCGCGCGGCCAGGGGGCGATAGTAGGCCGCCAGCTCATTGAAGCGCGCCGTGAACCATTGGTCGAAGGACAATCCGCCAGAAGCGCTCAGGCCCGAAGCGTCCGCCTCGAAAACGGCGGGGCCGAAGGCCAGCTCCGTGCGCAAAACCCAAAAGCCCTCAGCGCCGGGCAGCTTGGCCAGCTTTACGGCGTCCTTGGCGGTAACCACCACGTGCGCTCCGGCGGCGGCCGCGTGGATGCGCAGCAGATCGGACGCGGCAAAGGCGTGATGGTCGGAGAACGGCAGCACGGCTTTGGCGGGCCGGCCCAGCAAACGTTCGGCGGTTTCGGCCGCCTGGGCCGGTGCGGCGATGCCGGTCGCCAGCACGTAGTCCTCGCCGCCAAGGTTCTGCGCGCGGCGGGTGCCATCAACGCGCATGAGTCCGCGGGGACGCAGGCTGAAGGTGAAGGCCGGACGCCCGAAGCGCGCCAGCCGCAGTTGCATGGCCCGGGCGACGCCTTCCGAGAGATCCACCGGCGTTTTGACCAGGAACGCGGAGGCGCGGGAGAGGGCGCTTTCGCCCTCGCGCCAAGTGCCCGCCGGGCACACGCGGTTCCAACCCGCGTCCAGGTCGTCCGGGGTCAGCAGTACGAGGTTGATGTCGCGCGCGACGGGCAGATGTTGGAAGCCGTCGTCCAGCAGCACGAAATCCGGGTCGAAGCGTTCGTAGGCCCAAGGGCCGGAACGTTTGCGTCTGGGATCGACCACCACGCGGGCCAGGGGATGCGAGCGCGCAAGCAGCAGAGGTTCATCGCCGCAGGTGGCCGGGTCGGCCGAGCGGGTGACGAGCAGCGGCACGCGGTCCGGTTTGGCGCCGTAGCCCCGGGTGAGCACCACGGCGTGCTCCTCGCGCTCGCCTGCCCATTTGAGGATGTGTCCGCACAGCGGCGTTTTTCCGCTGCCGCCCCAGCCGATGTTGCCCACGCTGACCACGGGGCAGTTGGGCCGCCATACGGACAGCCGCCCGGACTCATAGGCGCTTCTGCGCAGGCGCATGGCGAGGGAGTAAAGCGCGCCCAGGGGGACCAGGGCGGGCTTGAGCCGTTGTTGCAGGATTTGTATGTCGGGCATGGGGAAAAACGTGGGGCCGCAGCGCCTTGCGGTCAGGCGGCCCCACGCCTTAGGCGGCTAGTCGCGGCTGTTGCCGAAGAGGCGCAGCAGCATGAGGAAGAGGTTCAGGAAGTCCAGGTACAGGGTGAGCGCGCCCAGAATGGTTCCGCGGCGGATGGCCGTTCCGTCGCCCATGGGCATTGCCTCGCCCATGTACTTGAGCTTCTGCGTGTCGTACGCGGTAAGGCCGGTGAACACGATGACGCCGATGACCGAGATGGCGAAGCTCATGGCCGAGCTGTGCATGAACATGTTCACCACCGAGGCTATGACGATGCCGATGAGGCCCATGAACATGAAGCTTCCCATGCCGGTGAGGTCGCGCTTGGTGACCATGCCGTACACGCTCGTGGCGCCGAACATGCCGCCGGTGACAACGAACGCCTGGAAGATGCTTGCGGAGCTGTAGACAAAGAAGATGGACGACAGCGTGAGGCCGGTGAGCGCGCTGTAGGCAGCGAACATCATGCTCGCCGCCGGGCCGGAAAGTTTATGGATGGCCGCTGAAAGCCCGATGACCAAGCCGAACTGCACGACAACCAGGCCGATGACGAGGCCCGGGCTCTGCAGCAGGGTCAGTCCCAGCGGGCTTGCGGCGGTGAACCAGGCCACGGCCGCGGTGATGAAGAGCCCCAGGGACATCCAGCCGTAAACGCCGCGCATGAAGGCGCCGATGGTTTCGGCGCGGCTGGCGGTTTGGGCGCCCGAGTAGCTTGAAAACTGAGTCATGATTCATCCTCCTTGGAAGGAATGCAGACAGAATCTGTGGCGGATATTCCGCATATTCCGTTCAAGATAAGCGTTGCCGGGGCCTTTGGCAAGGGCCGCCCCCCGGGGGAACGGCGGAAGGGCCCGCGCGCCGGGCGGTCCGGCCGGAACCGGTCGCCCGGGCGTCGTTGCTTGCGTGATGCGGCCCCTAGAAACGGCCGTTGCTCGCGAGCAGCGTCTTGAGTCCATGGGGCTGGCAGCGCAGGTACTGGGGCGGGCAGTCGGCCTGCGCGCCGAGCAGCGCCGCTGCGTGCCACGGCCAGCGCGGATCGAAAAGCATGGCCCGGCCCAGGGCCACGGCGTCGGCCTGGCCGCCGGCCACGATGCTTTCCGCCTGGCCAGCCTCGGTGATGAGCCCAACCGCGATGGTGGTCAGCTCCGTGGCCTTGCGGATGGCCTCGGCGAAGGGCGCTTGGTAGCCGGGTCCAAGCGTGATTTGTTGGGCCGGGGAAAGCCCGCCGGACGAGACGTGGATGTACGCCGCGCCCATGTTTTTGAGCCGCCGCGCCAGCTCTATGCTCTGCTCCAGGTCCCAGCCGCCGTCCACCCAGTCCGTGGCGGAAATGCGCACGCCCAGCGCAAGCTGCGCGGGCAGCGCCTCGCGCATGGCGGTGAAGGTCTCCAGCGTCAGGCGCATGCGCCCTTCCAGGTCGCCGCCGTATTCGTCCTCACGCTTGTTGGACAGCGGGGAGAGAAACTCGTGCAGCAGATAGCCGTGGGCGGCGTGCAGCTCCACCGCGTCGAAGCCCAGGCGCGCGGCGCGCCCCGCCGCGGTGACGAACGCTTCGCGCACGCGGGTGATGCCTGCGGCGTCCAGCGCCTTGGGCGCGGGGTCGCCGGGGGTGTACGGCACGGCCGAGGGGGCCACGGGCAGCCAGCCGCCGGATTCCACCGGCACAGGTTGCCCGCCCAGCCAGGGCTGCGCGGTGGATGCCTTGCGCCCGGCATGGGCCAGCTGCACGGCCAGGGGAATGGGCGAATGCTTGCGGATGGCCTGAACCACGCGGCCGAGGGCCGCTTCCGTGGCGTCGTCGTACAGGCCGAGATCCTGGGCGCTGATGCGCCCCTCGGGCAAAACGGCCGTGGCCTCGGTGATGAGCAGGCCCGCGCCGGAGAGGGCCAGGCCGCCCAGGTGCATCATGTGCCAGTCCTGGGCCTGACCGTCCACGGCCGAATACTGGCACATGGGCGCGATGATGACGCGGTTTTTCAGGCTCAGCGGACCGAGGGCCAGAGGAGAAAACAGCATGCTCATGGGAAAAAGCTCCTGAATGGGTTTTGCGTATTGTTGAAGGATAAGCGGTTGGTCGTGCGCTGGCAACATCCAGCACGGTAACCTTTTGGTGACGGCATTGCGGCCGCCGCGGATAGGGCGCCGCAGGCGTGGGCGTTGGCGGGAGCGGGACCCGCGAGATGTTTCGAGAGGGGGGCGCGTTGCGGTGGGAAAACGCCCGCTAGTCGACCAGAGGGGGGGGAGGGTTTTCGCCGCGTCTGCGCACGCACTCGGCGCGCACCTCCCGGGCGGCATCGCGCAGGGCATTATAGAAGGAGTAAAGGTGCAGCACATCGTCCAGCTCGTACCCGGAGACGACCCGCGCTTGGCGCAGCGCAACCAGTTTGTCACCGCAGGCCTGCATGGCCTCGGTCAGTCCCTCCAAGGCGGAGGCGGCGGGCACGTCGTCGTTGCGCACGGCGCGGCCCAGGTCCACCAGGGAAAGCTGCAACGCCGCGCCGAGTGTGGAAAGCTCTCCCGCCAGCAGCAGGTGAAAGCCCTCGGGCGTGGCTTCCTCCACGGCGTGGTCCATGGCCAGCAGGTGCTCGGCCAAGCGCGACTGTAAGGACAGCAGGGCGCTTTGCTCCTCGCGCTGCTCGGCGGAGCCGGGCTCGCGCCGGGCGGAGTCGAACAACTGGCGGTTGCGCAGCGAGAGCCGCAGCACCGCATCCTTGCGGTGGAAGATGCGCGGCCGGTCGTACTCGCCCTTGGCGCGCGCGTCCATGATGGCGGCGAGCAGCGCGGCCAGCTGCTCCAGCCCTTTGCCCAGGCCGAAGCGCAGCACCACCCGCGCGCGCGAGGGCCATGCGAGCGAGACCGCCAGGGCCACCACGATGCCCAGGCTGACCTCCAGAAAGCGGCTGAGGGCGATGCTGAAGGCCGGCCCGTCGCCATCGCCGTGCAGGCAGATGACCACGGCCGAAGTGAGCCCGGCCAGGCGGAAGTTTGCGTTCTTGGCCGCCAAAAGAGCGCAGATGAATGTGGAGACGAGCATGGCCGAGGCCAGCGTGGGCATGCCCTGGCCCAGCAGATAATCCGCCGCCACCGCCGAAGATGCGCCCAGCAGCGCGCCGGCGGCGGTGCCCAACAGGCGCGCCCAGCCCGCGGCGATGGAGCTGCCGAAGTCCGTCTGCATGACGATGATGGTGGAGAACACCGCCCAGTAGCCCTGCTCCAAATGCAGCACGCGCGTCAGAATGGCGGTGAGGGTGGCCGCAAGCGCCGTGCGCAGGCCGTGGCGCAGCATGGAGGGCGGCAGAAATTTAAGAAAACGCAGGGCGATGGTCACGAACACCTCTTGACCCGGAGCAGAGGGTGGGCCTTCGGGCCCGCGTTCCGGCGCTTCCGCATATGTACACCGCCGCGCCCCTTGTCAACAGGCGCGGCGGGGCCAGGCGCAACCGGAAGAGGCGGATTTGCGCGTGCGTTCGGCGCGGGATCAGCTTGCTTGCCGCCACTTGTCCACGGCGGCCCAGAATTCAGGGCAGGCGGCGACACGGTACTTGTCGCCCAGCGTCAGCGTGCATACGGCTTCGGGCAGGTGCAGGTCGAGCATCACCGGAACCGAGCCGGGGTGGCTGGCCAGAACGTTTTTCAGCGCGTCAAGCCGCGCCTCGCCGCAGTGTTCCTCGCGCGCGGGAATTCGCGCGGGCTCCTTGCACTGGGCGGCGCAGTCGGTCAGCAGCTTCACGGATTCGGCGAGCATCTTCGATTCGCGCGGGCCTTCCTCCTCGCCGGGGCGGGTGCGCACGTCCACCTTGCCCTCAAACACCAGCGGCTGGTCCTGGCCCAGCAGCTCGCGCGATTCCAGGTAGACGTTGGAGAACAGCGTGCACTCGCCGGTGCCGGTCAGATCCTCCAACTGGAGAAAGGCCATCTTGTCGCCCTTCTTGTTGATGTATTCGCGCAAGGAGGTGACCAGCGCGGCCACGCGCACGATCATGCCGCCGGGCAGCTCCTTGAGCTCGGCCAGGGTGTTGAGACCCAGGCGCTTGAGCTCGTGCCGGTAGCGCAGCAGCGGGTGGCTGGAGAGGAAGAAGCCCAGCGCCTCCTTCTCCAGGCGCATCTTTTCCTCGTCGTGCCACTCGGGCACGTCTTCGTCGACCATGAACTGCTGCGGGGCCGGGGCCTCGCCCTCGGCCTTTTTGCCGCCCAGCATGTCGAGCATGGAGATCATGCCCTGGGCCTTTTCCTTGGCTTTTTTCTGCCCCATGGCCACGGCGCGTTCGAGTTGGGCCATGAGCCCGGCGCGGGTTTTGCCCAGGCTGTCCAGGCCGCCCGCCTTGATGAGGGCTTCCAACGTGCGCTTGTTGATCTTGCGCAGGTTCACGCGCTCGCACAAATCGTAAATGTCGCGGAAGGGGCCGTTCTCCTGCCGCTCGGTGACGATGTCGCCCACGGCGTCTTCGCCGACGCCCTTGATGCCCGCCAGGCCGAAGACGACCTTGTCGTCGATGACGCAGAAGCGGCTCTCGCTCACGTTCACGTCGGGCGGCACCACGGGAATCTGCATTTCCCGGCAGGCGTTGATGTAGGTGAAGACCTTGTCCGTGTTCGTGAGTTCCGAGCTGATGAGCGCGGCCATGAACTCGTGCGGGAAGTGCGCCTTGAGGTAGGCCGTGTAATAGCTGATGAGCGCGTATGCCGCGGAGTGGGACTTGTTGAAGCCGTATTCCGCGAACTTCTCCATGAGGTCGAAGATTTCCGCGGCCGTGGCCTCGGCGATCTTGTTTTCCCGTGCGCCGGCCATGAACTTTTGCCGTTCCTTGGCCATTTCCTCGGCTTTTTTCTTGCCCATGGCGCGTCGCAGCAAATCCGCGCCGCCCAGCGTGTAGTTGGCGATGACCCGGGCGCAGCTCATGACCTGCTCCTGGTACACGATGACGCCGTACGTGGGCTTGAGGGTTTCCTCCAGGCTCGGGTGCGGGTAGGTGACGGGAATGAGCCCGTGCTTGCGCTTGATGAACTCGTCGACCATGCCGGAGCCCAGCGGCCCCGGGCGGTAGAGCGCGAGCATGGCGATGATGTCCTCGAAGCAGCTGGGCTTGAGCATGCGCAGGTACTTGCGCATGCCCGAGCTTTCCACCTGGAAGATGCCGTCGGTATCGCCCGCGCAGAAAATTTCGTAGGTGGCCGGGTCGGTCAGCTCCAGGCTGTCCAGATCGGGCGGGGTTTTGCCGCCCCGGCGGATGATGTCCAGGGCGTCCTCGATGACGGTCATGGTGCGCAGGCCCAGAAAGTCGAATTTGATGAGGCCGACCTTCTCCACGAACTTGCCGTCGAACTGGGTGACGATTTCACCCTCCTTCCCCTTATATAAAGGAAGGTAGTCGAGCATGGGCTTTTCGGAGATGACGATGCCCGCCGCGTGGGTGGAGACGTGCCGCGAAAGCCCCTCAAGTCTTTTGGAGACGTCGATGAGCTTCTCCACCTGCGGGTTGCCCACGGCCATGGCCTGCAGCTCGGGCTCCTTTTCCAGGGCCTTGGCGATGGTCATCTTCATTTCTTCGGGAATGAGCTTGGCGATGCGGTCGGTCTCGGCGAAGGTCATGCCCAGCGCCCGGCCCACGTCGCGGATGGCCGCCTTGGCCTTCATGGTGC
>Ga0183100_1001290_pt1 | contig 13154 bp, 11 predicted proteins | sample Biomet2_FD_127789 | JGI IMG/M metagenome (GOLD analysis project Ga0183100, IMG submission 127789) | Microbial communities from bioreactor (seeded with anoxic lake sediment) at LBNL, California, USA - Biofuel metagenome 2 | ecosystem: Engineered > Bioreactor > Anaerobic > Unclassified ...
GCCTTCGGCCTTGGCGTCGAGCGCGTGGCCATGCTCAAGTACGGCATCGGCGATCTGCGCATGTTCTTCGAAAACGACGTGCGCTTCCTCGAACAGTTTTCGTAAGCCGCGCGGCCCCGGCCCCTGGCCCGCGCGTTCCCAAGGACGCGCAAGGCGAGGGTTCCGGGGCTTTTTGTCATACCGGGGCCGGATGCAACCGCCCCGTCATCCACGAGGCGCTTATGCTCATCAGCTTGCAGTGGCTCCGCGAGTTCGTGCCCTATACCGGCACCGTTCAGGCCCTGGCCGACAGGCTCACCATGCAGGGGCTGGAGGTCGAGGCCATCCTCGATCCTTTCGAGTCCATCGCCAAGATTGTTGTGGGGCACGTGCTGGAATGCGCCGCCCACCCGGACTCCGACCACCTGCACGTGTGCACCGTGGACGTGGGCGCGGCCGAGGCGCTGCAGATTGTTTGCGGCGCGCCCAACGTGGACAAGGGCCAGAAGGTGCCCGTGGCGCTCATCGGCACCACCATGCCCGACGGCATGCAGATCAAAAAAGGCAAGCTGCGCGGCGTGGCCTCGCACGGAATGATCTGCTCCGAGCGCGAGCTCGGCCTCTCCGAGGACCACAACGGCATCATGGTGCTGCCGGAATCCTTCACGCCCGGGCGGTTGCTTGTCGAAGCCCTGGGCCTGGAGCGCGAGGTCATCGAGGTCTCCATCACGCCCAACCGCGCGGACTGCCTCTCCGTGCTGGGCATAGCGCGGGAAACGGCGCTGGGCTTCGGCCTGCCGCTCTCCATGCCTGGGCTCAACCTCGTTGAGGACGCGGCCGCGGGCGACGCGACAAAGGCCGTGCGTCTGGAAATCGCCGATGGTGAACTCTGCCCGGTGTATCGCGCGCGCGTGCTCACCGGAGCCAAAATTCAGCCTTCCCCCGCGTGGATGCGCCACCGCCTGCTCGCCGTGGGACAGCGGCCCATCAACAACATCGTGGACGTGACCAACTATATTTTGATGGAGCTGGGCCAGCCCCTGCACTCCTTTGACCGCGCGCTGCTCAAAGGCGACGTGATCCGCGTGGCCCCGGCGGCGGATGGAATGGTCATCACCACCCTCGACGGCCAGGAGCGCAAGCTGCTCGGCAGCGACCTGCTCATATGGGACGCGGAGCGCCCGGTGGCGCTGGCCGGCGTCATGGGCGGGGCCAACTCCAGCATCAGCGACGCCAGCACCGAGGTGCTGCTCGAATGCGCCATATTCCGCCCCGGCACCATCCGCAAAACCGCCCGTCGGCTGGCTCTGCCCAGTGAGGCCAGCTACCGCTTCGAGCGCGGCGTGGACCAGGTGGGCAGCGTGTTCGCCCTGGAGCGCGCGGCGCAGCTCATGGCCGAAACCTCCGGCGCGAAGGTCATGGCCGGGGTGGCCGTGGCGGAGCCCAAGCCCTGGACCGGGCGCCAGCAGATTTTCCGCATCGCCAAGTGCAACGCGCTGCTTGGCCTGGAGCTGACGCCCGAATTCTGCCGCACCACGCTCACCGGCCTTGGCTGCCGCGTGGACGAGGCCGACCCCGCCTGCTGGCGCGTCGCCTCGCCTTCGCACCGGCTGGACTTGGAGCGCGAGGTGGACCTGTTTGAGGAGTGCGGGCGCGTGCACGGGCTCGACCGCATCCCCGCCGTGCTGCCAAAAATCTCCAAAGCCCTGGATTCCACGCAGGCCTCGGACACGGTGTTCGGCTTCATTCAGGCGCTCAAGGCCTGGGCCGTGGGCGCCGGACTGCGCGAGGCCATCAACTACAGCTTCGTCGGATCCGACGACTTGGACCGCCTGAACCTGCCGGAGGCCGGGCGCATCCGCATCGCCAACCCGCTTTCCGAGGACCAGAACACCCTGCGCACGGAGATAGCCCCGGGGCTGCTCAACAACGTGCGGCACAACATCGCCCAGGGCAACGCGTCCCTGCGCCTGTTCGAGGTCGCCAAGTCCTTCCGCGAGGACGCCACGAGCGACACCGGCGCGCGCGAGAACTCCCGCCTGGGCATGTTGGTCCATGGGGCTCGCCACACGCAGGAGTGGCCGTGGGAGCAGGGCGAGGTGGACTACCTGGACGTGAAGGGCCTGGTGGAGAACCTTTTGCAGCACCTGCGCCTGGGCCCGGCCGCCTACGTGCTCGACCCCGGCCATCCGTACCTTGAGCCTTGCGTGCGCGTGGAGTTGGCGGGCAAGGACGGCGTGTCGCTGGTGGGGCGCATCGGCCGCGTGCAGCCGAAAATCGCGGATGCCTACCACGCCCGCAAGGATGTGTGGCTGGCCGACCTGGACGCCGATTTGCTGCGCGATCTTTCGCGCGCCACCAAACCGGCGTTTGCGAGCCTGCCCAAGTTCCCGCCCGTGCGGCGCGACGTGACGGTCATCTGCCCGGCGGACTTGCGCGCGGAGCTGGTGGAAGCGGCCATCCGCGAGCTGAAGCCCAAGAATCTTGAAAGCTTGGCGCTGGTGGCCGTGTACGCGCCTGAAAGCACGGGCGGCGCCAAAGCCGAGCGCAACCTGACCTTTCGCCTCACCTATCGCCACGCGGACCGCACGCTGGTGGACAAGGAAGTGGACAAGGAACATGGCAAGGTGCTTTCCGGTCTGCCGCAAAAGCTGCCGGTCAGGATTTAGACGAGAGCTGCAAGAATTCCGCAGAGGGAAATGAAGAGGGGAGTCCGAATGGGCTCCCCTCTTTGTCGAACGGTAACCGATGAATCGAACGCTAGTCCTCGACGAAATAGTCCGTATCGACTTTCTTGATGATGTACGTGTGTGCCGTCGTCACGCCGACATTGTGCTCGATCATGTATTGGGCAAGCGCCTCGCCATCGACCAGGACGATCGTATTGGGAATGCTCTTGGCATATTGCTGCGCATCGTTCGTGAAGGTGGAAGTAGTAATGAAAATGCCTTTTTTGGCGGAACGTCCCAGGAGCGCGCCCGCGAATTTTTGAATTTCCGGGCTGCCAACGCTGTTGCTCCAGCGTTTGGCCTGGACATAAATAACATCAAGCCCCAGTCGGTCTTCTTTGATGATGCCGTCGATGCCGCCATCGCCGGATCTGCCGACGACCTGTCCGGCTTCCGCCCGGGAGCCGCCATACCCCATGGCCAGCAAGAGATCGATGACAAGGTTTTCAAAGAACTGAGCGGAACAGCCCATAACTTGATTTAGAATTTCAGCCGCCAGCAAATTGTTCAGCGTCTCATACCCCTTTTCAATGGTTTCTTGAGGGGTGGATTCCGCGCATTGTTGTGATGCGCTTTGCACTAGCTCGTGCGGCTCTACTGAATTTTTACCTGAACGGTTTCTAAACTGTCTGAATTCATCAAATTGCATTAAAAAAGTAATGTTGATGCGATCGAGATGCTGTTGCAGAACATCTCTGCCTCTTTGCGTGATGGCGTAGTTTCCGCGACGAGGACAGCAGACAAGTCCAGCCTGTTTCAGGTAGACCTTTGCCCAACTCACCCTGTTTCCTATGACGGTCTGTGATCTGCTTCGAAGCATCTGCTGACGATCATCCGCAGTCATGTTGAAATGATCCGCAATCGCTGTGGTAGCCTCTGCATGGCTCCATTCTCGGCCATCTGAAAAAAGTTGCAGCAGGGGGAGCATGATGGATTGGAAATCAGGGATCGGCATGACCGAGGCACCTCGAATTTCATGAATTAGAAGCAAGGTAAGCAATGAACTTAGGACAATATACCCGGTGAAGCAAGGCTCCCCCCCCGGCCTTCCCCCCGCGCGCCATCCCTGCTAGCGTCGCGCTGGCGACCGGCGCGGTTGCGCTGACCTTCCCCCACCAACGCAAGCGAGGCGCGGATGAGCAGGATCGACGAGCTGCTGGACCAGATTGAGGCCCTGGAGAAGGAATTGGTGCAGGAGCTGCGCGCCATCGAGCCCAAGCTCCTCTACACCATCCGCGACAAGAAGGTGCGCTTCAGCGCGGAGATCAAACGGCGGCACAAGCTGCTCGTCACCCGGTGGTTCAACTACGTTTACGATTCCGGCTTCATGATCGTGTTGACCATCCCGCTCATCTGGTCGGCGCTGATTCCCGCGCTCGTGCTCGACGCCACGATCTTTCTCTACCAGCTCATCTGCTTTCCCGTGTACGGCATCCCCTTCGTCAAGCGCGGCGACTACATCGTGCTGGACCGTCACTCCCTGCGCTATCTCAACGTCATCGAAAAACTGAACTGCGCCTATTGCGGCTACTTCAACGGGCTCATGGGCTATTTGCGTGAGATTGCGGCGCGCACGGAGCAGTACTGGTGCCCCATCCGCCACGCCCGGTCCATCAAGCCCACCCACAGCCGCTACCGCTATTTCTTCCCATACGGCGACGCGGAAGCCTATCGCAAGGGGCTTGAGGCGGTGCGCAAACGCTTCGACGACGTGCGCCCGCATGATGAGCCATGACGCGTTGCAGGGCATGTCGGGGGGGGGGCTGCGCAGGCCTTGGCCGCCCCCTTCCCCCTCGGCCCCACCTCTGCTATAGCTCCAAGAATGGAAGCAGGCGCAAAGCAACGCATGTATAAAATCGGGCAGGCGGCCAAGTTGTTGGACGTGAAGCCCTTTGTGCTGCGCTTTTGGGAAAGCGAATTCAAGGACGCGCTGGTGCCCGTGCGCACCCCCAGCGGCCAACGCGCCTATACCGAGGCCAACGTCGCCACCGTGCGCGAGATAAAGCGCCTTCTCTACGACGAGGGTCTCACCATCGAGGGCGCGAAAAAGCGCCTTGGCCAAAAGCCTTCATGCCTGGCTGGCGGCACCGCGGCGTCCGCGCCTCCCTCTCTGCCCCTGCTTGAAGCCGCGGCGACCGCGCCCCAGCACGGGCCCGCCCCGCAAATTCCCGGTCCGTCGGCGTTTGGCCCACAGGTGGCCAGCCGGTCCGATGCGGCCGAGCAGGCCGCCGCCAGCGCCTCGGCACGGGCCGACACCTTTGCCGCCACGCTTGAAGACGTGGCGCGCGAGCTTTCCGCCATCCGCGACCTGCTGACGTAAGGCCGCCAACCCTGAAGGAGGGCGCATGCGCATCCTGGTGCTCATCGGCGGCGCCGTCGCCGGGGTGTTCGTCCTGGGCGCGATTTTGCTCGCGGTCATGGTGGACCCCAACAAATATAAAGGCGAAGTCACCACCCTGGTGCGGGAGAAAACCGGCCGCGAGCTGGTTTTCGAGGGCGACGTGAAGCTGACGTTCTTCCCCCGTCTGGGTGTGGAAACCGGCGCCGTGCGGCTGAGCAATCCCCCGGGCTTCGACGACAAGCCGTTCTCCAGCATCCAGGCCGCCCGCGTGAGCGTGAAGCTGCTGCCGTTGCTTGCCCGCAAGGTGGAGGTGAGCCGCGTGGATCTGCAAGGGCTGGAGCTGCACCTGGTGAAACGCGAGGACGGCCGCAACAGCTGGGCGGATTTCGTCAGCGGCCCGGAGCAGGACCAGGACAACGGCACCGCGAACAGCACTGGCGCAAATCCGGCCGAGCCGGGACCGGCGCCCGCGCAGTCGTGGGGGCTGGAGGGGCTTTCGCTCGACGGCGTGCGCCTGCGCGACGCCACGATCACCTGGGAAGACAAGCTGCTGGGCACGCACTACGCGTTTTCCGACATGGACGTGGACGTGAAGGCCATACGCCCCGGCCAGCCTTGCGACTTTGAGGCCAGTTGCCTGCTGCAAAGCGCCAAGCCGCAGTACGACGCGCAAGTGAAGTTCACCGGCACGGCGGTGCTGAACGCGGGCGAGGGGCGGCACATCTTTTCCAACTTGAGTTTGAAAGTGGTGGCCAAGGGCAAGGACGTGCCCAGCGGCAAGGGCGACTTCGCCTTCGGCCTGCAAGAACTCAAGGTGGACAGCCAACGGCAAACGGCCGCCGGAACCGGGCTGACCGTGGCCGCATACGGGGCCACGGGCACAGGGCAGTTCCAGGCCGCCAACATCAATAACGACCCGGACGTGAAGGGCCGCCTGGACTTTGCGGACTTCAACGGCCGCGAGCTTTCCGCCGCGCTGACGGGCAAAACCGCCGAAAAGCTGGGCACCGCCGACGCCACCGCCTACCAGCACATCACCGCCAGCCTCGAATTCAAGCACGGCCGCGGCTATACGGAGATTCCCACCTTCACCGCCAGCCTGGACGACGCCCGCGTGGAGGGGCGCTTCCGTTCCATTGGGCTGGAGAAGAAGGCCTACAGCTTCAATGTGCAGATAACCGGGCTGGACGCGGACCGCTTTTTGCCCGCGAAAAAGACGGAGGCGGAGCAAGAGGCCGCGCGCAAGGCCGAGGAGGCCGCCGCAGGCCATGGCGGCGCTGGCCGGGCCGCCCACAAGGACGACCTCTTCCCCGTGGACAAGCTGCGCGCCATGAAGCTGGATGGGCAGATCACGGCGGAGCGCCTGAAGTACAAAGGGCTGCGCTTCACCTATCTCAAGCTGCCCATGATGGCCCAGGACGGCGTGCTGGACGTGGGCCCGGTTGAGGCGCGCCTGTACGACGGCTCCTTGCACGGCTCCTTGCGGGTGGATGTGCAGGGCGACCGCCCGGTGAGCACACTTACGGCCAAGCTTTCCGGCGTGCAGCAAAAGCCGCTGTTCAGCGACATAAGCGGCAAGGAGAGCCAGTATTCCGGCATATTGAGCGCGGAGACGCTTTCCCCGCTGGTGGGGCAGGGCAACACCCTGTTCGCCCTCAAGCGCGGCCTGGTGGGCCGGGTGCGCTTTTCCGTGCGCGACGGCGTGTTCCCGGGCGTGAACATGCTGCACGTGGTGCAGAGCTCAAGCAAGGGCCGCGCGGCCCTGGGCGCCCCCCCCGCCAGTGCGGAGACATCGACGCGATTTGGCAGCATAGACGGCACCGCCGCCATCATGAACGGCGTGGCCAGCATCAACGACCTTGACCTCAAGGCCCCGTTTTTGCGGGGCGATGGCCGCGGCACCGTGGATCTGGCCACCAAACAGACCGACTACACCCTGCGCCTGCGCGTGGTGCCCAGCAGCCAGGGGCAGGGCGGCAGTTCCGGTTTGCTCGGCATTGTGGTGCCGCTGCGCATAACCGGTCCGTATGATAATCCGAGCTTCGGCACCGATTACCTGCGGGCCATCGGCCGCGGGGCTCTTGACGCGGTTGGCGGCGTGGTGCAGGGCATTGGAGATATCCTTACTGGTGGCAAGGCTGCCCATCAGGGCGGCACGCCGAAAAAAAATTCGGGCGGGATATTTGAGAATGTAAAAAAACTGTTTTAATGCCTGTTTTGAATCAGAGGAGTTCCCATGCAACGTTTCGCATTCTTCGTAGACGGATCAAATCTGTATGGTTCGCTGCGTGCCATGAATCTTGAAATCGGAAATTACAGCCAACTTTACGGGCACATCTACCGCAACTCGGTGAAATGCTGGCAGGAGGCCACACTGCAAACCACGCCGGAGGCGGCGCGGCTGCAACGTGTGTACTGGTACGCCGTGGGTTCCGTGGACGAGTGGGATCTGCAAAGCCCGCAGTCGCGCACGGCCCTGCGCGGGGCCTTCGTGCGCGATGCGGAGATCCGCGCCCTGTGGATGACCCGTGTTTCGGCGGGTAATCCCAACATGCCGGAGGCCGAGCTGGAAGAGGCCGCCTGGCAGGCCTGCGCCAACGACTTCCGCGACTGGTACGGCCAAAAGGTGCGCGCCGTGGATGGCATGCGCCGTTTTTACGCCGGGGTGCGCGCCTCCTCGGACCTCATCGACATCCGCGAGGCCGGGCACTGGAAGGTGAACTTCCTGCACCGCTGGGTGGAGGAGAAGGGGCTGGACACCGCGCTGGCCGTGGACATGGTGGCCTTGCAGGAAAACTACGACGTGGCGATCATCGTCTCCGGCGACGCCGACGCCATCCCTTCCATCCGCCACCTCAAGGAGCGAGGCAAGCACATCGGCGCGGTGGAGTTCTACAGCGGGGCCGCCACGGATTCGCGGGGGGGGCGCACGTTCTCCTCGCGGCTCAAGGTCCACGCGGATTTCGTTGTGCGCATCAACGAGCAGGACATTCTGCCGTTGGACCACCGCAACCGGAACCTCAACGGATAGAACGGCGACGGACGCCCATCGCATCCTTCTTTGGCGTTTCGGAACGCGTGGCCCGTGCGCCCCTTTCTGCTGCCTTCCAGCCGGGAGGGGAGGATTGCGCGGCGCACGGACAGTCGATGAAGGTTGGATGATGGGCGTTCCCCTGCGGCGATTGCCCGGCTAAACGAGCGAGGATGCCGATGCCGCTTTCTCTTCTGTCACTGCGCGTAGGCGCGCTGCTGCCCGTGCTGCTGGGCATCACGCTCACCCGTTTTTTGGCCATGGGGCATTACGCCCTGCAGCGCAAGGTGTACCCGGGCTTCAAGACCCTTGTCTTCACCGAGCTGCTGGGGCTGGGCAGCCTGGCCGTGAGCATTCTGCGCGTGGGTCTGGGCGATACCGCCGCCATCGTGTTTTCCATGAACTTCCTGCTGCTGGCGCATGCCGTTCTGGTGTACCACGGCTTTGGGGCCTATGTGCGCGCGCCCAAACTGAACGCGGGCACGAAACGCTGGCTGGTCCTTTGTTTTGTGGTGAGCCTGGCGCAGGTCTGCGATGCGGTTTTCGCACCGGACATGGCCCGCCGGGTTGCCGTGTTCTCGGTGATGATGATGATCCTCAACCTGCGGGTGGGGGCCGGGTTGCTGTGGCGCGCGCGCAGACCTCTGCCGGGCTTGCGGCTGGTCTGCTTCAGCTACTTCGTCACCGCGGGGCTGGGCGCTCTGCGTCTGCTTTTCGCCCTTAAAGGCTATGAGCTCACCTATGGGCAAATGCTGCAAGCGGACACGCTGCTGGCGGGCTTTGTCCTCGTCCGCATCTTACAGTCCGTGTTGGAGTTGTACGCGGCGTTCACCATGAATTCCGCTATGTTGGAGGACGAGCTGAAGCTCGCCACCGCGCAGATTGAGCACATGGCCCACACCGACGCCCTCACCGGACTGCTGAACCGCCGCGGCCTGGACCTCGCCGGGCCGGAGGCGCTGCGGCGCAGTTGCGCGGCGCATGCGCCCACTGCGGTGCTCATGCTGGACCTGGACCACTTCAAGCGGGTGAACGACACCCTGGGCCACGCCGCGGGCGACGAGCTGCTGCGCGCAGTGGCCAAGCTGTGGACCGGGCAGCTGCGCCACGAGGACGTGTTTGCGCGCTATGGCGGCGAGGAATTTGTGGTGGTTGCGCCCATGACGGCCGAGCGCGAGGCTTTAGCCCTAGCCGAGCGCATGCGTCAGGCGGCGGCGCGGGCGGATATTCCGGCGCTGTCCGGCCAGCGGATCACGGTGAGCGTTGGCGTGGCGGTCAGCGTTGCGAGCAAGGGAAGTCCGGGCCACGCGCTTGAAACGCTGATACAAAGCGCCGACGCGGCCCTCTATGAGGCCAAGCAGACCGGACGCGACCGGGTGTGCGTGGCCGAGCCGGGGGGAGAGGAATTACAGGGCGCGAGGGAGTCCTAGTGCCGGTCACTTTAAAACAACAAAAGAAAGTTCAAGGAATTTTCGCCAAAATTTTTGCCGCGCAACTGGTGCTTCAAAGGCTTGCGCCGGAATTCCAGTGGACCGGCTTGGGCAACATGCTGGGAGATTTTGGTGAATTGCTCGCGATCAGACACTATGGGTTGGTGAAGGCTCCGGCCGGGGCAAGCGGGTATGATGCGAAGCGGCCTGACGACAAGACCGTGCAGATTAAAACCGTGTACGCCGCGAGCCAGATTGGCTTTCGCGGGCTAGCGGATTATTTGCTGGTCATCAAGGTGGCGTCCGATGGGAGTTGGGAGGAGCTGTATTACGACAAGCTTTCCTTGGTGCTGCCTTTGACCAAGTATTCTAAGCGGGACAATAAACAAGTGATCACGTTGGAGCAGCTCAAGCAGTGTCCCCGGTCTGAGTCTAGCTCCCCGCCTTCGCCAGCTCCTTGAGCTTCTTGAAGCAGCTGTCCAGCGACTCGTTGTCGCCCACGTATTGCTGCAAAAAGGCGTTGATGGGCGCGACCATGGCGATGGCGCGGTCCACGTCCGGGTTGGCGCCCTTTTGGTACGCGCCGATGTTCACCATGTCCTCCACGCGCTTGTACGTGCTCATCAGCCGCAGCACCGTGCGCCCGGCCTCGATGTCGTCGCGCGGGACAACCTCGCTGCGCAGACGGCTGATGCTCTTCAAAACGTCAATGGCCGGAAAATGCGCCTGGTCGGCCAGTTCGCGCGTCAGCACAATGTGTCCGTCGAGGATGGAGCGCACCGCGTCGGCAATGGGCTCGGTGAAGTCGTCGCCGTCCACCAGCACGGTGTACACGCCGGTTATGGAGCCCATGGCGCTTTTGCCCGCGCGCTCCAAAAGCTGCGGCAGCAGGGCGAAAACGCTCGGCGTATAGCCGCCGCGCGTGGGCGGCTCGCCAGCGGCAAGGCCCACCTCGCGCCCGGCCATGGCGAAGCGCGTCACGGAGTCCATCATCAAAAGCACGTTCAGGCCCTGGTCGCGGTAATATTCGGCCACGGCCGTGGCGGCAAAGGCCGCGCGCATGCGGATGAGCGGGCTCTTGTCGCTGGTTTCCACAATGACCACGCTGCGCGCCATGCCCTCGGGCCCCAGGTCGCGCTCGATGAACTCCACCACCTCGCGGCCGCGTTCGCCCACCAGGCCGATGACGTTGATGTCGGCCTTGGTGTACCGGGCCATCATGCCCATGAGCGTGCTTTTGCCCACGCCGGAACCGGCCATGATGCCCACGCGCTGGCCCTTGGCCAGGGTGAGCAGGCCGTTGATGGCGCGCACGCCGACATCCAGCGGCTGGTCGATGCGCGGGCGCTCCATGGGGTTGGGCGGGGTGCGGTAGAGCGGAACAAAGGCCTCTGGGGCGATCATGCCCTTGCCGTCGATGGGGTCGCCGAAGGCGTCCAGCGTGCGGCCAAGCAGCCCCGGCCCCACGGGGAAATGCGGCGGCGAAGAAGAATTTTTGATGAGGCTGCCGGGCCGGATGCCGCGCATGTCGCCATAGGGCATGAACAGGCAAACGCCCTCCTTGAAGCCGACCACCTCCGCCGGAATGGGCGTGGAGTCCTGGTCCTCCGGCAGCAAGTGGCACACGGAGCCCACGGGCGGGCGGATGCCTTGCCCCTCGGCGATGAGTCCGACGACCCTGGTGACCTTGCCAAATGTTTGACAAAGGGTCAGGTCGTCAATGGCCCGGGTCAGTCCATCAGGACCGATCGCCACCGGATTCTCCGTTTTCGGCCGGGTCGGGGGTGGTGTTCGCGGCCAAATCCTCGGGCAGTGCCAACTGGTCGAGATAGGGCTCTATGAGCGCCAAGCGGCTGGAAAGCGCGTTGTCGGCCAGCATTTCCTTGGTTTCCAACAGCACGCCGCCCTCCGCAAGGGTCGCCTCCGCTGCCAGGCGCCACTGGCCGAGATCCGGCCGGGAAGTTTGGATTTGCGCCATCAGTTCGCCCGCCAGCTCAAAATCCTGCGGAGCCACCTTGAGGGTGAACTCGCGGTTGGATTCCAGCTTGGAGCAGGCCTCGTCCATGAGCCGCTCCAGAATTTCCGCCCGGCGCGAGTGCATCTCCACGCCAAGGGCCTTGCGGGTGAAGGCCTGGGCCAGCGCGGCGAAATCGTGCCGCCGGGCGGACCACACCTCGGCGCCAAGGGCTTGCAGCCCGGCCAGCAACTGGCCCATGGCCTGCACGTGGGCGGAAATCTCGGCGTCCAGCTTCTGCTGGGCCTCGGCCTCGGCCTGGGCGCGCGCCTCGGCCACGGCCTGGTCCACCTCGGCCCGGGCCTGGTCGCGCACGGCCTGGGCGTCGGCCTGGGCCTTGGCCATGGCTTGGCCGATGATCTGCCGGGCCAGCTCCTCCGCCTTCTGCTTGCAGCGCCCGATGTACTCCACCTCGGTGGCCTCGTCCCACACGGGGCGGTGGCGCTTGCCCTCAATCTCCTGAATGGTGACGAAACCGGGGCCGGGCGTGTCGCAGCCCATCAGCACGCGGCCGGAGTAGCGCGGGGGCGCGGCCAGCAGGGTGGGGTCGTTAGATGAATTCATCGCCGCCGCCTCTGCTTATGGCGATGCGGCCTTCGCCTTCCAGACGCCGCACCGTCTTGACGATGTTCTGCTGGGCGCCCTCCACCTCGGAAAGCTTGACCGGGCCCATGATTTCGAGGTCTTCGCGGATCATTCCCGCGGCGCGCTCGGAGAGGTTCTTCAGGAACTTGTCCTTCAAATCGTCGCTGGCGCCCTTGAGGGCCTTGGTCAGCTCCTCGTTGGAGATGTCCTTGAGCAGCTCGCGGATGCTGCGGTCGTCCAGCGCCTTGATGTCTTCGAACACGAACATAAGGTTGCGGATGTCGTCGGCCATCTGCTGGCTTTCCTCCTCGATCTCGGCGAGGACTTCCTCTTCGGTCGCGCGGTCCACGGCGTTGAGGATTTCGGCCACGGAGTTGATGCCGCCGACCTTCTTGCCTTCCTTGCCGCCCATGGCGATGAGCTGGCTTTGCAGCACCTTGTCCACCTCGTGGAGCATTTCCTCGGCCACGGCCTCCAGCTTGGCCAGGCGCATGAGCACCTCCGGCCGAACGCCGCTGGGCAGGTTGGACAAAAGCTCCGCGGCCTGGTCCGGGTGCAGGTGGCCCAAAATAAGCGCCAGGGTCTGCGGATGCTCGTTGCGCAGAATCTGCGCCAGAATGCGCGGGCTGACGTTGGAGAGCTCCTGAAAGGGCGTGGGCCCGGTGTCGATCTCCAGGGTGTCGAGGATGTACTTGGCGGTTTCGGAGTCCAGCGCCTTGGTGAGCATGCGCTTCACCTGTTCCGCGCCGCCAACAAGAGTCTCCGCGCCGTAGGTGATGGCGTCGTTGAACTCCTTGAGCACGTCAAGCACGTCCTCGCGGGACACGGAATCGATGTCCAGCATGGCCTTCGACACGGTGGCGATTTCCTGACGCTCCATGCGCTTGAAGGCCTCGGCCGTGAACTTCTCGCCCAGGGCGAGCATGACGATGGCGGTTTTTTGGGGACCGGTGAAGCTGGCCACGAATTATGCCTCCTGCTTGGCCCACGACTTAAGCAGCCGGATGGCCTGGTCCATGTTCTGTTCGGTAAGCTGCATGGCCTG
>Ga0183100_1001291_pt1 | contig 13154 bp, 15 predicted proteins | sample Biomet2_FD_127789 | JGI IMG/M metagenome (GOLD analysis project Ga0183100, IMG submission 127789) | Microbial communities from bioreactor (seeded with anoxic lake sediment) at LBNL, California, USA - Biofuel metagenome 2 | ecosystem: Engineered > Bioreactor > Anaerobic > Unclassified ...
CAAATTGTGGTTTTAAGAATATAACTTATTTTAGAAGTAATCGCATTTGTTAAGAAAATAGAGAGGAAGGTAATTAAGAATATGATATCACTATTACAAAATATTGATAATTCCATTCTTTTATTTATAAAAAATAATATGCATGGAAATATAATGGATAAAGCCATGGTTATAATCACTTCCTTAGGTAATGGAGGAGCTATATGGATTATAATAGCTGTACTATTAATGATTAACAGAAAATATAGAAAGATAGGATTTATGGCTTTAGGAGCTTTAATATTAAGTACAATTTTAGGAGAAGGAATATTAAAACATGTGGTTCAGCGTATAAGACCGTCAGCAGATATATCCGTAATTAATATGTTAATTGCAAAACCTTTATCTTATTCTTTTCCATCAGGGCATGCGGCTTCTTCTTTTGCAGTTGCAGGAGTATTTGCAAAATATTTTAAAAAATATGCAGCTGGATTTTTAGGCTTAGCATCTTTAATTGCTTTTTCAAGATTGTATTTATATGTACATTATCCTACAGATGTATTAGCTGGTATTATTTTGGGGTTGATATGTAGTAGATTAATAATTTATATGTTTAGTAAAATATTTTTTCAAAAGATATCATAGGAGGAATTGTTAAAAATGAATATGGAGATTTTTAGATTAATAAATAATTTAGCAAATAAAAATGCAGTTTTGGATGGGATAATGATTTTCTTTTCAAAATATGTGCCTTATATATTTATGGTAGTTATTGCAATAGTATTTATTTTAGGAATTACAAAAAAGAATTCTGATTACAGAAAAGTTGCTGTTAATACTTTTGTTATAACAGTAATAAATCTAGTTTTAAGTTTTATTATTGGTGGTATATATTATGAGGATAGACCTTTTGTTAATAATAAGGTAAATCTATTGTTTACTCATACAAAAGATGCATCCTTCCCAAGTGATCATGCCACAGGGACAATGAGCATAGCATTGGGACTTGGAAAATATAATAAGTCATTTAGTGCAATATTAACTATATTATCGGTGATTATAGGATTTTCAAGAGTGTATGTTGGACATCACTATCCTATGGATGTTATAGGAGCATATGTAATTGTTTTTGTCACAAGTTATATTTACAATTTGAAATTAAGAAGTAAAGCTGAAAATTTATATGAAATAGTTGAAAAGAAAATGGCAACAAGATTAGGATTAAAATCATTATATAACTAAATTTAATTTATTAGCGATAAATCAATGAATTTTGCAACAATATTTATACAGTTGAAACTATAGAAACATTTGTTGGGCTATCATACAAAGCACATATTTATAACTTATACAAATGATTGTATGTTATTATCTTCGCTATAAAAATTATTTGAAATCAAGTATAATAGAACAATTCTTCGAAAGCTATTCAAGTTACTTATAAATAACAAATGTTACTTAAAAGTATAGGAGAGAGGCTAATATTCGTAATAATTATAGATATTAGCCTTTTTTTATGAATTCCTAGTATAAATGATAAAAAAATATGGTTTATAATGAATTAAAGCAAGGTATTAGTCCCATTTACATTAGCTTGTTCATTATCATCCATAGGAATAATAATACATTTCTTTCCGTCAATTATTTGTGACTTTATTTGAGCTACTTTTTTAGGTTTTACTCTAAGTACAACATCATAGCTTGGATCAGCGGTGTTCTCAGATTCTATCTCAGTCTCAGAATCTATTTCTAAGATTTTATCAATTGTGGAGATAGAAGCTGATTCAGACTCTGAGTCTAACGCAATATCTTGTTTAGTTTCTTCTAGCTTTTGTTGTAGTATTTGTACTTGTTGTTCAAGTTTTTCTTCCTTTTTCCTTTGAGCATTTGCTGCAAGTGCTTTTGTATCAATTAAATGTTCTACTACAGGAGGGGTATCACCAAATTCTTCTGTATAAAACTTTTCGATTTTTGTAGTAACTTCTTTTGGAATTCCACTTTCACTTAAAATGTTTTGAATAGTATCATTGGTCAAAATAATAGGTTCCCTATTCTTATCATAAATAGCATTCTTTTCATCTACCATGTTATTAAGATTTTCCTGTATTTCTATGAATAATTGATTCGATTTTTCATCATCATTGTCAATAGCATTACGAATAATAGTATGGAATGCTTCTTTCTGCTCAGTAGCAGTTTGTTTTGAATCACAGCCGAGTCCAGCCATCATTAATTCTGGATGCGGATCTTTTGGATTTTTTGTATAGTAAATAATAGAATTAATATCAGTACTACGGTCTGTAAAAGCAGGAAAGATAAATCCAAGATCTGGAGTGCCAACTACCCAGTCTCTAATACGTGCACCAATTCTATTTTCATTTTCTAGGTATCCAAGGCCTGGTTTGCTAAGTGATACTGGACATATTGCACATAATAGGTATTCATATACTTCTTCTGATTCATCTAATTTTGAATTATCTGTAGTTTTTGTAATAACATCATAAGCATCGTGAAAAATAAGTATTAAAAAATTGCCAGTATAGTCATAACTATCTATAATTGACTTATAGAAGCTATCGAGCATAGCATCATCTTGTAACTTGCTTTTTTTCAGTGCAATTAGAGACTGTTGTTTACCACATATATTTTCTTGATCAAGGGGAAAATTAAGTTCTAGAAGATTATTTCCAATCGTCCCTGATAATGTTTTTTTTGCAATCTCTAAATATTTGAAGAATTCTTCCTCTTGTAGATTTAAAAATGTTTCCTTAATATTTAATACAATATTTTTTTTGGAATCTACGTAACAACCGCACATTGTAGTAAATGTACAGTCATCCTTTTTCAAACGTTTTTTTAATTCCAATACATCTTTCTTTTTCATATATAGTCCTCTCATTTCATGAGTTTTTATTAGTACATAGTAAAGAATATGTTACCTAATATAGTATAATGTTAAAAAAATAGCTCTGCAAGTGACTAAATGAAAAAAGTTATCTTATATCTTTTGTTATTTATAATACTACAGGTTTGACAGTAGCAATTTAATGGTAAAAGTGAAGTTTATGCAAAAGTATGATTTTTAATGTGCGAGTAGCACAGTCAAGTAACAAAAATATATATTAAACCAAAAAAATGTGTATTAAATTAGAAAATATTTTTAGGCGACACAAATCAATAGTTTAAAAGACTTCATTAAAGACACCAATAAAGTGCATAAAAAAAGTGCCCTCTTATGTTATTATTAATTTGCAAAAAACAAAACATATAAAAAGGAGCACTAGTTAACTATGATAAATAAAACTGAGTTGTAAACAAATAACATTACTTCTTATACAGGGCTATATCCCGCTCTCCAAAACCTATCATTAGATTTAAACAGATTTATTATTTAGATTGAAGATATTCTATACCATCTGGTAATATGTTATAGCTTGTAAGTCCCACACACCTATCAACTTCTATAAATATTATTTTTTTTAAATGTTCTAAACCAGCTACTTTTGCATTAGTAAGATGTTTATCCTCATCACTACACGAGTGTCTATATGAGTGATGACAAGTACACCATTTTTTATTTTTTAAATATGATGTATAAGCATCTTGTAGAAGTTTTTCTTCAATTTCATTTAATTTGATTTTATCCATAATATAACTCAATCTCCTTTTCCAATAGAAAGCATTTTTCAGTATTAGTATGGACAATAAATTTAATTTATATGTGCGTGGTTTAAATCCACATACAAGTATGTGAGTAGTTTATTTTTTAGGTATCTACTTCACATTCTCTTTTTTCCATTGTAATAAAGCTTTAGATAGTTGGTCTGGACAAGAAGTACCTTTACTTCTACAATCTATTCCTTTTAATTTAGCAATAACATCATCTATAGGCATGCCTTTTACTAATTGACCAATACCAAAAAGATTTCCTGCACAACCTCCAATAAACTCTACATTTTCAACAATATTGTCCTTAATTTCAAAATTAATTGTAGATGAACAAACACCTGATGTTTTATATGAATACATTACATACACTCCTTAATATTACTCAGCAAACCTACGTAAGGTGAGCTTAGTATATTATACAAGAAATTTGTCAATAAATAAAGAGAATACAATTAATAAGTTGTACCAATAATATATTTTTAGAATATATTATAGAGAGTAATATGATTATCTTAAGAGGGGGAAATGGTATGAGTTATATTATTTTATGCAACACTGGCTCAGACAGTTTAAACAAGATAAATACTGAAAATTTAAACAATCAGAGTATATTTTTATCTACCGGTGAAAGTCCATTTGGTCCTCATGGATTATCATTATACAAAGATAAAATTTTAGTGGCTAATAATTATAATAATAGTATTTCTTTAGTAAATTATGAGAGTTTTAAAGAAGAAAAAAACATATATATAGGAGCACATCCTAATGACATAGTAGCCCATGAAGATATAGCATATGTTTCATGTGGAGAATCAAATTCACTTATAATATATGACATGATAAAAGACAGAGTTAATTTTGAGATTCCAACAGGTAGATTTCCTCATAATATTGCGTTAGTGGAAGAAAAAAAACTTATATTTATAAGTAATATGGGTGATGATAGTATATCTGTAATTGACTATATAAACAATAAGGAAATAAAAAGAATTAAAGTAGAAAATACTCCTACAAAAATAAATGTATCAAAAAATAAAAGGTATCTATATTTATGTATGAGTTACCTTGGTTATGATAGAAAAGGAAGTGTAGGAATTATTGATTTAAAAACCTTAGAGTTAATTAACAAGGTTAAGGTTGGATTGTCTCCTGTAGATTTTTTTGAAGATGATAATTATTTATATGTTTCAAATTTATGTGATGAGTCTATAAGTATTGTAAATTTAAAAGACCTTAAGGAAGAAAATAAAATAATTATTGGTGGAATGCCAAGAGGCATAGTAAAGGTTAAAGAAAATATATTTGTTGGAGATTACTTAAATGGAATATTAAATATAATAGGAATAGAAAATAAAAAAATAAAAGCCATACCAATAGGCTCTGAGCCTAATGCTATGACTTTAGTTGAAAGCATAATATAATATATTAATTAATTAATATATTAATTATATTAGTATATATTTCAGATGGATTTTCTTTCCATCTATTGCAAATTGAAGTTGCTTGATTTTTTGTAGGAACTGATAATTTTAGTTCCATTAATAAAACTTGATCTTCTATAGCCTTAAGATCAACTATAAAGCTATTATCACTATCACCAAGAGTATAGTCAGCGTGTATAGTTAATTCCTTTTTTATAGATTCTATCTTTTCTTTTATATATTCATCAATAATAGATATTTTTGAGGGAGATATTCTATCTTTAAATAAAGAGAGAACATTATCGCCCTTTTCTGTCAATATAAGTAATTTTTTATCATTAGCTTCCTGATATTTAACGAATTGAGACTCTACGAGCTCAGACAAATATTGTTGAAATGTAAAATAATTAATAAAGTTATTTTCAAGAATTATTTCAGTAAGCTGAGTATTTGATATTGGCTCTTTTATTGATTTTAATACATATAACATTAGTAGCTTGTTTTCTGCTAATTCTGATGAATTTTCGTACATAAATACCTCCATAACTAATGAAAATCTATTTTTATTATAACATAAATTATCTTTTATGGAATAGGATTTGAATGATAATTCATGGATAAAAATAGAAAAGTTATAAAAACTATCAATACATATAATATTAATTAATATGTATGTATTGATACGAAAAACTGAAACTCTACTTATACTTGAGAATTTAATTATAAATTTAGATTATTAATAGAATTTTACTTATATTTATGCTATGTGAAGTTTCTTTACATAGCATAAAAGAATTTGCAATGAATATAGTTTTATTATGAAATACAAAATTATAAGGAGCATAAAAAGTGATATGGAAGAAAAAGAGAATAGGAGTAGATTTAATTCTAATATTTTTTTTAATATTTATATCTATTGGAATTAATAGAACTACTCAGGTTATGGGAAATACCCATGAAGAAGAACCCATTTATTGTGTTGATAAAAATGAGAAAGTAGTTAGCTTAACTTTTGATGTAAATTGGACAGAAAAAGATAATCTAGAAGTAATATTAAACATATTAGAAAAATATAATGTAAAAGGAACATTCTTCATAATGGGTGGATGGGTTAATTATAGTGAAGAGAATGTGAATAAGTTAAAGTTAATAAAAGAAGGGGGGCATGAAATAGGAAATCATAGTTATAAGCATCCGAGCTTTACAAAAATAGGAGTAGATAAAATGAAGGAGGAGATAGAAAAAACTAATGACATTATTGAGAAATATACAGGTGAAAAACCTAAGCTATTTAGATTTCCAAGTGGAGATTACAATAAAGATGCTTTTTTGAAGGTAAGAAACTTAGGATATATGGCTATCCAATGGGATGTTGATTCTGTTGATTGGAAGGAGTTATCCGCTGAAACAGAATATAATAGGGTAATGAAAAATGTTAAGCCTGGTTCTATTATTCTTTTTCATAATGCAAAGAATACTCCGTATAATTTAGACAGGATTATAAAAGAGTTAAAAGATAAGGGATATGAGTTTAAAACTGTAGGTGAAATGATATATTTTAAAGACTATAATGTAGACAATCAAGGAATCCAACATAAAGTAAAACTTGATTCAGCTGGGGCTGAATCTTAGATGAACTTATACCCTTAGGGGGCACAATGTCCAGGAGCTTAGTGTTACTTATCACCATCCTAAAGAAAAGTAGAGAACCTAATTCAAGGAATTGGAGTGAATCACTTTCTCCTTTGGGTCGGGTGATAAGTGGAAATTAGCTAGAGGATAAAAATAATTAATATTTATTGAAAATAAACTAGTTTTTGTATTATAATGGTAATATATGCAAGTGGGAGCATATATTACACAAAATAAAATAATTTCCGATGGAGAGAGGGATTACAATGGATAATTTAATGCTAAATAACAAGATTTACCTTGAGGGTAAAGTAACATCTGGATTAGAGTTTAGCCATGAAATGTATGGAGAGGGATTCTACACTTTTGATTTAGATGTAATGAGATTAAGCGACTCAGTAGATACGTTGAATATTACTGTTTCAGAAAGATTGTTGAGTGATATTAAGTTAGAGGTAGGCATAGACGTAATTGTAGAAGGACAACTTAGATCTTATAATAAATTTATAGATGGATCTAATAAGCTTATACTTACTGTTTTTGCAAGAAATATTGAGCCCTGCATGGAAAGAAGTAAAAATCCTAATGAGATATTCTTAGATGGATATATCTGCAAGGAACCTATTTATAGGACAACACCTTTTGGCCGTGAAATTGCGGATGTGTTACTTGCTGTAAATAGAGCTTATAATAAATCAGATTATATTCCAACTATTGCATGGGGAAGAAACTCAAGGTTCTGTCAAACTTTAAGTGTTGGTGATAATATTAAGGTTTGGGGAAGACTTCAAAGTAGAGAATATCAAAAAAAGATATCAGATAATGAAGTTATAAGAAAAATTGCATATGAAGTTTCAATTTCAAAGATGGAAAGAGCTCAAAAAGAAGAGATAGCAGGAGAACAAGGAGCAGTATAATACATTCATTAATTTTTTTATATTAGGCATATTCAAGAAATAACAATTCAGTAAATGAGTCTATTTTGTGTTATATGCCTTAAAATAAAAGGTTTCAATAAATTAAAAATTTATTGAAACCTTTTGTTTTTTTGAATATACATTATGTAAGTTTAAATTATAAACCAAAAATATTTTCTATTTTCTTAAATCATCCATAATTTGAGTTTTATCTTTTGTCTTATCGTCTACTGACTTAATTATTTTAGCAGGTGAACCAGCAACAACAACGTTCGCTGGAACATCTTCAGTAACAACTGAGCCAGCAGCAACAACTGAACCAGCACCTATCTTAACTCCTTCAAGGATTACAGCGTTAGCACCAATTAAAGCATTATCACCAATCATGCAAGGTTCTTTACTTGGTGGTTCTAATACACCAGCAACAACAGCACCAGCGCCTAAATGAACATTCTTACCTAATTGTCCACGAGCTCCAACTACTGCATTCATATCAACCATAGTTCCATCACCGATTTCAGCTCCAATGTTAATTACAGCACCCATCATTACTATAGCATTTTTACCAATAATAACTTTATCTCTTATGATAGCACCCGGTTCAATTCTAGCATCTACTTCAAGCAAATCTAGCATAGGGACAGCAGAATTTCTTCTGTCATTTTCTATTCTAAAGTGTTTTATAAGATGTTTATTATCTAATACTATTTTAGTTATAGAATCAGAGTCTCCCATTAGTATATAAAATCCAGTAGTACCGTACCATTCTATATCATTCATCTCAACATTGCTTAAATCTCCATTGACATAAACTTTTACTGGAGTTGATTTTTTTGATTCCTTAATAAATCTTGCAATCTCATAAGGATCTGTTAAATTATAAGACATTATATCACCTCTTCTATTATTTTCACAATCAAGACTATTATAATAAAGATTTAACACAATTGAAAGGGGAATAAGCAAAAAAATACAAATAGTTTGAATCAATATTAGGAATGTTGTAAAATAAGTTTATATTGTTATAACAGGGGGCATTATTATGAATAAAAGAATAGAAGAAATACAAATTTCTGGCATAAGAAGATTTGCAGAAAAAGTTAAAAACGTAGATGGGGCAATTTCATTAACTATTGGTCAACCAGATTTCTGTGTGCCATTAAACATATCAGAGGCAATGATTAATGCTATTAAAAGCAATAAAACAACGTATACATCAAATGCAGGTATAGAAGAGCTTAGAGAAGAAGTATGTAAGTATCTAAAGACATTTGATATTGAGTATGATAAAGAGGACTTATGTATAACAGTTGGTGGGAGTGAAGGGTTGTATTCAGTATTATTTGCGTTGATGAATGAAGGTGATAAAATTTTAATACCAGGACCAGCTTATCCAGCTTATGAAAATATTTCAACAATGATTGGTGCAGATGTCATAAATTATTCTTTAAATGAAGACTTTACATTGAATATAGATGAAATAAAAGAAAAATTGGAAAAACAAAATATAAAATATTTAATGTTATCTTTTCCTTCAAATCCTACAGGTGCAATTTTGTCTAGAATGCAAAAAGATGAGCTTGTTGAATTAATAAAAGAAAGAGATATTATAGTAATAACTGATGAAATGTACTCAGCTATAATTTTTGATGATTATTATTCAGTAGCTCAAGCAAAGGAAATAAAAGATAAAATTATATATGTAAGTGGATTTTCAAAAATATTTTCTATGACAGGGCTTAGAATTGGATATGTAGCATGCAGCGAGAAGTATATGAAGGAAATAATCAAGGTGCATCAATATGCAGTATCTTGTGCTCCATCAATAGCTCAATATGGAGCACTTGAAGGGCTTAAACATTCACTTAGTGATGTTGAAATTATGAAAAACTCTTTTGAAAAAAGAAAAAATTATTGTATGAATAGATTAAGAGAACTTAATTTAGAAGTTGCAGAACCTAAGGGAGCATTTTATATTTTCCCTTCAATTAAAAAATTTAATATGCCTTCAGAAGATTTTTGTGAGAAATTATTAAATGAAGGAAAACTAGCTTGTGTACCAGGTACAGCTTTTGGCACTTTAGGGGAAGGTTATATGAGAATATCATATTGTTATTCAGATGAAATTTTAAAGGAAGCATTTGATAGACTTGAAAACTTTTTAAAAGTTAATTTTCCAAATTGTTAATTAAAATAGATACTCAATTTCTTAATTAAATAATATATTAATAGAGCTTTTACTTTGGGTGTCTATATTAAAATAAAGTTATAAAAAATAGGAGGACTCACAATGAGTGAATTTAAAAATGTTACAGCAGTAAAAAGAGCAAATGTATATTTTGATGGGAAGGTTACTAGTAGAACAGTCATCTTTGAAGATGGGGAAAGAAAAACTTTGGGAATAATGTTACCAGGTGATTATGAATTTGGTACAGGAGACAAAGAAGTAATGGAAATTCTCGGTGGATCAATGGATGTCAAATTACCAGGTTCAGATAAGTTTGTTACATATAAAGAAGGAGAAAATTTTACAGTTCCAGCAAATTCTAAGTTTAGTTTAATTGTAAAAGAAGTAGCAGATTACTGTTGTTCTTATATTAAAGAATAATTTAGAATATATAAGTGAATTAGAACAGTCAATTAAGGAGCTAATTAATTAGCTTTGAGTATAAAGAGAAATAATAAAAAAAGAAACAGAATGGAATTTTCGCCATTCTGTTTCTTTTACTAGAAAGTAATTATTATTAAAGTTCTATAACATCATTCATGTCATATAATCCTGGCTTAGTTACAGAAGCCATATATTCACATGCTTTTAAAGCACCAACTGCGAAAACTTCTCTTGATATTGCTTTATGAGTTAATTCTATTATTTCACCAGTTCCAGCAAAAATAACTTCGTGGTCTCCTATAATAGAGCCACCTCTAACTGCATGAATACCAATTTCGTTTTCTTCTCTTTTAGAATTGCCTTCTCTTCCATATACATATTTAGTGGTATCTTTTATAGATTCTTTTACAGCATCAGCAAGCATTATTGCAGTACCACTAGGTGCATCTACTTTTTGGTTATGATGCTTTTCCACTATTTCTATATCATAGTTTCCATAAAGAAGAGGAGTTATTTTTTTTAAAAGAGAACTTATTAAATTAATTCCAAGAGACATATTACCTGATCTAAATAGCTTAAGAGATTTACTTTTTTCATCTATTAAAGCTAAATCCTCTTGTGAAAATCCAGTTGAACATATTACTAATGGTTTGTTGTTTTTTTCTGTTAATTCTAATAGATTGTGAAGAGCATCAGCTCTTGAAAAATCTAATAAAACATCATAATCAATATTTAAATCTTGTACAGTTTCAAATATAGGATATGAAGTATCGCTTGGAAATTTATCAATTCCAGCAATTATCTCTACACCTTTAAATTTAGTAGCACATTCTGTAATCATTTTACCCATTTTACCTGAGCAGCCATTTAATACTATTTTAATCATTTTTTTATCACCTTACATTAATTTATTATCTATTAAAGCAGCGTTTAGTATTTCTTCATTGTTACTATCCATTTCACAAAGAGGAAGTCTTAAGGGACCAACTTCAAGTCCCATAAGATTCATGGCTGTTTTAACGGGGATTGGATTTACTTCTATAAATAAAGTGTTTGCTAAAGATAAGGTATCTAATTGGATATCTAAAGCTTCTTTATAGTTATTGTTTAAACATTTTTGAGCTATTTCATGAACTTTACTCGGAATTATATTAGCTAAAACAGAGATAACTCCTTTTCCACCAAGTGACATTATAGAAACTATTTGATCATCATTACCAGAATAAATATCAATAGAATCTCTGCATAATGCTTTCATTTGAACTATTTGACTAATATTTCCACTAGCTTCTTTTATAGCAACAACATTGCTTAATTCTGCAAGTCTAACTAAAGTTTTAGGGGAAATATTAATTCCAGTTCTGCCAGGAACATTATAAAGTATTATAGGTGTTTTAACTTCATCATTTATAGCTTTAAAATGTTTCACCAAACCGTTTTGAGTAGTTTTGTTATAATATGGAGTAATAACAAGAAGTCCATCAGCTCCAACACTTTCTGCATATTTACTCATGGAAATAGCAGATACAGTATTGTTTGAACCAGTCCCTGCAATTACAGGAATTCTTTTGTTAATTACATCAACTGTAAATTTAATTGTATCCTTCTTTTCTTTTTCTGTCATTGTAGTAGCTTCACCTGTAGTGCCACAAATAACAATCGCATCAGTACCTTCTTTAATATGCCATTCAAGTAGAGTTTTAAGTTTTTCAAAATTAACTCCGCTTTCATTAAAAGGGGTAACTATAGCTACAGCTGAACCTTGAAATATTGACATTTAGATTCCTCCAACTTAAATTACTAGAAATTATTTATTGTCTTTTATCATTATTTCTGCAATTTGAATAGCGTTAAGAGCTGCTCCTTTTCTTATGTTATCTCCAACAACCCATAAGTTTAGACCATTATCTACGCTAAAGTCTCTTCTGATTCTTCCAACATAAACATCATCCTTACCTGTAACTTCAAGTGCAGTTGGATATTTTAATTCCTCAACATTATCATATACAGTTACACCTTGAGTGTTTCCTAATAATTCAAATATGTCTTTTATATCAAACTCAGAATTAAGTTCTACATTTATACTTTCACTATGGCTGTTAAGTACAGCAACTCTTGCAGTTGTTGCAGTAACTCTTAAGTCTGGTTCATGAAGTATTTTTCTTGTTTCTTTAATCATTTTTTCTTCTTCTTTAGTGTAACCATCTTCTAAGAAAACATCTATATGAGGTAATACATTACCAGCTATAGGATAAGGGAATTTCTTAGGTGCAATACCTTTAACTCCATCCTCTAAATCCTTAATACCTTGTACACCTGCTCCTGAAACTGCTTGGTAAGTAGAATAAACAATTCTCTTTATTCCATATTTGTCATTTAAAGCTTTCATTATAGGCATTGCTTGAATTGTTGAACAATTTGGATTTGCAATTATTCCTTTATGAAGTTTAATGTCTTCTGGATTAACTTCTGGTACTACAAGTGGTACCTCAGGGTCCATTCTCCAAGCACTACTATTATCAATTACTACAGCCCCATACTGTGCAAAAACAGGTGCAAATTCTTTACTTGCATCTCCACCAGCTGAAAATAGTGCATAATCTATTTTTTTATCTTTTATATTTTTTTCGCAAGTTTCTTCAACTAGATAATCCTTTCCGTTAAATGGTAAAGTACTACCTTCTGATCTCTTTGATGCGAAAAGATATAAATTTTTTACTGGAAACTTTCTTTCTTCTAAGATTTCTAAAAACTTTCTTCCTACATTTCCAGTAGCCCCAACTATTGCAATATTATACACAATAATCCCTCCTAATTTTAATTATTAATAATTTAATATATAAGTTCTAAATTAAGTATATACAGTTTAAATTACTAAATTGTCAATTGTACATTGTTAATTGGAATATATATATACAAATACTA
>Ga0183100_1001292_pt1 | contig 13144 bp, 11 predicted proteins | sample Biomet2_FD_127789 | JGI IMG/M metagenome (GOLD analysis project Ga0183100, IMG submission 127789) | Microbial communities from bioreactor (seeded with anoxic lake sediment) at LBNL, California, USA - Biofuel metagenome 2 | ecosystem: Engineered > Bioreactor > Anaerobic > Unclassified ...
CCCACGAGCACCATGGCCCCGAAGCCGATGATGAACGTGAGGATGTAGAAGAAGGCGATGAAGCCCGTGGCCACGAACACGCTCTTCCGGGCCGCCTTGGCGTCGGGCACGGTGTAGAAGCGCATGAGAATGTGCGGCAGCCCGGCCGTGCCGAACATCAGGGCCAGGCCAAGCGACACGGCGTCCCACGGATTGGACACGAGCCCGCCGGGGGCCAGCACCTTGTCGCCGTACTTGGCCTGCGCGGCGGCGAAAAGATTCACCGGATTCATGCCGAACTTGGCCAGCACCATGATGACGAGCACCGTGGCCCCGCCGAGCAGCAGCACGGCCTTGATGATCTGCACCCAGGTGGTGGCGAGCATGCCGCCGAACAGCACGTAGCCGATCATCACCGCGCCCACGAACACGATGGCGACCTCGTACGGCAGGCCGAACATCATGGTGATGAGCGAGCCCGATCCCACCATCTGCGCGATGAGGTAGAAGCACACCGTCATGAGCGAGCCCACGCTGGCGGCGATGCGGATGGGCTTTTGCGACAGGCGGTAGGCCACCACATCGGCGAAGGTGTACTTGCCCAGGTTGCGCAGGGGCTCGGCGATGAGGAACATGATGAGCGGCCAGCCCACGAGAAAGCCGATGGAGTAGATGAGGCCGTCATATCCCTTGAGCGACACCAGACCGGCGATGCCGAGAAAGCTGGCCGCGCTCATGTAGTCTCCCGCCAGCGCCAGGCCGTTCTGGAAGCCGGAGATGCCCCCGCCCGCGGTGTAGAACTCTGCCGTGGTGCGCGTGCGTTTGGCCGCGAAGTAGGTGATGCCGATGGTGATGGAGATGAACGCGATGAAAAAGAGGATGCTTGTCAGGTTCGGCTGCCCGATGGTGGTGGTGAACTGGTCCATTATTCGCTCCTTTTGAGTTCCTGGCGGATCTCGTTCACTGCGGTATCGTAAGCGTTGTTGGCCCAGCGCACGTAGATGCCGGTGAGCGCCCAGGCCAGCAGGATGAGGAAGAGGCCAACGGGTATGCCGAGGCTCAGCCCGTCGGTGAGCATGCGGGAGAGCAGCGGCTTGTCGAAGGCCAGCACCAGGATGAAGCCGAAGTACGCCCCCAGCATGATGACCGTCAGAATCGCCGAGACCAGACACTTGCGCGCCGTAAGCGTTTGGAATTGCGGCAAGGCGATGATTGTCCGCGCGTCCTGTTTCATGTCGGTTCCTCCTGGGTTTGGCTGCGGTTGCCGGTTCGTGTCGCGGCGGCGCTTGCGTTCCCGCCCTTGCGGGTGGCGCGGCCGCCCTATAAACGTGGGCGAGCCCAAGGCCTACGACGGTTTATCCTGTCGGAACAGCAAGTTTCGTCCAATGGCGCGTTTGCGCCGGTGAGCAGACATTTGCGCAGGTTGAACACTCACCCGCATTTTTTCGCCGTTCGCCCGCCGCTGGCCGACCGCATAAGCGGCAAACGGCAAAGCGGTGGATTCAGCGGCATTGCGCCCGGCGCGTCTTTCGGCAAGCGGTCGCGCCAAGGCGGCCAAACGCATCCGGCAGGCTTCTTGCTTTGCGCAGGGCATGAAAAAACTGCCGGAGTGCGCATGAACGTTCTTGTGCTGAACCTGACCCGCCTGGGCGACCTGCTCCAGTCCCAACCGGCCATTGCGGACCTGCGGGCGGCCGGACATCGTGTGGGCCTGGTGTGCCTGGACAACTTCGCCGGTGCGGCCGGGCTGATGAACGGCCTGGACGCTGTGTTTCCGCTGCCTGGCGCGCGGTTGCTGGCCCGGCTCGACCGCGACTGGCGCGCGGCTCTGGTGGAGCACCGCCGCCTGCTCGACGCCGTGCGCGCGGATTTTCCGCCCGACGCTGTCATCAATCTGACGCCCTCCGAGCCCGCCCGGCTGCTTGCCCTTGCCCTGGCAGGAGAGGCCGGGCTTGTGCGCGGCTTCGCGCTGGATGCCGAAGGCTTCAACGCCGATACTAGCCTCTGGGCGGCTTTTCTGCAGCTTGCGGCAAAATCGCGCGGGGCCAGCCCCTTCAATATAGTGGATATTTTTCGCCGCATCGCGGCGCAGGATCTGGCCGTTCCCGGCGTGACAAACGCCGTTGGCGCGTCGGGAGGCTTCGGCCTGCGGGGGCCTTCGCGGCTGGAGCGCGCGCATGCGCGTGAGCGGCTGCTGACCCTGGCCCCTGCCCCCCGGCGCGGCCATGTGGCATTGCAGCTGGGCGCCAGCGCGGATGTGCGGCGCTGGCCTGTGGCGCATTTCGCCCATGTGGCGCGCGGTCTGGCGGAAATCGGCTACACGGCCGTGCTTGTGGGGGACGAGTCGGAGCGGCCCCTGGCGGAGCGGCTCAAGGCCGCCGCCGGAGTTCCCGTGGCCGACCTCGTGGGCGGAACGACCTTGCCGGAGCTTGCGGCGGCCCTGTGCGCCTGCTCCCAGCTCATCACCAACGATACCGGAACAATGCATCTTGCGGCAGGGCTCGGTGTGCCCTGCCTGGCGATCTTTCTCGCCACGGCGCAGCCCTGGGACACCGGCCCGTACCTGCCCGGCTGCCTGTGCCTGGAACCGGACCTTCCCTGCCACCCCTGCGGTTTCGGCTCGGCCTGCCCCAGCGGCAACATCTGCCGCAGCGGCATTCATCCAGACGGCGTGCTGGCGCTTTCGTTGCTTATGCTCAACGGCGGGGACATCGGCCGGGTGTGCGCGCCGGGCGCACGCGTGTGGCGCACGCGCATCGGCGCGGACGGGCTCATGGACCTCGGCAGTCTTTCCGGTCACGACGGCGACGACCGCACGCGGCTCATCCGCCTGCAAAGGTGGAGGTATTTGCCGTATCTTGACGGCGCGGACCTGGAGCATGCGGAGCATCCGGCCGATATGACGGGCATGACGGACGGGGCCGCGCGGCCTCTGGCAAAGGCGCTGGGCGAGGCCCTGGATCTTTTGACGCTGCTCTCCCGGCAGGGCGAGCTGCTTGCGCGCGACCCGCTGCCCGCCATGAAGACGAAATTCCTCGCCACCTGGCAGCGGATTCGCTCCGCTCTCGAATCAAACGAGCAGCTTTCGCTGCTGGCCGCGCTGTGGGTTTTTCAGGCCGAACGCCCAGGGTTGGATTTGACGGGCATTTTGGCCTTGGCGGCGCGTTTTGCCGCCCTGCTAGAGCGAATACGCATTGATATTGTGGCGCAAGAAGATGTTGGCACTGAATTTGCTTAAGTCGCAACGGCTATGCCGCCGGGAATATTTGACTGCCCGAAACCGCCCAAGGAGGGGGGAGAATATGATACTTATCGATGGACAGAAGCAGGACCTCGACATCGCGGGATTTGAAAATCTGGATCAGATCTTCATCAAGATGATGGAGGACGGCTCCCTGGAAGACCGGGTGGTGACGGACGTGCTCGTCAACGACAAGCCGTTTTCGGAAATTTATCCGCACCAAGCCGAGGACATCGATCTGCATGATGTGCAGAGCGTGGAGATCCGCACCCTCGGCGTTTCCGAGGTGGCGGTGGAGATCACCCGCGAGCTGTACAAGGTCGTGACCCTGATGGGCGAGGGCGCCACCCGCGTGGCCGAGATGTTCCGCCAGGCCGACGACGCCGAAGCCCTGGAGACCTACCAGGATCTGCTGGACGTGACCCGCGACTTCATCGGCATGATCAGCACCCTGCGCAGCGAGTTCGCCCTGAAGGACCACAAGGAGTTCCTCGCGGCCAGCGAGCAGCTTTCCAGCCTGTTCACGGAAATGACCGAGGTGCTGGCCAACGAGGATTGGATTTTGCTGGCCGACCTGCTGGAATACGAGTTCCTGCCCGCGGTGAACCGCTGGAAGAAGGTCGTCGCCCTCCTGCGCGAGGACGTGCGCACCTCCGAAAAGGCGTAGCCATGCACGCCACGCTTGCGCTGCTGGACAAGGCCATCGAGCTGGGCCGCCGCGAGTTGGCCCATTTGGCCGCTGGCGAGGTGGACGAGGCCGGAGACTTGGCCTTCGGCCGCGACAGCATCATCTCCGAGGCGCTTTCCGAAGAGAGCCTGGCGGAGCCAGCCGCGCACAATTTGGATGAGCTCATGTCCAGGCTGCTGGCGCTTAAGGATTTGCAGGCGCAGATCATCGACGAGGCCAGCAGGCTGCACCAGAGCGTGGGCGACAAGCTGCGGCGCACTGGCCAGGAACAAAAGCGCCACGCCGGCTACGGCCGCATGACGCGCCCTGTGCCGCGCGTCCAGAGCCGGTACATCAGCCGCAACAGCTAGTTTTTCGGGGTGCGGCCGGGCCCGCCCTTGCGGCCCGCCTGGCCCAATCTCTCCGCCCGCCACAATCCATAGGCCTCCCGGGTTCCCTGAAAGGCCACGCGTCCATTCTCCATCGCCAGCACATGCCCCACTTGCGGCGGAAGATCGCGCTCGTGGTGCGTCACCATCACCAGCGGCACGCCCGCCACAGCAAGCTTGGCCAGAAGTTCGCGCGCGGCGCGACGCGAGCGCGTGTCCAGCCCGGCCATGGGCTCGTCGAGCAGCAGCAGGGCCGGGCCTTCGGCGTCATGGCCCATCATGGCCCGCGCCAGCATGACCCGCCGGAGCTGCCCGCGCGAAAGGCTTTGGATGCGCCGCCGCGCCAGGGCTGTCAGGCCGAAGAAATCCAGCAGCGCCGAGGCCCGCTCCTTGGCTTTGGCGTCCGTTTCCACGTAGAGGCCGATGCTGCCGTGCGCGCCGGACCACACAGCCTCCTCCACGCTCAGATTCCATCCGTAGTCGCGGTCCAGCGCGGCCGAGACCCGGCCCACGCGTCGGCGCGTATCGTCCAGGGTTTCGCCCCCGCGGGCGAAGCCGTACTCCACGCGCCCGGGCTCGCCCTCCAGCGCGGAAGGCCAAATTTCGCCAGCCAGCAGAGAAAGCAGCGTGCTTTTGCCCGCGCCGTTCTTGCCCAGCACCGCCCAATTTTCCCCGGCGTGCATGGTCCAGCTCACCCCGTGCAGCAGAGTGGCTCCGCCAATCACCACGTCCGCATCCATAATCCGCAGCAAAAGATTCCCGGCCGGTGGCGGCGGGGCCAGCACCAGGGGGGACGCGGACGCCACTGTGCGCGCCTGATTCGCGTTTTCAACCTGGTCCCGCGCGGCGGCGAGGTCCGAAGCTCGGCGGCGCTCCAGGGCGGCCAGAACCGGGGCCAGCGGCCCGGCCTCGCGCAGACGCCCGGCCTCGATGACCAGCGCGCTGTCCACGCATGCGGGCAGCTCGTCCGTGCGGTGGCTGCAAAAAAGTATGGACAGGGCGGGGTCGGCGGCGGCGGCGCGGTCGAGCACGGCCAAAAAATCCCGGCGGGCGGGAACGTCCAGCCCCTCCATGCATTCGTCGAGGAAGAGCGCGGCCGGGCGGCACGCCAGCGCACGGGCCAGCAGCACCGCGCGGCCCTGGCCCGAGGACAAGGTGGCCATGCGGCGCTGCGCAAGGTGCGCAAGGCCAAGCAGCTCCAGCGCGGCCAGCGCCGCGTCGCGTTCGGCCCGCGTGGGCTCGGCGTAGAGCAGCGGGGTATCGTGGAAGCCGGTCAGCACGGCCTCAAAAGCCGTCACTGGCCACTCGTTTTTTGCGTAGAGGTCCTGCATGTCGCCGGAGACGAGCCCCAGGCGTTGGCGCAGGCCCAGGGGGGTGGTCTGTTCCTCGCCCGGGCTTCCATCGGGAGCGGGGAGGCTGTAGCGGCGCACCTCTGCGGAACAAGAGGGAATGTCGGGGGAAATGTCGCCGCGCAGCAGCTTGAGGAACGTTGTCTTGCCTGCGCCGTTTTCGCCCAGCACGGCCCAGCGGGCGCCGGGCATGAGCTGGAATCGGGCGTGGTCGAGCAGCAGCGCCTCCCCGCGGGTCACGCTCGCCCCATCCAGCCGGATGAGCGGCCCTGCGGCGGCCTGCGCCTGGTCCCTGTCCTGGTTCGTCTTCTGGATCGTCTCGTTCATTGCGCCTCCGGCCGGGCATATTGCCCGCGCGGCCCCCGCTGCGCAAGCCCTTGCGCGCCGCATCCATTCGGGCTAGCCAAGGGCATGACCGAGTTCCTCCCGTCCCAGCCGGAAAAGTCTCCCGTGGCGTTGCTGCGGCACACGAATTACGCACGCGCCGGTGTGGAGGATGCGGTGGAGCGGCTTTTCGCCGCCTGCGGGATAGCTTTCGCGCCCGGCGAGCGCGTGCTGGTGAAGCCGAACCTCGTCTCGCGCGGCAACACGGGGCTTTCCTGCACGCACCCGGCGGTGACGCGCGCCGTGTGCGCGTATGTGCTGGACTGCGGCGGCAAGCCCCGCGTTGCCGATTCCCCCGCTTTTGGCAGCGCCGCCCGCGTTGCCCGGGCCTGCGGGCTGGATACGGCGCTGGCGGGACTTGGCCTGCGCGTGGCGACCCTTGGACGGCCCACTCCGGTACGTTTGGGCTCCGGGGCAAACATCGGCGTCTCGCGCGATGCCCTGGAGGCCGACCGTGTGGTGAGTGTGGCGCGGCTCAAGGCTCATTGCCAATTCCGCGTCACGGCCAGCGTCAAGAATCTTTTCGGCTGCGTGTGCGGCTGCCGCAAGGCGCTGGCGCACATGCGCCTTGGGGAAACGCCCGGTGCCATGGAGGCCATGGTCCTTGACGTGGCCGCCGCCCTGCCGACCACCTGCGGCGTCGTGGACGGCATCGTCTGCCTGCACAAGGGCGGGCCCGTGCGTGGCGAGCCGTATGCGCTGGGGCTGCTGGGCGCATCGCCGAATCCCCTGGCGCTGGACGCCGCGCTTTTTGCACTGCTGGGCCAATCGCCCGCCACGGTGCCCCTTTGGGCGGCGGCCCTGCACCGCAATATGCCCGGCGCAAACGTGGAGGGCATCCGCTTTGTGCTGGAGCCGCCGTCGGCTTTCAACGCCGCGGGGTTCGCCATCGCGTCGGCGCTTGATCCCATGCGCTTTGAACCGCTGCGCTTCATGCGCGGGCGGGTAAAGAGCCTGTTGGACAGCATCGGCTAGGCGCATTGCCGGACCACGGCGGACAGGGACTTCCGGGCGCGTCGGCCTTGCATCATTTCCCGGGCTTGGCTATCACCACAAAACGTCATTAAGGAGCACGCATGGCCAACGCCGATATTCGCCGCCGCCTCGTCGTCACCGGCCAGGTGCAGGGGGTGGGCTTTCGTCCCTTCATATTCCGCCTGGCGGAGGACCTGAAGCTCGCGGGCACCGTGCGCAACGCGCCGGAGGGCGTGGTCATCGAAGTGCAAGGACCGCTGCGCGCCGTGGACCAGTTCGCCCGGCGCATGGAGCAGGAGCAGCCCCCGCTGGCGCGCATCCTGCGCGTCACCGTCCAGAATATCGACGCCGAGGCTGGCGCCGAGGGCTTCGCCATCAAAAAAAGCAGCGGCGGCGCCGGGCACGACGTGCTCATCAGCCCGGACACGGCCACCTGCCCGGAGTGTCAGGCCGAACTGCTGGACAAGACCAACCGGCGCTTTCTGTACCCGTTCACCAACTGCACCAACTGCGGGCCGCGCTTCACCATCACCCGCAGCGTGCCCTACGACCGCCCGAACACTTCCATGGGCTGCTTTCCCCTTTGCCCGGACTGCCAGCGCGAGTACGACAACCCGCGTGACCGGCGCTTCCACGCCCAGCCCAACGCCTGCCCCGTGTGCGGGCCAAAGGTGTGGCTGGCCGACCGCAGCGGCATGGTTGTGGCCCGGCGCGACGAGGCCATGCGCAAGCTGGCGGCCATCCTCATGCAGGGGGGCATTGCCGCGGTAAAAGGCCTGGGCGGCTTCCACCTGGTGTGCGACGCCACCAACCAGGAGGCCGTGCGCGAATTGCGCCGCCGCAAGCGACGCCCGCACAAGCCGCTGGCCGTCATGGTCCCCAATCTTGATACCGCGCGCGGCATGTCCGTGGTGACGCAGGAGGAGGAACGCTGGCTTTCCGGCCGCGAGCGGCCCATCGTGCTGTGCGCCAAATGGCGCGGCGCGCCGCTTGCCGAATCCGTGGCCCCGGACGTGGATGTGGTGGGCATGATGCTGCCGTACACGCCCCTGCATCTGGTGCTGTTCCAGCGCTATGGCCGCCTGCTGGCGCAGGAGCGGCAGAACATGCCCGCCGCGCTGGTCATGACCTCCGGCAACGTCAGCGACGAGCCCATCTGCCTGGGCAACCGCGAGGCGCTTAAGCGGTTGAACGAGGTTGCGGACATTTTCCTGTTCCACAATCGCGACATCCTCATCCGCTGCGACGACTCCGTGGTGCGGGTGCTGCCGGGCACGCAGGAGCTTCAATTCCTGCGCCGGGCGCGCGGTTTCGTGCCCTCGCCGGTGTTTTTACCCGAAAGCGGCCCCAGCGTCATGGGCCTCGGCCCGGAGCTCAAGTGCACACTCACCCTCACCAAGGGCGACCAGGCTTTTGTGAGCCAGCACCTGGGCGACATGGAGAACATCGAAACATTGGGCTTTCACCATGAAATTGCCGAGCACTTTCAGGATATTCTGGAGGTGCAGCCGGAACTTGTGGTGCGCGACCAGCACCCCAACTACCTCACCACCAGCGTTGCCCAGGAAATGGCCCGCAAAACCGGCGTGGCCACCACCATTTTGCAGCATCACTTCGCCCACGCCCACGCCGTGCTGGCGGAGCACAAGCATCAAGGCCCTGCCTTGGCCCTGGCGCTGGACGGCACCGGCTTCGGCACCAGTCAGCCCAACATAGCCGGAGCTTCCTGGTCCATTTGGGGCGGGGAGTGCCTGCTGGTGGACACAACCACCCTGCGCCACGAGCGCTTGGCGCATTTCGCCGAGTTCAGCCTGCCCGGCGGGGAGGCCGCGGTGCACGAGCCCTGGCGGCTGGCGCAGTCCATGCTGTGGGAGCTGGATATAGAGGCCAGCGGTGTGGACGGCACTCCGCCCTGGCCCTGGCTGCCGGAATTCGAGCAGGCCAGCCGCTTCTTGCCGCAGATCCTGCGCAAGGGCCTCAACTGTCCCCTCACCTCCAGTTGCGGGCGGTTGTTCGACGCCGTCTCCTCCATGCTGGGCCTGTGCCAGCGCATGACCTACGAGGGGCAGGCGGCTATTTTGCTGGAGCGCGCCCAGGACCTTTCCATCCCCCTGCGCGACGCAGCCGTTTACCCCTGCCCGCTGACAAAAAACACCGGCGGGGAGCGCCTGGACGCGGACAAGGCCCCGCGCGAGCTGGACATCTACAGCCTTTTCCGCGCGCTGCTGCGCGACATGACCGCGGGCACGTCCACGCCGGTCATCGCCCGGCGCTTCCACGCCAGCCTCATCATGGGATTGGCGGATATGGCCCTGCGTTTTTCCCGGCAGCACGGCATAACCCATGTGGCCCTCTCCGGGGGAGTGATGCAGAATGTGACCTTCGCCACCGAACTCCCGGCCGAGCTGACCGCGCTTGGCCTTACTCCGCTGACGCACAGACAGCTGCCGCCCAACGACGGCTGCATCTCCCTGGGCCAGGCGGCCTACGGCCAGCGTTTGCTGACCCTGCGCGGCGCCTGCCCGGTGGGAGCCCGCACGGCATGAGCGCGCACATGGAACAGCACGCCCTGCGCACGCTCGCCCTGCGCAAAAACGAGGATCGCCGCCTGCTGGCCGGGCATCTCTGGATTTTCAGCAACGAGGTGGACGTTGCCAAAACGCCGCTCACGGGCTTTGCGCCCGGGGAGTGCGCGCGGGTGGAGTCGTCCCAGGGACGCCCGCTTGGCAGCGCCTACGTGAACCCCGGGGCGCTCATCGCCGGGCGGGTGTACTGCCAAAACGCCACACGCGCACTCGACGCGGAGCTGTTGCGCTCGCGCATCGCCGCGGCCCTGGCCCTGCGGCGGGACCTGTACGCCGCGCCCTACTACCGCTTGGTCTTTGGCGAGGCGGACATGCTGCCCGGCCTGGTGGTGGACCGCTTTGGCGACGTGCTGGCGGTGCAGATAGGCACGGCGGGCATGGAGCTCCTGCGCGGCGAGATTGTGGCCGCGCTGGTGGAGCTGCTTGCCCCGCGCGGGGTGCTGCTCAAGAACGACCTGCCCGGCCGCGAGCTGGAGGGCTTGGCGCGCGGCGTGGAAAACGCCCACGGCGAAACGCCGGATGACGCCGAGATTGAGGAGAACGGCTGCCGCTTTGTGTTCCCCCTGGCGGGCGGGCAGAAGACCGGCTGGTTCTTCGACATGCGCGAGACGCGCGCCATGGCCGCTTCGCTTTCACGCGGGCGGGCGGTGCTCGACGTGTTTTCCTACGCCGGGGGGCTTGGCGTGGCCTGCGCCAAGGCCGGGGCCGAGCGGGCCGTGTGTCTCGACGCCTCGGGCCTGGCGCTGGGGTACGCCGCGCGCAGCGCGGAGCTTTCCGGCGTGGCCGACCGTGTGGAGACCTTTGAGACGGACGCGCTGGCTGGCCTCAAGGAGCTGCGCGCGTCCGGCCGACGCTTCGGGCTGGTCAGCGTGGATCCGCCAGCCTTCGTCAAACGCAAAAAAGACATGGAGAAAGGGCTTTCCGCTTACCGCACGGCCAACCGGCTGGCGTTGGAGCTGGTGGAGGACGGCGGTTTCCTCGTGGCCTGCTCCTGTTCGCAGCCCGTGGGACGCGACGACCTGCGCAAAGTGCTGGCCGGGGCCGCGCGCGACGCCGGGGTGCGGCTGACCATCGTCCGCCAATGCCATCAGGCGGCGGACCATCCCATTCACCCGGCCATGCCGGAGACCGAGTACCTCAAAGGCTTTTTGTGCCGCGTTTCGCGGCCGGGCCGGGGGCTTTAGGACATATCGCCATGACCTTGGACGTTCAGAAGGGCGGCGTTCCCGTCATCGACCTGCGGCACGTGTGCTGCGGGCTCGTTCCCGCCATCCTCGACGAACTGCGCCGCTTCGAGGGCGACGAGGTGGAGGTGCTCATCCGCGCGGGCATAGAGCCGGAGATCATCAGCGGCTTCGGCACCGGGGGGGATTGGGCCTTCCAGTTCCTGCCCAGTTTCGGCCACGGGCGGGCGCACTTCACCCGCAGGCCCGTGGAGAGCATCCGCCGCGCGCGGCTGGACACCCTCGACTACTGACCAGCCGGACCGTTCCGGCTCTGGCTATCGGGCCGTTCCGGCCTTGGCGCGAAAAAAGCCGGGCCGCCACTTGAGGCGAACCCGGCTTTTTCGATTTCCGCCGCCGCTCCGCCGCTAAAAGTCCGGCATGCCGCCGAACATCAGCATGTGCATGCGCCGCGCCATTTGCGGGGCGATGGGCGACTGCCAGTAGCCCAGCGCGTCGGCCACGACCGACGCCGCGACGAGGATGGCCAGGCACCCGGCGGCGATGCTCCACCAGGGGATGCGCCGTTTAAGGAAGCTTATGCCCAGGCAGCCCTTGACCGGGCAGGCGCTGACGCATTCGCCGCAGCCCTGGCAGTCGATGGCGGAAACGCGGGTGAGTATGTCCACCGGCAAGGCCACGGGGCAGGCCTTGGCGCAGCGCCCGCAGGAGACGCAGGTTTGCGCATCACGCGTTACCGCCGTGGGCGAAAGCCTGCCCAGCAGCCCCAAAAGCGCGCCATAGGGGCACAGCGCCCGGCACCAGAAGGCCGGAATGATGAGCGAGGCCGCCGTGAGCACGCCAAGGAAGGTCAGCACCGCCGTGGAAGGGCTCTCGAAAAACAGCAGCATCTTCGTATCGGCCACCATGTTGAAGGGCGCGCGCAAAAACTGCTCGCTGTCCTCAAGATTCATGGTCACCGCGACGTAGCAAAACGCCAGCAGCAGCAAATACTTCGGCGCGCCAAGCAGCAGGCGTCCCTTGGGACCTGGCTGGCGCGTCAGCTTGAACTTGCGGCCCACACGCTCCAGCAGGTTCGAGACGAGCCCCACCGGGCAGAGCTGCCCGCAGAAGCCTTTGCGCAAAAGCAGGCACATGCCCAGAATGGCCAGAAAAATGACCAATCCGGCAGGATGAACGGGGTCCCACTGGCCGGTGAAGAGCAGGCGCTTGGCGGCGATGAGCGCGCTGATGGGCAGAAAGCCCTCCACGGCCGGCGGCTTGGGGGTGTAGCTTTCCGTGAGGCCCATGGCCCAGTTGACGTGGGCCAGAAAACGCACGCCGGTCCAGGCGAGGAACAAAGCGAATCCGGCCTGCACCAGAAGGCGCAGGCTTGAGGGGGTGAGGCGCTGTTTCATGGTGGTGTGTCTCCGGGCTTACGCCCAGGCGCGGACCTCCGCCGCAAAGAGCTGGAGATTGTTCGGTTCGCCCGGCTTGTGGTCATCGGGGTAGAGCAGTGCGGACATGTAGAAGACGCTGCCGATGCGCAGGCTGTTTTGCGCGCTCATGGAAAAGCCCCCCAGGTGTTCCCCGGCCTCGTCGGCGCGGGCTCCGGGGAGGGCTTCCACCAGGGGGGAGGCGTCGTCGGCCAAGGCGGCGAGCAGCTCGGCCTTTTCGCGCATCAGGGCCTGGTACGCGGGCTGGCCACCGCCTCCGTTCAGCTCTGCCTGGGCGCGGGTCTCGATGTCGCTCACGGCCTGCGCCTTCTGGTCAAGATAATCCGCCAGGGCGGCGGCAGGATTCGCGGTCATTGGGGTTCCTCCTGGGTCGGGGCGTTGCCGGGGCTGCCGGATATTGGCGGGGCCGGGCCGGATTCCGTCGGCCACGGGCCAAGCGCCAACGGTCGGAAGGTAAGTCCCTCTTGACCGCGTGGCAAGTGCGGTGATCTGCACCAGCGTGGGGCGGCTTTACAGACGCCCGCTTTCCCGGTACCCCATCGCGACAAGTGAAAACAGCCCAAGGAGGCCGATCGTGTCCATACTCTCCACAAGCCTGGGCCTCACCCGCTACCGCGTGGTGGAGGACATCCCCGACTCCCTGTGGCGCGAGGTGCCCAAGCGCCTGGCGGACAACGCCTTCCACGACATCGACGACTCGGTGGACGAGCGTTCGTTCGGCTGGTGCAACATCGACAACATGCTCGACCTCGACTGGTCCGACTCCCCGCCGGAAAAGGGCCACTACATGTGCTTCAGCCTCCGGCTCGATACGCGGCGCATTCCCCCGGCCGTGTTCAAAAAGCACTGCATGATCGCCCTGGCCAAGGAGTTGGCCCAGGCCAAGACCGAGGGCAAGAGCTTCATCTCCAAGGACCGCCGCCGCGAGATAAAGGACCAGGTGATGCTGCGCCTG
>Ga0183100_1001293_pt1 | contig 13139 bp, 9 predicted proteins | sample Biomet2_FD_127789 | JGI IMG/M metagenome (GOLD analysis project Ga0183100, IMG submission 127789) | Microbial communities from bioreactor (seeded with anoxic lake sediment) at LBNL, California, USA - Biofuel metagenome 2 | ecosystem: Engineered > Bioreactor > Anaerobic > Unclassified ...
CAACCAGCCATAACTGCCGGCTGATTAGCGATAATCCCCACCGATCTGCCGTCGAAACGAGCAAAGCAAGTGATGATGTTTTTCGCAAAATGTTCATGAACTTCATAGAAATCGCCATTATCAACCAGCGAAGTGATGACATCGCGCATATCATACGGTGCATTCGGATTATCCGGAATAACCGTATTGAGACTTTCATCCATACGGGAGGCATCATCATCTGTTTCCACAATCGGAGAATCTTCCATATTGTTGCTCGGCAGGAAGCTGAGCAGGTAACGGATCTGGTTGATGCAATCTTCTTCGTTTTCAGCTGCAAAATGAGCTACACCCGAAGTCGAGTTATGCGTCATCGCACCACCGAGTTGTTCCGCTGTAACTTCTTCCGCTGTAACGGATTTGATAACAGCCGGGCCAGTAATAAACATCTGGCTGGTGTTTTTCACCATATAGATAAAGTCGGTGATTGCCGGTGAGTAAACGGCACCGCCGGCACATGGTCCCATGATTACGGAAATCTGCGGGATAACACCGGATGCTGTTGTATTTCTGAAGAATATGTTGCCATAGCCGCTCAGTGCATCAACAGCTTCCTGAATACGTGCTCCTCCGGAATCGTTGATTCCAATAACCGGGGCACCCATTTTCATTGCCAAATCCATAACCTTGCAGATTTTAGCAGCATGCATTTCCCCCAGGGAACCGCCTTCTACCGTAAAATCCTGTGCATATGCATAGACAAGACGGCCATCAACCGTACCATAACCGGATACAACGCCTTCACCTGGCAGATCTTTCTTTTCCTGACCGAAGTTCGTGCAGCGATGCTTCATGAACTGGTCGAGCTCAACGAATGTGTTTTCATCAAAGAACAAGTTAATGCGTTCACGGGCTGTCATTTTGCCCTTTTGGTGCTGCTTTTCAACACGGCTGGCACCGCCGCCCTGCATAACTTTTTCTCGTTTTTCATTCATGAGATCAATTTTTTCTTGAACAGTAGCCATTTTTTACCTCCTACAAAGTAGCTCTTTCTTTCATGGAATAAAATTCCACTGTATAATCTTCTCGCCGGCGCTGCCTGAGCAGCTCCGGCGAAAAAAACAACCTTCAGCTTACCTTATTTATTGCGCTGGCAAAGTTCTACCAGAATACCGCTCATTTTCGGATGAACGAATGCAATGCTGGATCCGCCGGCACCATAACGAGGTTTTTCGTCAATCATACGAACACCTTTTGCTTTGAGATCAGCTAAAGTCTGTTCGATATCATCTACGCGCAAAGCGATATGCTGAATGCCGCTGCGGCCGCCATTTTTTTCTAAGAATTTGGCAATCGGGCCGTCTGGTGTAGTGGATTCCAAAAGTTCAACTTCGCTGTCGCCGGACGGAATGAAGCAAACTTTTACACTCTGTTCTTCAACAACTTCTTCTCCGCTAGCTTCCATGCCGAGAACATCTGTATAAAATTTCTTTGCTTCTTCCAAATTTGGAACTGCAATGCCAATATGATCGATTCTGTCAATTTTAAACATATAAACTACCTCCAAATATATATTAAGTAATAACATATATTACTTAATTTTATTTTAACATATCCTTGATGATACCGCTAACAATACTGTACGGATCAGCCTCATGTTCTTTGATCTGCTGGACATACTCATCAAGCTTGCCTGTAGCGACAATTTTTTTGGTGATATATCCGCCAATGCTGCCATGCAGAATGTCGAGTATCTCATTTCTTGTCCGTTCGGTCCGCCTAATAGTCAACTGCCCATTTTCCTTAATATGTGCATAGTGCTCTTCGATCTTTGCAATCAGTTCATCTATGCCCTTGCTCTGGCTGGCAACAACCTGCTGGATTGGCGGACGCCAATCATTCATATTGCCATCGAGATCAAGCATCATATTGAGTTCAATATTGAGTTTGTCTGCGCCGTCATGATCGGCCTTATTTATCGCAAACACATCGCCGATTTCAAGAATCCCGGCCTTGATTGCTTGGATATCATCGCCCATTCCCGGAATTAATACGACCATTGTCGTATCAGCCGCTTTGACGATATCGACCTCCGACTGTCCGACACCGACAGTTTCAACAAAAATAATATCTTTGCCAAAAGCGTCCATCGCCTTGACAGCATCTGCTGTTTTCTGCGATAAGCCGCCTAGACTGCCGCGTGTCCCCATGCTCCGGATAAACACACCCTCATCAAGTGTGAGATCATTCATGCGAATACGGTCTCCCAAAATCGCCCCACCCGAAAACGGGCTGGTTGGGTCAACTGCTATAATACCTACGGTCTTGCCCATTTTCCGATAAGCTGTCGCCAGCCGATCGGTCAATGTACTTTTCCCCGCCCCCGGAGGGCCGGTGATTCCCAGCACAAATGCATTTCCTGTGTGCGGATATAATTTCCTCATAATATCGGTAGCTTCGTCGTATTCGTTTTCAATCGCTGTAATCGCCCGCGACAAAGCCAGTCGGGACCCGTTTAAGAGCTCCTGTGCTATATCCATTTCTGCACCACCTTTGGCATAAGCGCGCCCTCTTAAATATGTCTAAGAGGGCTCTGCTTTTATGTCAAATTATTTTACATTTTCTTTGATGAATTTAATGATATCGCCTGTCGGTGTACCCGGAGTGAATACGCCCGCAACGCCAGCTTCTTTAAGCGCCGGAATATCACCTTCCGGAATAACGCCGCCGCCGATGATCAAAGCATCCGTCAAACCTTTTTCTCTTACTAATTTTACAATTTTCGGGAAAAGATGCGGATGAGCTCCGGAGAGGATGCTCATTGCCACAACATTTACGTCTTCCTGAAGCGCTGCTTCAGCGATCTGTTCCGGCGTCTGGCGCAGGCCAGTGTATATTACTTCAAAGCCGGCATCACGAAGTGCACGGGCTACAACTTTTGCTCCACGGTCATGACCATCAAGACCAGGTTTTGCTACTAATACTCTAATGCGTTTTTCCATCGTATTGTCCCTCCAACTCTCACTATTAATTACAGGTTAACATGTGCTTCGTATTCACCGAATACTTTGCGCATAACGCCACAGATTTCACCCAATGTAGCATATGTCTTAACAGCAGCCAGAATATGCGGCATGAGGTTTTCTTCTTCGTCCTGGCAAGCTTTTTCAAGAGTAGCCAATGCGGCCTGAACAGCTGCATTATCACGGTTAGCTCTCATATCAGCCAATTTTGCCTTCTGTTTTTCACCAACCGAAGCATCTACGCGCAGAAGACCTTCTACTGGTTTTTCTTCAACCTGGAATTTGTTTACGCCAACAATAACTTTAGCATTGGATTCAACATCCATCTGCCATTTATAAGCACTGTCCTGAATTTCTTTCTGAATATATCCTTTTTCGATAGCAGTAACGGCGCCGCCGATTTCATCGATTTTTTTGATATATTCCCAAGCTTCAGCTTCAATCTTGTTGGTGAGGGCTTCTACATAGTAGGAACCTGCAAGCGGATCGATTACATCAGCCAAACCACTTTCATAGGCAACAATCTGCTGCGTACGAAGGGCAACCATTACGGAATCTTCCGTAGGCAGAGCCAAGGCTTCATCACGGGAATTTGTATGCAACGACTGCGTACCGCCCATTACAGCTGCAGCTGTCTGCAAAGCAACACGAACGATGTTGTTGTTCGGCTGCTGTGCTGTCAGCATGGAACCAGCTGTCTGTGTGTGTACACGAAGCATCCAGGATTTAGGGTTTTTAGCCTGGAAACGTTCTTTCATTACCTTAGCCCATACACGACGGGAAGCTCTGAACTTAGCAACTTCTTCAAGTACGTTGTTATGTGCATTCCAGAAGAAAGAGAGACGACCAGCGAAAGCATCAACATCAAGGCCAGCCTTGATTGCTGCTTCACAATAAGCAATACCGTCAGCAATTGTGAAAGCAATTTCCTGCGATGCTGTCGAGCCTGCTTCACGGATATGATAACCAGAAATGGAAATTGTGTTCCATTTTGGTACATGTTTGGAACAATATTCAAAGATATTAGTGATCAAACGCATCGAAGGGCGCGGCGGGAAAATGTATGTGCCACGAGCAGCATATTCTTTAAGAATATCGTTCTGGATTGTCCCTTTGAGCTGATCTGCTGCTACACCCTGTTTTTCAGCAACAGCGATGTACATGGCAAGCAAAACCGATGCCGGTGCATTGATTGTCATCGAAGTGGAAACTTTGCCAAGATCGATCTTGTCAAAGAGAACTTCCATATCAGCCAAGGAGTCAATAGCAACCCCTACTTTACCAACTTCACCTTCGGAGATTTCATCATCAGAGTCATAACCAATCTGTGTCGGCAAGTCAAATGCGCAAGACAGACCCGTCGCACCGGATTCAATCAGGTAACGATAGCGTTTGTTGGATTCTTCAGCAGTCGAAAAACCTGCATACATACGCATCGTCCAGAAACGACCACGGTACATTGTCGGCTGCACGCCGCGAGTGAAAGGATATACACCTGGGAAACCGATTTCATCGGCATAATCTGTATCTTTTACATCAAGTGGTGTGTACAGGCGCTGTGCTGGAACATTAGCGCGCTCCGGGAATTTTGCGATTGCTTTTTCTACATTGGCCTGATATTTAGCCAATTCAGCTTGAATTTTTTCATTGCTCATAATGGAAATTGCCCCCCTGCTTATTTCTTCATTGTACCTGTTTCAATGAATCTTTCATGCCATGACAACGCTTCATTGATGATATGCGGTGTATGGGCATGTTTGGTAATTTGCTCAGCTCTATCTAAATATTCCTGCAGCATTGGCTTGTAATCCGGATGTGCGCAGTTTTCAATAATGACACGTGCGCGTTCACGCGGTGATAACCCGCGCAAATCAGCCAAGCCCTGTTCGGTGATGATGACATCAACATCATGCTCCGTGTGATCTACATGAGAACACATTGGCACGATCGATGAAATCAAACCATTCTTCGCCGTGGAAGTGGTGAAGAAGCATGTCAGATATGCGTTGCGGGCAAAATCGCCCGATCCGCCAATACCATTCATCATCTTTGTCCCCATGATATGTGTGGAATTCACATTACCATAGATATCACATTCAATCGCCGTGTTCATAGCAATAATGCCGATGCGACGAGCCACTTCCGGGCTGTTGGCGATTTCCTGCGGACGAAGCATGATATGCTTGCGATATTCTTTTATATTCTTATAGAAACGTTCCTGTCCATCCGGTGACGGCGACAGAGACGTACCAGAAGCAAAACTCAGTTTGCCGGCATCGATCAAGTCGAACATGCCGTCCTGAATAACTTCGGTATATACGGACAAATCCGTGAGATCCGAATCAACAAAACCGCTGATTACCGCATTTGCTACATTACCAACGCCAGACTGAAGCGGCAGAAGGTTTTTCGGCAGGCGGCCGGCTTTGACTTCATTGTGAAGAAATTCGATCATAAAATGCGACATATTTTTCGAGTCCTGGTCAATTTCACCAAATGGACGCGTTTTGTCTTTGATATCACATGGCACTATGTACTTTATTTTGTCCGGTGTGCATGGAATATACGGTGTGCCGATGCGGTCATTTGCTTTGACAATCGGGATTGGAAGACGATGCGGTGGATCAAGTGGAACATACACATCATGCATTCCTTCGAGGTCTACCGGCTGTGATGTATTCACTTCAACGATAACTACGTCTGCAGTCTGCACATAAGACGCCGAGTTCCCCATAGAAGTCGTTGGAATGATATTGCCTTCTTCAGTGATTGCGCAAGCCTCAACGATAGCAACGTCAATTTTTCCGCCCATGAAGCCATAGCGGGCAAGCTGCGCCGATTCACTCAAATGAAGATCGCAGTACTCTACTTCACCGCTGTTGAGCTGTGTGCGAAGTACTTTATCGGTCTGATATGGCATACGTCTCTTAATGCCGTGAACCTTTGCTAATGCACCGTCGAGTTCTGGGCCAACGGAAGCCCCCGTCCATAAATTAATCTGAAACGGTTCTTTTTCCATTCTCTTGGCAAGTGCCAAAGGAACTGCTTTTGGATACCCCGCCGGGGTAAATCCACTTGTACCAATGTTCATATTAGGCTTGATGAAAGCTGCTGCTTCCTCCGCACTAACGATCTTTGCCTGCAATTCTTTATTGCGCACTCGATCGAGAATATCAATCATTGATAAAATCCTCCCTCATTAGGTCAACTCTAACTTGGCCTTTAGTCTTTTGACTAACACATAGTACCAGACTTTTGACAAATTCGTGTAAACAAAATCTTGCACAAAGCATCTATGTATAACTAGAAATTATCATAAAAGTCATTAATAATTATAGATTATCATAGCAACATGCATTAGTTATATCCCATTGACAAGCATACCACTACAAATAAAAGCCGTCAAGATAGATATTTCGTCTTTCTGACGGCTTTTTTCCCTCTGATTGTGAAAATATGTTCAATCTTTAATGGATTCATCAGGGCTTGCGGATTTGACAAAATTTTCATACAGAAAAAATTTTTTCTTTATTTGCGTGTGATATGGTATGACAAACTGCTCAGTCCAACCGACAGATCCTCGTTAACGATGTGAACTGTCGAGGGGACCTGCATTTTGATTGGTGCAAAATTCCAGATGCCGCGGACACCGGCAGCAACCAACTGATCGGCTACCCCCTGGGCGAAGGCAGCCGGAACAGCAATAATGCCGATATGAATATTGCGTTCGGCCACAATCCGGTCCAGATCCGCAATATCTTCGACCTTTATGTGATTGACGGTCGTGCCGATGACATTGGTATCCTGATCAAATAGTGCCACCAAATTAAAGCCAAGCGTCACGAAATTCTGATAATTAGCCAGCGCTACCCCCAGATGACCAATTCCAATGACAGCGATATTCCAGTGATTATCGAGTCCTAAAATTTCACCGACATTGCGTTTGAGTTCATTCACATAATAGCCAACGCCTTTTTTGCCGAACTGTCCAAACGAAGCCAAATCCTTGCGGATTTGCTCCGGGGTAATGCTCAGACGGCGGCCAAGATCATCGGATGAAATGATGTCTATCCCTTCATCCTGTGCCAGCCGCAATGTGCGAAAATACAGCGGCAATCGATCAATTGTCGCCTTCGATATTGCAATTTGTCCTTTCAATGTAAAGCCTCCCCTGGTGCATAGCCTGCTGCACCATCTATAATTTCCCTAATTTATATAGTATTATCCTGCATACTCCTCAAAGCTGAGCACCATCAGTGCCCCGAGCAGCCAAAACAGCATCGACGATTCTATATTAAATAAAACATAGTCCGTAATTCCATTGAGAGCTATCGATACCAAGGCCAGACCACAGCCCAACAGCAGTCCATTCAAAAATCTTGATTCCCGCAAATTCCCAGCCGAAAGGCCCTTCCAGAGCAAGCCAAAAAAGAAAGCCATAAAGCTGAGGCAGCCAGCAATTCCAATTTCAGCCGCAAAATTTAAATACATATTATGCGCATGAACTATTTTAACCGACGTATCATTTATATAGAAATCATACGCAGGGTATACCATCCAGTAGGAGCCCCAACCAATGCCAAGCAGCGGATGATCAAGAATCATGGCTATTGTGCTCTCCCAAAAAGCCAGCCGCATTTCAGAGGAAGTGTCCATACCACCAAATACAGAAACCAGCCGGTCCGCCAGTGCTGGCTGCACAGCTAAAATCACGGCCGCCAGCGCAATGCATCCCAATAAGATGCGCCGGTCTTTCAATACTCCATACCCGGCGATGACCAAGGCCATACTCAAACAAGCGCCGCGGGCATACGTCATCGATAAGCAGATTGCCAACAGGCAAAAGAAGCCCGCCAGCAAGAGCCGCGGTTTCCGCTCTTCCAGCCAGCAAAACATCCCAAATACAACCGACATCACGACATCAAGGTAACCCGCTAAAATGTTTGGATTTTCCCAGGTTGAAAATACGCGTGTTTTTAATTCGGGGAAGGCCTCGCCATCGACCCACTTCATCGCACTTATGTCAATGCCAAAAATATACTGATGAAATCCGTATAAGACGACCAACAAGGCTGAAACTCCCAAAGCATAGACAATCTGCTGAATTTGGCGCAAAGTCGTTACGTTCTGCACGACCAGCAGATAAGTAAGGACATATCGGCCCACCAGATTGTAATAATTATAAAAGCTAAACGCCGGGTCTGGCGAAACCGCCACCGAAAGTCCACTGATTACCGTAAATATCGCAATGGGCAAGTCGAAGATCGTCCGGCGGAAGCTTCTGTTCTTACCACTGGCAATCATTTTTATAATATACAAAAAAATCCCAAACCCCAGAGAAAGACTTGCCATAAAGGGCATAAGTGCCAGGAAAAATGCCAAAGATGCGATCGCATAAAAAATCAGCTGATCGAGATCCTGGAGCAAACGTTTTTTTCTAAATATATTCACATTCTCACCTTTTTACCTCTTGTGATTCAAAAAGAAAGGAAATCGACCAACTATAGTATTTCTACCGCAGCGGCCAATTCCCTTTTTTTATGCCATTTATTTTTCCGCCAACAGCATTTGCCGAATGCCACCAATCAGATAAAGCGAGCCAGCTATACAGAGCAAGCGTTTTTTATCCGCCAGTTCCAGTGCTCGTGCCAGAGCTTCCTTATTGTCGGCCTGTACCTCAATATGCTGTGCTTCGATCTTTTTGGCAACATATACCGGATCTGCCGCTCTTTCCGACTGCGGCATGGTCACAACAACAGTATCATTGGGCCGGATCAGCGTTTTGACCATTGTCTCAACATCCTTGTCCTTCAAAATCCCGAGCAGTATCACGCGCTCGCGTCCAGGAAAATAGACATCGAGATTTTGCCGCAAGATATTGATTCCCGCTGGATTATGCGCCCCATCAATAATGATATCTTGTCCAGCTTGCATAAAGCGTTCAAACCGCCCCGGCCAGGCTGCCAAACGCAGCGCCTCGCGGGCACTTGAGCCAGTGATCCGGTCATCCTGGTTATGCAGCAGCTGCAGCGTCATAATTGCCAGACTGCTGTTTTCGACCTGATGCTCGCCGAGCATATGCAGACAATATTCCTCCGAAGAACCAATCAGTCCCGAGGTAAATTGCAGGCATTGTTGTTGTCCGTCAAAAGCAGCCCGTTCTGATTTAAAATCTTCTCCGGCAACAAAAATATCAGCATTTTTCTCAAGGGCTGTCTTGCGAATAATATCAAGGGCAGCGCCTTTGGCTGCTGTCACCACAGGCACTCCGTCTTTTATGATGCCGGCTTTATGATGCGCAATCCCTTCCAGGCTGCCGCCGCAACGGTCCGCATGTTCCAGCGTCACATTCGTTATAACCGACACTTCAGGCTCAATGACATTGGTCGAGTCAAGCAATCCGCCGAGTCCGACCTCAATAACAGCATAATCGACTTCGCTTTCCGCAAAGTACAAAAATGCCATGGCTGTCAGAACTTCAAACTGGGTCGGGTTTTCCTGCCCGACTGCCACCATTTGCTCAACAGCTGTTTTAACCCGGCAAAGACAGCGGCAAAAATCAGCCTCGCTGATCGGTTCGCCATTGATCTGCATTCGTTCGGTATAGGAAATCAAATGCGGCGATATGTAAAGTCCGGTCCTGATGCCGCAATGCGTCAGCATTCCGGCAAGCATAACCGAAGTCGATCCTTTCCCGTTGGTTCCCGTCACATGAATCGTCTTATATCGATTTTGTGGCAAATCGAGAATTTCCGTCAGGCCTTCAATGCGTTCAAGGCCGAGCTTTATACCGAAGGTATTCAAACTGTCGAGATAATTGAGTGCTTCTTGATACGTCATATTCCCTGTCCTTCTTATTCGCTGCGCAGGCACATAGGGCCAATATACCCTGTGCCTGCTTTGCATTTTTTAAAGTGTAGCCAGATAAGCCAATCTTTCCTGAACGGCTGCCCGCTTTTCTTCATATCCTTTTTGCTTTTCACGTTCCTTTTCGACAACATCCGCTGGAGCTTTCGCCACAAAACCGGCATTTGACAGTTTCCCGCTTAAGCGACTGATTTCCTTGTCGAGAGTTTCCAGTTCTTTGCCAAGGCGGGCACTTTCCTTCTCTACATCGATAAGGCCTTTGAGCGGCAAATAAATTTCGACCCCGCTGACAACTGCCGCCATCGCATTTTCCGGCTTTGCCGCTTCCCCATCAAGAATCGTAACCGGCAGCGCTGATGCCAAAACGGTCAGATAGGAGGTATTAGCCGCCATGACAGCCGCAATCTGTTCGTCAGCAATCTGTAAAATCACTTCACTTTTTTTGCTTGGTGCGGCATTGACCTGCACCCGCATATTACGTACAGATTTAATAGTTTCCATGATGGTCGTCATATGAGCTTCCGCCGCATCATCCATTTTAGAATCTTCGCCAGTTGGCCAGCAAGCCGTCATGACGCTTTTCCCTTCATGCGGAATATGCTGCCATATTTCTTCGGTGATAAATGGCATAAACGGATGCAGCAGACGCAAGGTTCTTTCCAGAACATAGGCCAGCACATATTGTGCCGTCTGACGCGGACGCTGATTTTCCGCATCATACAGGCGGGCTTTCGCCAATTCAATATACCAGTCACAGAATTCATTCCAGATGAATTCATATATAGTCCGTCCAGCCTCACCGAGCTCAAATTTTTCAAGATTATCGGTCACGCTGGCTACCGTCTTGGCATAGCGGCTTAATATCCATTTATCAGCCAGCGTATAGTCTGAAACTTCCGGCACAAACGCTGGATCAAAGCCCTCCAAATTCATCAGCATAAACCGCGATGCATTCCAAAGTTTATTGGCAAAATTTCGCGTAGCCTCTACCCGTTCCCAGTAAAAGCGCATGTCATTGCCCGGTGTGTTTCCGGTTATCAACATAAAGCGCAAGGTATCTGCCCCGTATTTATCAATGACTTCAACCGGATCAATGCCGTTGCCGAGCGATTTGCTCATCTTGCGCCCCTGCGAGTCGCGGACCAGCCCATGAATGAATACATGTTTGAACGGAATATCCCCGCCAAACTCAAGTCCCATCATGACCATCCTGGCCACCCAGAAGAATATGATATCATAGCCCGTCACCAATACACTAGTCGGATAAAACTGCTTCAGTTCCGCTGTCTCTCCCGGCCAGCCCATCGTTTCAAACGGCCACAGGCCCGAACTGAACCAAGTATCGAGCACATCTTCATCCTGATTCAAATGGTGTCCGCCACACTTAGGGCAAACGGTCACAGCCTCACGGGCGACAACGGTTTCGCCGCAATCACTGCAGTACCAGGCCGGAATCCGGTGTCCCCACCAGAGCTGGCGCGAAATGCACCAATCACGAATGTTTTCCAGCCAATTGATATAAATTTTAGTAAAACGCTCTGGGACAAACTGGATTTTCCCGCTGGTTACAGCCTCAATTGCCGGTTTTGCCAGGGATTCCATTTTTACAAACCACTGTTTTGAAACAAGCGGTTCCACCGTCGTATGGCAACGGGAACAGTGCCCGACCGCATGTTCGTGCTCTTCGACGCTGACCAAAAAGCCTTCCTGTTTCAGTTCATCGAGCAGCTGCCGCCGGCATTCGCTGCGATCAAGGCCAGCATATTTACCAGTGTTTTCGGACATGGTCCCATCATTTTCAATGACAACGATCTGCTCGAGATCATGACGCTGCCCCATTTCAAAATCGTTTGGATCATGGGCCGGAGTCACCTTTACCGCGCCCGTACCAAAGGCAGGATCGACATAGCTGTCGGCAAACAGCGGAATCCGGCGCCCGACGATCGGCAGCACCAGCATTTTGCCAACCAGATCGCGATAGCGTGCATCCTCCGGATGTACCGCAACCCCGGTATCGCCAAACATTGTTTCCGGACGGGTCGTGGCGATTTCGATGTACTGTCCTGTCCCCTCAACTTCATAGCGCAGATGATAGAGATGTCCCGCTTCCGTCTCGTGATCCACCTCAATATCACTGATTGCCGTATTGCAGCGCGGGCACCAATTAGTAATGCGTGTTCCCTGATAAATCAGGCCCTTTTCATAAAGGCTGACGAAGACTTCCCTTACCGCCGTCGAACAGCCCTCATCCATGGTAAAGCGCTCACGATCCCAGTCGCAGGAAGATCCAAGCGACCGAAGCTGTGACATAATGCGGCTGCCGAATTTTTCCTTCCAGTCCCAAACGCGCTCAAGAAATTTGTCGCGGCCAAGATCATAACGGGATATTCCCTCTGCCCGCAAGGCTTCCTCAACCTTAGCCTGAGTGGCAATGCCGGCATGATCACAGCCCGGCATCCACAGGGTATTGTAGCCCTGCATGCGGCGCCAGCGAATCAGTATATCCTGTAGAGTATTATCCATCGCATGTCCCATATGAAGCTGACCGGTTACATTCGGTGGCGGAATGACAATGCTGTATGGTTTTTTATCCGGTTCTACTTCAGCATGAAAGAGTTTATTCTCTTCCCAGAACTGATACCATTTTTTTTCAAACGACTGCGGATCATAAACTTTTGGTATATTGTTTTCTTCCATTAAATATCTCTCCTCCATAACACTTTTAAATAAAAAAGTCTCCTCCATCCCAAAGGACGAAAGAGACTGCTTTCGCGGTACCACCTAATTTTTCCGGCAAAAAACCGGACTCAACTGCCATAACGCTGCACTGCGGCCGTGCCTACTTTTAAATTCAGCCCGGCGGCTCCAAAGCTACCTTCCATAATCCTTGCAGGGAAATCTTCCAGCCTCGGATTTCCTCTCTAAGCTGCGGCCGATCATGTACTCTCTTTTTCATTGCCTGTATCCTGTCTCACCAGCTGATGAAACCTGATTTTTAGTAAATTTATTATATCCTCATATCTGTAGCCTGTCAAGCAAGCTGTCTGCAGCCAGGATTACAGTTCCTGGATAATTGTCAAAATAATCGGCCGCCGACGTGTTTTCGCATAAATAAATTTCCCCAGAGCATCGCGGACCGAGGACTTTATAACCGACCACTCCTTGACATCCTTTTCCTCACATTTATCGAGCGCCTGACAAACGACTTTTTTTGCCGACTCCATCAGCTCTCCCGCCTCACGGACGTAGATAAAACCACGCGATACCATG
>Ga0183100_1001294_pt1 | contig 13125 bp, 12 predicted proteins | sample Biomet2_FD_127789 | JGI IMG/M metagenome (GOLD analysis project Ga0183100, IMG submission 127789) | Microbial communities from bioreactor (seeded with anoxic lake sediment) at LBNL, California, USA - Biofuel metagenome 2 | ecosystem: Engineered > Bioreactor > Anaerobic > Unclassified ...
TCATGGCGTATGGCTAACGCCGGAAGAAATTGAAAGATTAGGCAGCTCTGGCGGACAGCTTATTTATTGCCCGTCAAGTAATATGTTCCTGGCTGACGGCGTCACCGACATCCCGCATTTCTTAAAAAACAACATTCCGATATCGCTCGGCAGCGACGGGGCCTGCGGAAATAACCGCATCAGTGTTTTTGAAGAAATGCGCATGGTATCCCTTTTACAAAAGGTACGGAACCTTGATGCCTTATGCTTAAACTATAAGGATGCATTCGACATGGGAACAAAGGCCGGAGCCAAAGCCCTGGACTTGCCTGTCGGTGAAATAAAAGCCGGACTGGCTGCTGACTTTGTGGGGCTTTCACTTACGGATCTTTCCCTGCAGCCGTTAAGCGCCGCCAATCAGTTTTTACCCAATCTTGTATATTCCTTACAGCCTACGGCAATAAAGCGGGTAATGGTCAATGGGATAACAACCGTTGACGACGGAAAACTGCAGCTGGTAAAAGATACAGGGCTACTGGAGAATATAAAATCCACCATGAAATATTTAGAAGATTGAGAAGGTGAACAGATGAAATTTACAGCAGAAGAACAAGCAATGCTGGCGGGGGATTATGGGACCGGTACCCAGCTGGCCATGAAAGTCCTGGCCGCTATTGGCGAAGCCTATGACGCCCCGTATATGGTTCCGGTTACGCGCACACATGTAGCCTTGAGCAATCAGGAGGCGGATCTGTGGTTTGCTGAAAAACTGGTAGCAGGCGGGGCAACCTGCAAAATTCGTCCGACGGTTAATCCAAGTTTTAGCTGGGATAATTTCCATGAAATTACAACACTGGAACCTGAAGACGAGGCCATCGTCAAGCGTACCCATGCCGCCTACACAAAACTCGGCGCCATCATGACCTATAACTGCACGCCTTATTTAGAACGCAACGTGCCGCGGTTTGGGGAAATCTTGTCCTTTTCAGAGTCGAGTGCCACACCATTTGTAAATTCGGTCTATGGCGCCCGCTCAAACCGTGAATCCGCCCAAAGTGCGCTTTGCTCAGCCATCACAGGCGTCACGCCTTATTATGGTTTTTTGCTTAAAGAAAATCGGGCCGGCAATGTGCTTGTACATGTCGATGCCGCTATGCAGGATGATTTCGATTATCAGATGTTAGGGTATCTGGTGCCGCGTAAAATCGGTTTTGCTGTCCCTGTCTTTGAAGGAATTACCAATCCAAGCAAGGAGGCCCTGATGAATTTGGGCGCCCAGCTAAACACCGGCGGCAATATCGCACTGTATCATATCGTCGGCTTCACCCCGGAAGCCTCGACCCGTGAGGAGGCTTTTCAGGGGAAAACACCAGCGCAGCAAGTCCATATAACGCAAGCCGAACTGACGGCCATGCGCGAGGAACTCTCTGCCCCCGGCGGAAAAATTGATTTTGCCTTATATGGCTGTCCCCATTTTACAATTGATCAGGTAGCAGCCGTTGCCGGACTGGTAAAAAACAAAAAATTAGCCGTGCCGCTTTTTATCATGACCTCTTCGCTTACACGTACCTTAGCACAAAAAATGGGCTATATGGACATAATCACTCGGGCTGGCGGCACAATTGTCGAAGACACCTGCATGGACCAGCCCTGTTGGAAATTTCTTTACGGAAAAAAAGGGATCACCGATTCGCCAAAATGCGCATATTACACAAAGCGCCGCGACATGCAGTTTGTCATCGCACCACTGGCAGACAGTGTCCAAGCAGCCTTAAAGGGGGTGTATTAAAATGGGGAAAACCTATACCTGTCATAAAATTGCCGGAGGCAGAGTCTCAGGAGAGATTATGTTTTCCAAAGATCCCATTTGTTTTTACCTAATCGATCCCAAAACCGGAATTGTCATAGAAAAAGAACATTGCCTGTACGGACAGTCCATTACGGGAAAGATCCTCGTCTTTCCTTACGGAAAAGCCAGTTCTGTAGTACAAGCCGATGGGATGTATCAGCTAAAGCTTAGTGGGATGGGGCCAGCCGGCATGATCGTAGCCAATGCAGATACCACGCTGGCTGCCAGTGCGATTATTTTCGAATCCCCCATGGTCAACAAGGCAGAACCGGCTTTTTATGAAGATGCCCCGCAGGGAATGAAGGCCCTGCTCGATGCGGAAAAAGGAGAACTCATTCTACTGTAAAGGAGGCCTCATAATGGCAACACTTATTTGGATCATCGATGAGGAATGGCCGGATTATAAAGCCGAGCTGCAACTTTTGCAGCAGTCATTGCCCGAGGCTGTGATTCGCTATTCTTCCTATGATTACCGGGAGGATTTGGCAGCCTTCGGTTACCGTGCCGACATCATATTGGCACAGAACTATGCAGACATTCCAGCCGATGTTATTGCCCGACTGGAAAAATGCAAGGGCATTGCAGTTTATGGCGGCGGTTATGATCGCGTGGATATCAAAGCTGCACGGGCTAAAGGAATTTCCGTCACAAATGTAAACGGCTACTGTGTAGAAGATATTGCCGAATATGTTTTGGCGGCAATATTCCACGGAGCCAAACAGCTTACACAATATCACAGTGCCATAGAAAATTCTAAATGGGGAGCCCAGGCTGTAGGCACGACGATCCATCGCTTAAATGGCCAGACATTGTTTATTGCCGGTTGCGGCCGTATCGGCAGGTTTACCGGCCAAAAAGCCAAGGCACTCGGCATGCGAATCCTGGCCTACGATCCCTTTGTGGACAAGCAGACAATGGAAGCTGTCGGAATAGAAAAAGTAAGTCTTGAAGAAGGCTTTCAAGCCGCCGACTTTGTAAGCGTCCATATTAAATGTGATAGCACCACAGAGAATTTATTAAACGGCAAATACTTTTCCTTGATGAAACCAACAGCCTATCTCATCAACACCTCAAGGGGCCGCGTTTTAAATGAGCCTGATCTGATTGCCGCCATAAAAAACAAGCAACTGGCTGGAGCAATTCTTGATGTCATTACCCAGGAACCCCCCAGCGGGTCAGAAGATATTTTTCAGGTCCCGGGCATTTTAATTACGCCACACATCTCTTATATATCAGAAGAATCTTATACAGAACTGAAACAGCGGGCGGTTGCTAATGCACTGGCAATGCTTGACGGGCAGAAGCCAGCTGATTTGGTAAATTGAAATTCACCTAAATACCATTCAAAAAAGAAAAGGGGAGATTTACGATGAAAGCATGGGTAAAAAAAGCAATTTCTCTTGGTTTAGCCGCCAGTTTGTCACTGGCAATCGCCGGATGCGGCGGAACAGATAAGGCCGCAAAGGAGAGCACCAGCTCATCGGCAGCAGAGAGCGGTGAGATTATTATCGGTCAATCTTCATGGATTGGGTTTGCCCCGCTTTATATTGCTGAAGAAAAAGGCTTTTTCAAAAAACAGGGTGCCGATGTAAAAATCCAAGCCATCGAATCGAAAGCTGACAGCAAAAGCGCGCTTGCCGCCGGAAGAATTCAGGGCGTATCAACATCAGCGGATACACAGGTTGTCAATGCTGCCGCCGGCATTGATCTGGCACAGATTTTAGCCTTGGATACCTCTTCGGGCGGCGATGGAATTGTTGCCAAAAAAGAATTTTCCAGCATTGAAGCCCTAAAGGGGAAAAAGGTGGCCCTTGATACGACTGGCGGTGCAGATTTCTTCTGGTTCCAGTATCTGCTGCAGCAAAAGGGTATGAGTCTTAAGGATTTTGATGTACAGTCGATGTCAGCCGGTGATGCCGGAGCTGCCTTTGTTGCCGGCAAGGTAGATGCCGCAATTACTTGGCAGCCATGGCTTTCAAAAGCCGCTAACACGGATTTTGGCTATACTCTGATGGACAGCAAGGCAAGCCCCGGGGTAATCGTCGATACCTTTGCTATGAAGAAGGATTTTATAAAAGCAAATCCAAAAGCCGCCCAGGCAATTGTCGATGGCTGGTATGATGCGCTCGATTATCTCAAAGAAAATCCAGAGGATGCCATTGCGATTATGGCCAAACATCTGGGAGAAAAACCAGACGACTTGAAAAAAGAAATGCAGGATGTAACCTTCTACGATGAAGCCGGCAATAAAACGTATTTTGGCACCAAAGACAATCCGGGAGATTTCTACAAAATCATGAAAATTGCTTCTGATCTGTGGCTGGAAGTCAAGCTCATAGAAAAACCAGTGGATCCAGCCAATATCATTGATGGCTCGTTCTTAAACAGAACAAAATAAAGAAATGCCAGGGTAGGGAGTCTGTAATTTTACCGACTCCTGCCCGTTTTATCTAAGGGGGATATATAGAATGAACGTCAATCAAACATTTGCTATTGAACCAGAAACCGTGTTGCCACAAATGCCTGATTTTGTAGCAGGCATTCGGCGGGCACCATCGCGCGGCTTTCATCTGACCAAGGCGCAGACGGAAATCGCCTTAAAAAATGCCTTGCGCTATGTAGATCCAAGCCTGCACGAAAAACTGATCCCGGAATTTTTAGAAGAACTCACGACCCGTGGACGAATCTATGCCTATCGTTTTCGCCCGCAGGAACGCATTTATGGCCGCCCGATTGAAACATATCAGGGAAACTGCATTGAAGGCAAGGCCTTTCAGGTGATGATCGATAATAACCTCGATTTTGAGGTAGCCCTATATCCTTATGAACTGGTAACCTATGGTGAAACAGGCAGTGTATGTCAAAACTGGCTGCAGTATCGCCTCATAAAAAAATATCTGCAGATTATGACAGATCAGCAAACCCTTGTCATACAATCCGGTCATCCCCTGGGCTTGTTCAAGTCGAGACCGGAAGCCCCGCGGGTCATTATTACAAATGCACTTATGGTCGGCATGTTTGACAATCAGAAGGACTGGGAAATTGCCGAGGAGATGGGGGTTGCCAATTATGGACAGATGACGGCTGGGGGCTGGATGTATATCGGACCGCAAGGAATTGTTCACGGAACTTATAATACGCTGCTCAATGCCGGCCGGCTCCATCTCGGCCTTTCCCAAGAAGATGATTTAAGCGGCAAATTATTTGTGAGCTCCGGTCTTGGCGGCATGAGTGGAGCCCAGCCAAAGGCAGTTGAAATTGCCCGCGGCGTTGGCATCATTGCGGAGGTAGATGGCTCCAGAATAAAGACACGGCTGGCACAAGGCTGGGTAAAGGAAATCTACACGGATCTGCAACAGGCCTTTGCTTCGGCACAAAAGCATATGGCAGCTAAGACTGCAATTTCCATCGCCTATGAAGGCAACATTGTGGATCTTTTGGAATATGCCATTGCGCATAAAATTCATATCGATCTGCTTTCGGACCAGACATCCTGCCATGCAGTCTATGATGGAGGATATTGCCCACAAGGTCTGAGTTTTTCTGAACGCACCCTGATGCTGGCCACTGACCGTGAGCATTTTGTAGAATTGGTCGACCAGAGCCTGCGGCGCCATTACGCCGGAATAAAAGAATGTGTGAAACAAGGCACCTTCTTCTTTGATTATGGAAACGCTTTTCTCAAGGCAGTATACGATGCCGGTGTAACGGAGCTTTCCAAAAACGGCCTTGATGAAAAAGACGGCTTTACCCTGCCGTCGTATGTCGAGGATATCATGGGTCCACAGCTGTTTGATTATGGCTATGGTCCATTTCGCTGGGTGTGCCTGAGCGGCAGTACAGCGGATCTCAAGGCAACAGACGAAGCGGCTATGGCCTGTATCAATCCCCAGGGTCGGTATCAGGACCGCGACAATTATAACTGGATCCGGGATGCCGAGAAGAATGCCTTAGTGGTCGGTACACAGGCGCGTATTTTGTATCAGGATGCAGAGGGGCGCATGCGCATTGCATTGAAATTCAACGAACTCGTTCGCGAGGGGAAAATCGGTCCGGTGATGATCGGACGCGATCACCATGATGTAAGCGGTACAGATTCGCCATTTCGCGAAACGGCAAATATTCATGACGGCAGCAATGTCATGGCTGATATGGCGGTACAGTGCTATGCCGGCAACGCAGCACGCGGCATGAGCCTGTGTGCCTTGCATAACGGGGGCGGCGTGGGCATCGGCAAGTCGATCAACGGCGGGTTTGGACTTGTTCTCGACGGCAGCAAACGCGTAGATGAAATCATTAACAGTGCGATGCTCTGGGACGTTATGAATGGGGTTGCCCGCCGCAGCTGGGCGAGAAATGAACATTCGATGGAGACAGTAAAAAAATATAATGCTGCCTATGGCACGCAAAGTCATATTACAGAACCTTGCCTGGCGGATGATCGTAAGGTGAAGGCTGCCGTAGAACAATATTTTGTCTGACAGGCGAACAAAAGGGAGGTGGACTCGCGATGCGAGACCTTTTACTGCGCAATATTGCGCAAATTGCTACACCGGAAGGCACCTGTGCACAGCACGGAACGTCGATGCAATCGTTAAAATTTTACACAAATGCCGCTGTCTTTATACAAAATGGGAAAATTGCAGCTGTAGGCGAAGAAGCTACCATTCGTCCGGCAGCTATAGCGGCTGTTCCAGACATTGAAATCATCGATGCAGCTGGCAAATGCGTAATTCCAGGATTTGTCGATCCGCATACACATTTTTTATTTGGTGGAACCCGTGTTGAAGAATTTGTCGACCGCCTAAACGGAGTACCTTATCTGGAGCTGTTACAGCGCGGTGGCGGAATCTGCCGCACCAGAAAAGACACAGTGACCGCGTCCTTTGAGCAGCTTTATACCCAAGGGAAAAAAATTCTGCAGCAAATGCTGCAACTTGGCGTCACAACCGTGGAAGGGAAAAGCGGCTATGGCCTGGATTTGGAAACGGAATGTAAGCTTTTAGCTGTGATGCAACAGCTGCAAACGAAACAGCCGGTATCTTTAGTAGCGACCTATTTAGGCGCGCATGCGATTCCACCGGAATACCAGAATCAGGCGGATGCCTATGTGGATTTTATGATCGATACAGTATTACCAGTGATTGAAGCAAAGCAGATGGCAAAGTTTGTTGATGTATTTTGCGAAACTGGCGTCTTTACCCTGGCTCAGACGGAAAGACTTTTACAAGCAGCCGCCAAACGCGGCTTTGGCCTCAAGCTCCATGCCGATGAAATGAATTCAACCGGAGGGGGCGGCCTGGCAGCACGGTTAGGTGCTGTTTCAGCTGACCATCTGCTCGCAGTCAGCAAGGAGGATATTGAGGCTCTGGCAAAGAGTTCGACCGTAGCGGTCTTACTGCCGGCAACTGCTTTTTGCATGCGCCGTCCTTATGCCCCGGGACGCCATATGATTGACAGCGGCTGTGCGGTTGCCCTGGCCAGTGATTTCAATCCCGGCAGCTGCTATACGTATTCCATACCGTTGCTTTTCGCTCTAGCCGTCATAGAGATGAACCTGACGATGGAAGAGGCCCTTACGGCTATGACATTAAATGCCGCAGCTGCTATCGGCCTGGCGGATTCCCGTGGCAGCATTGAGCCGGGAAAACAGGCCGATCTGCTTATTTTAAAAGAAGCAGATTACCGCTATCTTGTCTATCATACAGGAATAAATATAGTAGAACACGTGATCAAAGGAGGCGAACTTTTATGGTGAATGTAAATGAAAAAATAGATACCATGGTGCAAAACCAGCTGCTGACGAAACCTACTGGCAAAAAAAATCGAGGTCATAAGCTGTTGCAGGCCTTTACGCCGATGGGAAAGATCTCCAAACGTCACACTATTCTGCTGGCCGCCGCAGCCTTTGCCGGAATCTTGGGTCTCTGGACGCTGCTGATTGCTGTCGTTGGGATTGACCCGTTTTTCCTGCCATCGCCGTCGGCTACGCTTGCGGCCGCACAAACGCTGCTGTCTGACGGTGAATTTATCAAAGGCGTACAAATGACAGTATTTCGCGTTATGACGGGCTTTATAATTGCTGCGGCCGTTGCGGTTCCACTGGGGCTATTGATCGGGACCTATGCGCCGGCATCCGCTATACTGGAATACGTTTTTTCTTTTGTCCGTTATCTGCCAGCTTCCGCCTTCATCCCGCTGTTTATTCTCTGGATCGGAATTGATGAACCGGAAAAAATCGCTGTCATTATCCTGGGGAGTCTGCCGCAGCTCGTCTTGATGGTTGCAACGAATGTTCGCAATGTCCCCATGTCCATGATAGAAGTATCCTATACGCTGGGGACATCCAAAGCAGATGTCCTGTGGAAAATCATTCTGCCAAAATCTTTACCAGACATTGTCGACAGCCTGCGCACTGTTTTAGGCTGGGCCTGGACCTATATTATTGTCGCCGAACTCGTAGGGGCCTCCTCCGGCATTGGCTATATGATCATCCAATCACAGCGCATGATGAACACGTCCCGCATTTTCGTGGGGATTTTAACCATTGGCCTTATCGGAATGATCATTGATATCGCCTTTAAATTAGCACACGATCATTTTTTCTACTGGAATAAAGAGATGCATTAACCGAAATGGGGGTTTTCAAATGACAGCAGCAGGCCTTGATATCCGAAACGTAAATAAAATCTATCAAAGTAAAAGTGGCAATGTTTTTGCCTTGGATCAGATTAACTTACAGGTTAAACCTAAAGAATTTGTGTCTTTGCTGGGAACTTCCGGTTGTGGCAAAAGCACTTTATTGCGAATCATTTGCGGCCTTGAAGATGCCACAAACGGCGCGATTTACCATAAAGGCAAAGAGCTGCATGGCCCAGGGCCCGATCGTGGCATGGTATTTCAAGCCTATACACTATTTCCCTGGATGACCGTTTCCGAAAACATCCAGTTTGGTTTAAAACAAAAACACCTCGGGAAAAAAGAAGCTAAGGAAATTGCCGAACACTATATTGAACTGGTTGGACTGCGGGGATTTGAAGAACAATGCCCTAATTTTTTATCGGGTGGCATGAAGCAGCGCGTAGCAATCGCCCGGGCTTTGGCCAATGATCCGGATATCCTGCTCTTAGATGAACCCTTTGGTGCCCTTGATATGCAAACTCGCGGGGTCATGCAGGAACTTTTGCTTAATGTATGGCAAAAGTCGCCCAAAATGATCGTCATGGTTACGCATGATATTGATGAAGCCATCTTTCTTGCCGACCGGGTGGCTATCATGAGTGCCCGCCCGGGACGAATCAAAGAAATTCTGGATATCAATATAGAACGACCACGGGATTATCACGTAAAAACGAGTCAAAAATTTATGGAATACAAAGAACGAGCCACTGAAATCATCCGGGAAGAGAGCATGAAAATTTTGCAGCCCAAGGTGGTCAGTGCCTGAGAAAGGCAGCGAAGCATATGAAATGGTCCATTATACCAAAAAAGACCCAGACAGTTACGGGCTGGGCGGGCGGAGAAACCCGGGAAATATACCTTGCTCCTGCTGGCAGCAGCTATGCCAGCCGTAACTTCAAGCTGCGACTGAGTTCAGCGACCGTAACATCCGACTCGACATTTACCGACCTGCCCGGCTATAATCGCGAGCTTGTCGTCCTTGCTGGCAACCTTTACCTGCACCATGGTGAGAATACAACCATAGATTTAGGCCCTTTAGACAAAGATTCTTTTTACGGAGGTCTGCGGACAAAAAGCCGGGGAACTGGTAGAGATTTTAATCTTATGATCGCTAAAGATGCTGACTTTATCGCCACCGTCAAGGCATGGAGTAAGTTTCCAGAAAAATTTGCCGCTACCCAGGAAGAACTATTTTTCTATGCGGCCACCGGCGATTTTATCTGGCAATACGACGGGGAAGAGAAAAACCTCCCCGAAGGGTCCTTGCTGCATATTTGCCAGCCCCCAATGGAATTTTCCCTGGAAACAACTTCGGCGGAGCATACGCTGATTGAGGTCAGGCTGCAGCCTAAATAATTCATAAAAATAGAAAGAAGGGGTTTTTTTGAAAAAAAGCAGCGGCAGCAAAACAGCGGCGAAGTTATTGGTCGAATGTTTGGAAAATGAAGGCGTTCAATATATATTCGGTCTTCCGGGCGAGGAAAACCTCGCGGTCATGGAGGCATTAAAAGATTCAAAAATAAGATTTATTTTAACACGCCACGAACAAGGCGCGGCCTTTATGGCCGATGTTTATGGCCGGCTGACAGGTCAGGCCGGAGTGTGCCTGGCCACACTCGGCCCGGGGGCGACCAATCTGGTTACGGGCGTTGCCGACGCCAACAGCGACGGAGCGCCGCTTGTCGCCATCACCGGACAGGTCGGTACCGAGCGAATGCATATAACCTCGCATCAATTTTTGGATCTAACAAAAATATTTGAACCCATTACAAAACGAACAAAACTTGTACTACGGCCAGATACCATCAACGAAATTGTACGCTTAGCCTTTAAATACGCCCAAGGCGAACGCCCGGGGGCAACTCATATCGATTTACCAGTCGATATTGCAAAATTACCGGCCCCGGAAAATGAAGCGCCCTTACTAAAAGTTATGGAAACGAATACCGGTAAAGCAGAGCTGGCTTCCATCGAAAAAGCAGCCGGAGAAATTTTTCGGGCTAAATGCCCGGTTATACTTGCCGGCAATGAGGCCATCCGGAAAAATTCGGCAAAAGCCATAACAAAATTTGCTGAATCATTAAACATTCCAGTGATAAATTCCATGATGGCCAAAGGGGTTATTCCCGCCGACAGCAGCTGTTATCTGATGACCATCGGGATCCCTAACAGAGATTACGCTAACCTGATTTTAGAAAAAGCTGATTTGGTCATTGCCATTGGCTATGACATCGTCGAATATGCGCCTATTAAATGGAACAAAAACCCGGCACATAAAATTATTCACGTTTCCAATAGTCAGGCCCATATCAACAAGTATTATCAGTGTGAGGTTCAAGTAGTGGGGGATATCACTGACTCTCTGAGAAAAATTGCACATCGCAGCACTGTCAGAGAACTACCCCAGGAGTTATTTGCGATAAAGGAAAAATTCTTACAGGCCTATCACGAAGATATTGCGGTCGATCAATTTCCGCTAAAACCACAAAGAGCTATCGCTGCCGTCAGAAAAATTCTGGGCCGTGAGGACATTTTATTATCAGACGTCGGGGCGCACAAGATGTGGATTGCTCGTCACTATGATTGCTATAATCCCAACACCTGCATTATCTCAAATGGCTTTGCCACCATGGGAATCGGCCTTCCCGGCGCAATTGCCGCCAAGCTGGTCCATCCGGAGAAAAAAGTACTGACCATAACGGGCGACGGCGGCTTTATGATGAACGCTCAGGAGCTAGAAACAGCCGCCCGGCTTAAGCTAAATATCGTCGTATTGGTCTTCAATGATTCTGGTTATGGCTTAATTCGCTGGAAACAAATGGACCAATATCACGAAACTTGCTTCGTCGATTTTGACAACATCGATTATGTAAAACTGGCCGAAGCAATGAACTGCATTGGCTATAAAATAAATCAGGCCGAGGACCTGCTGCCAACATTAGAATCAAGTTTTACAAAAAATGTTCCCGTCGTAATCGATTTGCCAATTGATTACAGTGAAAATGAAAAACTGTCGCAGTATTTAAAAAACATTTAATAGCACACAGGTCCAAATCAGCAGAATGGAGGTTAAATCAAGCGCCTATGGTGGATATAGAGTGCCAGACCTTTTTGCCGGGAAGCGACATCAACATCCAAAAAATGCGTTTTATTGATAAATTATCCACTTATGCTATAATAAAAAAATGACCTCGATGAGTTTATATCCAGCTCATCGAGGTCATTTTATGTTATCATATGCTATTTTTTGTAGTCTCAGGTATTATTGGCAATCACTGCGCCCACAACAGCTCCGACAATAGCAGCCGTGGTGACTTCACCCGTAGAATGTCCTTCTTTTTCCGGTTCCTGATGTTCGTCGCGATGTTCACGGTGCTCACGATGCTCTGGTGGTGGTGGAGCGCCAGCTTCCATATGAGCTCCATGATGCCGCGGCGAAGCTTCCGTTGTCGCAGCAACCCCCAAAGAACCACACAGTATAGCAACACCTAAAGTCAAAGACATTATCTTTTTCATAACATTGTTCATAATACTAACACCCTTTCGTCTGCATGTTTTTTCCATGTACTTACTATAACAAAGCTTTCTTTGAAAGAAATAAGAATATGCTTTAAATTATATTTGATTGATCAATTACAGGGAAAAGCTGCCAAAAGCTACTTGGCGACGACAAAAATATTCCAGCTGATACCATAAAATCTAACAACGCAGGGAGCGATCTTTTTGATTTTACGATGTTCATGCCCAAAAATACTCGGTGTTTTATTCTTTCTTATGACGTTTCATTTTATGACAACCACAACCGCCTCTGCCTTTTCTTTGCCCGATCCGACAGGAGAAAAAGCAAAGGCCTTTAATGAAATCTTCCGGTTTGTCGCCACAGATCAAGTCTATGAAGATACCAGATTCCTCATGAGAATGGACGGGACCTACGTTACAAGAGAGGATGCACTCGAGCTTCTTGAAAGTGATATAGGATACAAAATCGGCCATAAATACGAAGCTCGTGTTTATGCCGCAAATTTAGGGCTTACGCCGGATATATTTTGCATGTCGGCGCGGTCGATCCCAGTGGAAAAGATAAGCGAAACGGACGGCGAGGAAGAGCGCTGGGGAAAAATTAGCCCGTATATAAAGGCAAGCTTTCGGGAGAAAAGAATTAACCCTGACACATTTAATCCCTTCATTGAAAAGAAGATTAAAGTCGCCCCGCCGGTTATTACAAAATGCATTTATGTAGAGAATCATTGGGAAATTGAAGCAACCGGGTATTCGTATTATGAAAGTGCTGCCGATATTGACCATAAAGCATCAATTGCCGCCAGTATGGCACAAGACACACTCTTTAAATTCATCACGCAAAAAGCCCTAGCCTTGGGCGTAATCACTGCCGCTAATGAAAAAACCTTTTTACAGGAACTCTTTTTGAAAAAATACGCAGGCGGTATATACGATCCAGCTGGTTGCGGGGTATATTTTGAAAAATCCGTTATCGTATGGATTGACGATAACGGCAACATCCTGGATGATTTAGCCTTTGAGAAATAAGGATTTATAAAAAAGCATTCTTCATGAATGCTTTTTTATGCCAGCTTTCCGTCTGATCTATACACATT
>Ga0183100_1001295_pt1 | contig 13123 bp, 7 predicted proteins | sample Biomet2_FD_127789 | JGI IMG/M metagenome (GOLD analysis project Ga0183100, IMG submission 127789) | Microbial communities from bioreactor (seeded with anoxic lake sediment) at LBNL, California, USA - Biofuel metagenome 2 | ecosystem: Engineered > Bioreactor > Anaerobic > Unclassified ...
CTGATACTTAGATGACAAAGCTTGCGTGCTTCCGCTTGTAATGATGTGCTTATCTCGCGAAGTGAATCAAACCGCATAATTACAGCATAGAGCATTACTAATAGATGAGTCCAGCCATCGAAGCGCTTAATATAGCGTTCTCCGCCATGTTCACGACTAATTTGAAGAATTTTTGCCTTATCAAGCAAATTTATTACCTGACTATAGAGCGGCTGTCCGCTAAAATGTGTACTTTTACTCATGTGTTAGTTTTTCTTCTGGTAAAGGCAAAAATAACACATTTTGGGCTGAACTCAGAAATGAATTCAGCCCTTTCTTGTTATTCCTCAAAAAGTTTTATCGGACAGCAATATAAATACATAGAGATTTGTTTTATGGCAGCGGGTAAGCCATATATGAATTCATTTTACAAGTGTCGAATTAAAAATGTTTTGTATTCTTAAGTGCGTGTCTCGGATGTATTTTTTGTAAAAGAACAGAGTCCTATTTTATCATAGGCAGATTAAAAAACGGTTTGCAGCGAATAGCTGCAAACCGTTTTTTAATAAATTAGAGTTAAGTTGTTCTGGCTAAATGTCGGCCACGTTTCCGGTTCGTTTCAATATACCCCATGTTTGCAGTTCTCCTTTGATAGCCTTCTTGTAACTTTTGAAAAGAACAACATACATAATCCAACGGTAACAAAAACGCTGCGGAATAATCCACAACAGTACGCTAAGTTTTTCTTTCTCAAAAATGTAGGCTGTAATGGAAATACTGGCGTCTACGAGCATAAACGCAAGGTAATAGAGCAGTATTTTTTCAGTGTTACCACTAAATAGACCGATGAACATAAAGAAATCTGCCAGAGGCGAGAATGTCGGGATAATGAATTGAAATATGAGCATATTCGGCAGCGCCCACAGTCCGAGTCCCTTAAATTTTTTATTCACTAGAGCGTCACGGTGTTTCCAGAAAGTTTGCATAACTCCAAAACTCCAACGTGTACGCTGCTTGATAAACTGTTTGAGCTTTTCTGGAGCTTCAGTCAGTGCTATTGCGCTATTTTCGTTTTCAATCGCGTAACCAGCTTTAAGAATACGTATAGTCAGGTCGCAGTCTTCGGCTAAGGTGTCGGTTGTAAGCCCTCCGGCGTCTTTGATGGCACATTTCCGAAATGCTCCGATGGCTCCTGGCACAACAGTAATGGCATTGATATTTGAGTAAGCCAAACGGTCAAAGTTCTGACTGGTGGTGTATTCAATGGCTTGCCATTTCGTGAGTATATTTCGTTGGTTCCCAACTTTTACATTGCCGGCCACAGAACCCACTTTTTGGTCTTTGTCTACAAAGAAATGTCGCATCATGATAGAAATGGCATTGTGATAGAGTTTAGTATCTGCGTCTATGCAAACCAAAAACTCTGCCTCAGTGCGTTCAATACCATAATTTAATGCAGATGCTTTACCTCCATTCGACTTAGTGAACAGTTTTAGTTTTGGACTATCTGAAAATGCTTCGCAAACACGTTTATAAGTCTCGTCCTTACTTCCGTCATCCACAAAAATGATGTCGAAATTTGGATAATCCTGCATCAAAAGGTTTTTTAAAGAGGATACAGCGTTGATTTCTTCATTATAAGCTGGAATGATAATAGATACAAGAGGTACATTTTCAGGAAGTTTGATATATTCTTTAAAACGTTTGTCTTTGCGTTTCTCGCGAATGGTAAGAATCGTCATAAAGATGAGCCGTCCCATGCCAAGAATGATAAAGATGATAAAGAGAGCTGTGAGGAAATCAGTTACTTCGTAAATCATTGTTGCCAATGTTAGATTGGCTTGCATCGCGTAATATTCCTTTCCTTTAGGGATTGAGGGCATTAGTTGATTTCTCGTTTTGCCTAAAAATTTTGATAACGTAATGAAAGAATATCCTTTTTTCTGAAAATATTCAATGATTTTGGGTAGAGCCTTTATGGTTTCAAGGCGTGTGTCACCACCGGCATCGTGGAGTAATATGATGTGCCCGTTGCCTTGTTCGACTCCTTTAACGACGCGTTTAAAAATTTCGTCAGCTTTAATGCCTATTTCCCAATCTTCCGGGTCAATGGACTCTCCGACGTCTAGATAATTTTGTTTTCGAGCCAGAATAATTGGCTCAATTTCTTCCATGCTAGCAGGGTCGCTGTCGGCATTATAGGGAGCGCGGAAAAGAATTGTGCTGTGACCGGTGATGCACTCGATGAGTAGGCGTGTCAGCCTTAATTCCATAAAAGTCCGGTCTGGAGAGTTCTCTACTACATTACGGTGCGTAAAAGTGTGGTTGCCGATGTCATTCCCCTCTTGGTAGACCTTTTTAACTAAAGGTAGATTTTTTTCAATCTGCAAACCTACCATAAAGAAGGCTGCATGGATGTGGTATTTGGACAGGATGTTAAGAATTTGTGGTGTCCATGTTTCATCCGGTCCATCGTCAAAGGTGAGTAGTAATTCTTTTTTGCCGGCTTTACCGAACTTGCGGATTTGATAGGAAGAGGGAATGGATTGATAAGTCTCGTCAGTAATCAGGAGATTTGTATTATCCAGTTCGATGTTGGCACTTCCTGAATGAGGTGAAGATAAAGGATCCAGCACTTCTCCATCACCTAGATAATTTACGTCATTACTTCCGGCCAAGTTTTCCATTTCTCCAATACTGATGTGCGCGGCAGCATTACGTGACAAGTCTTTATGATAAAATTGCCACAGTCGGCTGTCCTCTGTTCCAAGTCGCCATACACTGAAACCTGCGAGACCATATTCACTCCCGAAGCGCATAATGTTGAAATGTGTTGCTGCATCAGTGAAATAAACTTGATGTATGTTATGGTCATCGTCTTCATAAGCATACGACAAATTATATGTGTCAGGATCGAAAAAAATGTTTGCCTCAGTGTCAGAAGCAGTAGAAAGTGCTTCGCGATAAGAAACACTCGTGTTTTCATCTCCTTTGGGTGTCCAGTCATAGCCATAGGCACCCATACCAAGGACTATTTTCTCAGGTGGTACCTTTTTAGTTAAATAGTCGACAGCAGCCTCGATCCATTTTTGAGAACTAATGGGACCGGCATCACTGGTAACAGAATATTCATCGTATGCCATTAGAAAAAGGTAGTCATCATATTTTGAGAGCTCGCGGACGTTGTAGTCGGTGTTAAAGGGTTCAATGTCCTGGCTGACCAACAATCCTTTTTGATGAAATGCATGCGAGAGTTCTTTAACAAATAGGATAAGATATTCGTCGCTGTTTTCATTCAAATTTTCAATATCGAGATTGATTCCTACAAACTTGTTTTTTAAACATTGTTGGAGTACATCATGAATAAGTACTTTTCGTTTTTGTGCATTGTGTAAAATACGTCCGATGCCTTCAGATCTAAATTCCTGTTTAAAGTTGTTGCTGAGAATTGGCATGATGGGCACACCGCTCTTTTTCATTAAATTGTACCCTTTGGAATCTATATTTATGCTAAGTTTATCAGTTTTGGAATTAATGAAAAACCATTCAGGAATGATCAAATTGAGCTTGTTGATATTTTGTTTCAGTGAAAAAAGGGATTTTGGATCCCACGAAACATAGTATGCAGCTCTAATTCCAGCATCAAAGCGATTCCAACTATCCATATATTTCCGTGTAACAGCAGTCTCACTTCCTTTAAACCGTTTGTATCTTTTTGCTGAAGCCGCTTTTTCTTGGGCGTAATTACTATGTACTTTTTTCTCATTGAAATAAGAACGGAAACCTTTGTATTCTTTGGAGTATTTGTTCTCTTGCATGAACGGACGTGATGCCGTAACCACACTTCGATAGTCCTGTTTGAAAGGTAAATGGGGAAGATGATCAATAACTATCATGGTGATGAAAACAGCAACTAGGATGCCTGCGAGGAATAGGATGAAGCGCATAGTCCATTTAAATCGGTTCCATCGGGAAGTACTGTCTGTCTGAAAAATCTGTTTGCCCATTTCTAACTTGATTTATAACGTATTATAACGTACTTTTTTCGGGGCGCAAAGGTATCATTTTATTCTCAGTATACAGTTTTAACATAGTTCAAAAAAACAATTCTTTTCACAATTGTTTCATTCTGCACTTTTAGCGCAAAGTTTACAAAGCTAATCCTTTGGCGAAATTAGGTCAGCTCATATTTAGTTCTGTCGATAGGTTTGTTCTGAATGAAATTGATGTATTGCAAGAAACTAAATATAGTAATTTTGCTGATTACTCCTTAATTAATAAGGATTCAGGCTGCTTTGCGTGATTTCGAATCATTATGAATGGATCTGTAAGCTATGAAAAAGAGATTGCTATCTTTTCCCTTGCCTTGGCGAATGCGATGAACAGTGGTTCCCTGTCCTTTTATTTGAGCTTATATGGAATTTTGTGTTCTGCCGTCTGTCTCAAAAAGATCAAACTGGACTTCCTTGGTGATACAATAACGGGTAAGGATATTGTTGGCTCGTAAATGAGGATCATAAAAGTGCAAATATTTTTGAGCGTTATAAAGGTTTTGAGTATTTTCGCATTTATAATATAACTTGACTATTATAAAATAAAAGGGATAAGTTGATATACTAAAGAATGAGACTAGTAATTTTAATAAAGGATACGAAACAGCAGTTTATTTTTAAATTAATGGGATTGGTTTTGCTCACAATTGGATTTTGTGGCAATGCTGCTGGTGAAGAAACAATACCTATCAGAGAATGGATTGTTTTTGGCAATTCGTTTGCGATACACGATATTACAAGCTATTGGTGGGGTAATTGGGGCATGGCAGCTTCTCGACGCGATAGTGATTTTTGTCATGTGCTCAATCAGCGAATTGCAAATTTTCAAAATCATGAACCTGTATTTTCTTGCCATAATATAGCAGATTGGGAACGTGATCACAATTCTAAATATGAGATACAAAAAATAACGCGCATGCTTTCAGGTAGAGAGGACCTAATTGTGCTTAGAGTAGGCGAATGCGTAAACACTACGTCTACCTATGAAGAAGATTTTGAAAATCTTATAGATAGTTTAAGCTTGAAAAGTGTAAATGCAAAAATTATAGTTACAGGGAATTTTTGGCCGAATTATCAAAAAGAAATTTGCCAAGAGGAGGCTTGCAATGCGAAAGGTTGTATTTGGTGCCCATTGTTGCAATTATGCAAAGATGAAAATTTATCGAATAAGGACTCTCTTGTTTATGGCGATGATAACAAATGGCATAAGATTAGTGAAGGTGGCTTTATTGCCTCTGGAGTTTCCAATCATCCGAATGATCGTGGACATCGCCTTATTGCAGAATCGATTTTTGATTCTGTCAAAATATCGTGGCCTACATTTTTGGGTATTAAAAATATTGGTCTAGACGATGAAAGGCCGGTGATTACGGAATATTTTGATCTAGATGGCCGTCTTGTTAAAAAGCCTGCAGAACGTGGAATCTACATTATGCGCACTAAGGATGCTTCTGGTAGACGTAAGAGCCGAAAAATACTTTTTGCAACGCAATAATGAATAAAACAAGAAAAACTGATATGGTCGCAAAGTAATTACTGTAAAAGGTTTATCTTTGCATCAAAATGAAATTACTATAATTATAATGATGAAAAGGACAGCAGTTTTAATCATAAATTTAGTTCTCTGGTTGTCGTTGTCAGCAGGAACTTCTATAGGTCTGAAAGATATTGTTGATGGCAGTTATTCTCCACAAGCACTCCACGGGGTGCGTCCGCTTAGTGACGGAGAAAATTTTGCGCGTATCAGTGAGGATGGAAAAAGTATCATTAAATATTCGTTTAAGACGGGAGATCAAACAGGTGTCCTTTTTGACGCAGCAACGGCACGCGGGCCAAAAGTAAAAAATATTGACGACTATATTTTGTCTCCTGATGAAGATAGACTTTTGATCCAAACGGAAACGGAGCAGATTTATCGTCATTCAAAAAAGGCAGAATACTATCTTTATTCTGTTCAAAACAAAACCATAGAGCAACTTTCAAAAAACGGAAAGCAGGAAGAGCCTCTTTTCTCACCAGATGGTAATCAAGTTGCTTTTGTTCGTGATGGTAATTTGTTTTTGGTCAAGTTGCTTTTTAATAATGCTGAAAGTCAAGTGACTAAAGATGGTAAAATGAATGAGGTTATTAATGGCCTGCCTGATTGGGTGAATGAAGAGGAATTTTCCTTTAGTCGTGCTTTTGATTTTAGTAGTGACGGTAGCCTGCTGGCATGGATTCGTTATGATGAGTCAAAAGTACCCATGTTCCAGATCCCGTTTTATAAAGGACTTGCGCCTGAAAAGAGTGAATACGCGGATTATCCTGGTACCTATAATTACAAATATCCTATAGCTGGCGCTGTAAATTCCACTGTGGGTGTTTATTCGTATGACATCAAGAGCCATGTGATACGTAAATTAGATCTCCCACTTGATGCCGATGGTTATGTGCCTCGGATCAAGTTTACCAGTACGCCGGATCAATTGGCTGTGGTCACGCTGAATAGGCATCAGAGCGAAATGAATATTTACATGTGCAATGCACGCAGTCGTATGTGTAAATTGGCATTGAACGAAAAGGATGAAAAATACGTAAAAGAGGATGCTTATCTGGCCTTGCGCTTTTTTGGTAATCATTTTATACTGATGAGTGACCGTGATGGCCAACGCCAACTTTATTGGTATACCACAACAGGACAACTCGAAAAGCAATTAACAAATGGAGGTTTTGAGGTGACACAGTTTTATGACTACGATGAACAAACAGGCACGTTTTATTACCAAGCCGAAGACGGTAGTCCACTGCGAACGGCAATATATAGTACGAGTTTAAAAGGGAAAACAAAGAAATTATCTTTACAGGAAGGTAGTAATGCTGGGATTTTTAGTGTAGGAGGAAAATATTTCATCAATGTCTATTCCAATTTGACTACGCCTCCTGTCACCTCTATTTGCAACAACGATGGGAAGGTGCAGAAAGTGCTTATCACAAACCAGCAACTGAAACAGCGTTTGCTAGGTGTTGATATGGCTCAAAAGGAATTTTTTACTTTTAAAACTTCAGATGGCATTGAATTAAATGGGTGGATGATGAAACCCGTCAATTTTGACGGTAGTAAGAAATACCCCGTCATTTTATACCAATATTCTGGGCCAGGTTCTCAAGAAGTGCATGATTCATGGAATTCCGGTTTTATGCCCGGTGGGCTTTTTGAAAGCTATCTTTGTGAGCAAGGTTTTGTTGTGGCCTGTGTGGATGGGCGTGGTACTGGAGGTAAAGGCGCTGCTTTCGAAAAATGTACATATCTCCATTTAGGCTACTACGAGGCCCATGATCAAGTTGAGACTGCAGAATATTTAGGTACGTTGCCTTATGTAGATAAAAATAATATTGGCATTTGGGGTTGGAGTTATGGTGGATTTAATACACTGATGAGTATGAGTGAAGGTAAACCTGTATTTAAGGCTGGTGTTGCTGTGGCTCCTGTAACAAGTTATCGTTTCTATGATTCAATTTACACGGAGCGCTATATGCGCACACCAAATGAAAATCCAGATGGTTTTGATTATAATGCAATCACACGTGCGGATAAGCTTCATGGTGATTTGTTGATTTGCCATGGATTGGCTGATGATAACGTTCATTTCAGAAATACGGCAGAATATAGTGAGGCTCTTGTGCAGGCAGATAAACAGTTTGACATGCAGGTGTATACGAACCGCAATCATAGTATCTATGGAGGGAACACACGGCTGCATTTGTTTACACGTATTTCCAATTTCTTTATTTCACATCTGAAGTAAAATAGAAGTCTGTTAGTTGTGTTGTCTTGTTGACATCGCTATTTTCAAGGTTGCTTGCTGTATAATTAATAGTTACTAGCAATTGTTCTATATGCCTGTGTACTTAAATTCCAATGATTTGTTATTTCTGGTGATAATGGGCAAATGATTATTTTTAAATTGGCAAATAAAGAAATAGTTATATGACGGAGGATGAAAGGTGGATGAAGCGCTGTTTGCAATTGGCACGCTACGGTGAAACAGGTGTTCCTCCTAATCCTATGGTGGGTGCTGTTATAGTTTGTGACGAACGTATTATAGGAGAGGGCTATCATGTACATTGTGGTGAAGGGCATGCTGAGGTAAATGCGTTTGCCTCTGTGTGTCATCCTGAACTTTTGTCACGTGCTTGTATGTATGTAAGCTTGGAACCTTGTGCTCATTATGGGCGCACGCCGCCATGTGCCAAATTGATTATAGAAAAAGGAATAAAAAACGTTGTTGTTGGTACGGTTGATCCTTTTGCAAAAGTTAACGGACAGGGTCTGCGCATGTTGCGTGAAGCTGGTATAAATGTCAGAACGGGCGTGTTAGAAAAAGAATGCCGATTGCTCAATAAAAGATTTATCATTTCTCAAACCCTTGACCGTCCTTTCATCACATTAAAGTGGGCCCAGTCTACTGATGGCTTTTTGGCTCCCTCTATTGTTGGCCGAACACCCATTTTTGTTTCTACTCTTGAGACACTTATCCGCGTACATCATTTACGTGCTCGCCATCAGGCTATTTTAATAGGACGACGTACTGCTCAACTTGACAATCCATCTTTAACGTTGCGCTATTGGTCTGGGAAACAACCTTTGCGAGTAGTGTTTGACCGTAATGGCATTTTGCCCGGCTCGTTACATATTTTTGATGGTAAAGCACCAACTTTAATTATAGGAGAAACGGATCCAGAAAAACGTCATCGTTTAGGCACCTATGATTTTTTACCAATAGACTATTCTCGTTCTAGATTGCCTCAAATACTCAAAGAGCTGAAGACTCGTGGAGTGCAGTCTTTATTAGTGGAAGGCGGCCGACAAGTTTTACAAAGTTTTATTGATCAAAATCTTTGGGATGAAACTCATATTGAAGTGGGCCGCTTTGATTTTCACGATGGATTATCTGCTCCGATAATTTCATCTAAAATAATTAATGATAGCGAATCTCTGTTTGGCCATACAATTTTGCATAATCAAAATTATGTGTTCTGACATTTTAGGCGGAACTTTTTGATTGGATGTTTTATCGTTTTTTTGAAAAATAGACTTTTAGGAATTTAAATGATATTTTTTGCTTAACTTTGTAATCGAAATTTTAGGGGTGTCATCCATTTTGGACTGGCTGAGAAGAAACCCTTATAACCTGAACCGGGTAATGCCGGCGTAGAGAAAAAATTTTTTATAACAATGAAAAAAGCTATTTTGTTATGTAGCTGTTTAGAGGCAGCTACTATTGCTTTGGCGGTAAATCCGTTGGAAGTAGATTCTCTTAAGTTGAAAGAGTTGCAAGAAGTGCAAGTGGTTTCCACTCGCGCTTCTCAAAAAGTGCCCATGGCTTTCACAAATCTTAAAATGGAAGATATGAAGGACATTAATTTTGGGAAAGATTTACCTTTCCTGCTGTCATTAACACCGTCGGCTCTGACGTCCTCCGATGCGGGAACCGGGATTGGTTATACGTCTCTGCGTGTGCGAGGTACTGATGCAACGCGTATTAACGTGACTGCAAACGGTATTCCTATTAACGATGCTGAGAGTAATGGCCTTTATTGGGTGAATATGCCCGATTTTGCTTCTGGGCTTAACAGTATTCAGATACAACGGGGTGTGGGGACTTCTACAAATGGAAATGGAGCTTTTGGTGCGAGCGTAAATATGCAAACAGAAAATATTGCAGATAAGCCATATGTTAATTTTGATGCATCTGCGGGCTCTTATGGGAGTCACAAAGAAACTTTACGTTTTGGTTCCGGCCTACTTGATGGACACTGGGGTTTTAGCGGGCGTCTATCGAATATAGGTTCAGATGGTTATATTCGGCGTGCTTCTGCGCGTCTGAATTCCTATTTTTTTCAAGGTGGATATTTTGGCGAAACTACGGTGGTGAAATTCATCACGTTTAACGGAACGGAAAAAACATACCACGCATGGGACTATGCGACCAAAGATGAAATGGAGGAATATGGACGCCGCTATAATCCTTGTGGTAAATACAAAGATGCAAATGGACAGACTGCTTTTTATGATGACCAGACTGACAATTATCATCAGCAGCATTATCAATTATTATGGAATCAGTTGCTTTCCAGTCAATTAAATTTGAATGTGGCTTTGCACTATACCCATGGTTATGGGTATTATGAACAATATAAAAAGAATCAGGAGTTATATCAATATTTACTGGTGCCTACGCCTTCTGATAGTACAAACGATTTGATTCGTCGCAAATTGATGGAAAATGACTTTTATGGTACGGTGTTCTCATTGAATTATAAAAAGAGTAATTTGCAGGCTACATTTGGCGGTGGATGGAACAAATATGATGGAGAACATTATGGAGATGTGATTTGGCTACGTGGTTACAACGGCTCGCTGAATCCGGACAATGAGTATTATCGGAATAAGGCGCATAAACAGGATTTTAATACTTATATAAGAGTCAATGATGAGTTTGCTCGCGGCTTGAATGGTTATGTTGATTTACAGTATCGCTACGTGGATTACACAATGACAGGCCCTTCAGATCTTTATGATAAAATGCAGCAGCAAATTTCCTATAACATGAATACTCATTTCAATTTTTTTAATCCCAAAGCCGGTTTGTATTGGACGATTAATCCTAATCACACCATTTATGCCTCTTATGGTATGGCTCACAAAGAACCTACGCGCAATGATTATGAAGATAATGTGAAAAATTTGCCTAAGGCTGAGATGCTCAATGATTTCGAATGGGGATATAAGTTCACTGGAACAACATTTGCGGCGGGTGTGAATTTCTATTATATGCACTATAAGGACCAATTTGTCTTGACAGGGCAGCAGAATGCAATTGGTGAAATGATGGCGCAAAATGTAGGAGACAGTTATCGTCGGGGTGTAGAACTTACAGCATCTTGGAAACCTTTCTCATTTTTACAGTGGAATGGGAATACTACTTGGAGCCACAACCGCTCCCAAAATTTGAAATTTTATCTTGACGATATTCAAGAACTCTACAATGTGAAATCTGCTCCGCTTTCGTTCTCACCTGACGTAACGGTAAATAGTGTTGTGAAGGGATTTTATAAAGGATTCACGGCTAGTCTCCAATCTCAGTTTGTGGGGGAACAGTATATGACTACAACGGGTCTCCGTTCCTATTTGGAAGATGATAAAAATGTGAGTCTCATGCTGGACAAATTTTTTGTTTCTAATTTGGATGTGTCCTATACCTTTAGAAAACTGAAATTAGTGAAGTCTCTTATACTTGGTTGCACAATTTATAATGTTTTTGGAGATAAATATGAAAGTTTTGGTGCAGCTTACACGCTCACAAAAAGTGATGGAAAAGGAGGTATGATGGGTTATCAGGATGCTGATTGGAATTCATATTCTGTTTATTCTGCCCAAGCTCCTGTGAATTTCATGGTTCATCTTTCTGTGGATTTTTAATTTTTTAGATCATGTTGCAAATGCTGGTGGATTTCTGGTCTCAATATTCTCTTCGAATTCTTGACATCATAGGTACTGTGATAGGTCTGTGGTATCTTTGGCTGGAATATCGTGCAAGCATTTATTTATGGATAGTTGGCATTATTATGCCAGCTATCTATATTTTTACTTATTTGGATGCCAAACTTTATGCTGATTTTGGTTTACAAATTTATTATTTAGTGGCTGCCGTTTATGGCTGGCTGTCATGGACATTTGGTAAACAGAAGAACAATAATCGGGAGATTTCTGTTGCCCATATCCCGCATAGGCCTTTGGCATTAAGTATGTTGGCATTTGTGCTTTTATGGACATTGATTTCAGGTATATTGTTACGTTTCACAGATAGCAATGTTCCATTCTATGACGGGTTTATCAATGCTCTGAGCATTGTTGCGTTGTGGATGTTGGCCCACAAATACGTCGATCAATGGCTGTTTTGGATGGTTGTTGATTTTGTGAGCTGTGGGCTATATATATATAAAGGTATTCCTTTTACGGCTGCTTTGTATGGTCTATATAGTGTGATAGCTGTTTTTGGCTATCGCAAATGGCTTAGATTGATGCATGAAAATGAAATTTAGAAGGAGTGAGATGAAAACAAACCTTTTTGACATTGAGTCTTTTCAACCAGAGGCAGCTGTTATTGGAAATGGAGAATTTCCCAGACGGGAGATAATGGATAATTGGCTTCGGCGTGTAAGTTTTACGGTATGTTGTGATGGGGCTGCCGACCGTTTTTTATCAATGGGGCTAACGCCAGATTTAATTATAGGAGACTGTGACTCGATTTCAGATCAAACAAAACTTCAATACACTCACCTGATATGTACAATTGCAGACCAGGAAAGCAATGATCAAACTAAGGCAGTACGCTATCTTGCTTCCAAAGGCTTTCGAAATCTTGTGATATTGGGGGCAACGGGGCGTCGTGACGATCATACATTGGGAAATATTAGCCTTCTGATTAGTTATCTTGAATGTGGTATAATGGCGGTGATGCCAACAGATACAGGCGTATTTATTCCTTGCTGCAACAAGATGAGCTTTCGTGCCTTTGCGGGGCAGCAAATTTCTATTTTTCGATTTAAGGCCGAAGGTTTACATGGGGAAAATTTGAAATATCCGCTGCGCGATTTTGATATGTTTTGGCAGGGAACACTTAACGAATCGACAGATAAGGATTTTTCTATTTATGCGAAAGGCTGTTATTTGGTTTATATAGTGTATTAAAAGGAGTTCTTATTCTGATATGTTACTTGTAGTTGATAGAATTGGCGAGTTTATTTGGAGATAAGTTTTTGCTCCGATCGATTTCTGCTTAAATATGCTTTTATAATATCTAAATGTATAGGTACTTTTAGTCTCATTGGAAAGAGCAAATGTTTCGCTGTGAGGACATAAAAATGCAAGCATATTTGAATATTGTTTCTATATAAAAATATATTTGTTGTATTTTTGACGAATAGCCTCCTGCTTTTTACGAATAGCGACATGTTTTTTATAAATGCAAACTTTAGAGAATTACTTGAGTTCGGGATAAGAAAAGTAGTAAAAAGGTATTTAAGAAATTGGCTATCACAAGATATTT
>Ga0183100_1001296_pt1 | contig 13099 bp, 7 predicted proteins | sample Biomet2_FD_127789 | JGI IMG/M metagenome (GOLD analysis project Ga0183100, IMG submission 127789) | Microbial communities from bioreactor (seeded with anoxic lake sediment) at LBNL, California, USA - Biofuel metagenome 2 | ecosystem: Engineered > Bioreactor > Anaerobic > Unclassified ...
AAAAGCTGAGGGGGCGCGTCGCCCCCCGCCAGGGGGCGGGTTCCCAGCGTCACATATAGCGTACAATCGCTGAGCCGCCGCTGGTTCAGCTTTTGCGCCGCCTCCCGGAGCGCCAGCATCTCCGCGTGCGCGGTCGGATCCCGCAGCCGTTCCCGCGCGTTATGCGCAACGGCGATTATCTCGTCGCCTCGCGCGATTACGGCGCCAACGGGAATTTCCCCCTCCGCGGCGGCTAACTCCGCTTCCTGCAGCGCTATGCGCATCAGGCGCTCCCGATCCGTCATGAGCTAACCGCCTCCGCGCCAGCATCCGCCGTGCCCGGCGCAGTCTGATCAGATGACGCGCCTTCTTCTTTACGCTGTTCCTCCATACGGGCGTTTACCACGTTTGGCTCCTGAAAAGTCGGTACCAGCGCATGCAGGCAGGCGCGCATATCGGCTCCGGTTTCCAGACATACCCGCAACGTGTTCATCACACGGGCAAGCGTTTCCTCCGTTACTACTTCCGGCTTGGCGATAAAGATTTTATCCAGCCCCGTTCGGACAATGTTTTCATCGTCCATCAGCAGCTCTTCATACAGCTTTTCCCCGGGACGCAACCCGGTATACACAATCTCGATATTCCTTGAACCGCCCTGCGCGGCGTAAAGCTGTATCATCCTCTCCGCCAGCTCACGGATGCGCACCGGCTGACCCATATCCAACACAAACAACTCGCCGCCTTTTGCGATGGACGCGGCTTGCAACACCAGGCTCGCCGCTTCAGGGATGGTCATAAAGTACCGGATAATCTCCGGGTGGGTGATCGTAACCGGCCCGCCCGCGCGGATTTGCCGCTCAAACAGCGGCACCACGCTACCGTGGGAACCAAGCACATTGCCAAAACGCACTGCGGTAAACTCCGTCAACCCCCGCGCGTTCAAGGCTTCAATCGTCATTTCGGCCAGCCGTTTAGTAGCGCCCATAATGTTGGTAGGGTTCACCGCTTTATCGGTGGAGATCATCACAAACCGCTTGACGCCGCACGCCATAGCAACCGTTGCGACGGTATGCGTACCAAAAACGTTGTTTTTCACCGCCTGATCGGGGCAATCCTCCATAAGCGGAACATGCTTGTGCGCGGCGGCATGCAGCACCACATCAGGGCGGTAGCCCGCCATAATCTCCGTAAGCCGGGCTTCATCCTGAATGGAGCCGACACACAGGATCAGTTTCTGCGCCAACCCGTGCGGGTAATGCTCCTGCAATTCAAAAAACAGGTCATACATATAGTTTTCGCTGATGTCGTACAGCACCAGCTTTTCCGGCTGGAAAGCCATCAGCTGGCGGCACAGCTCACTGCCAATGGACCCGCCGCCGCCCGTGATGAGCACCGTTTTCCCGCGAAAATATGCGGCGACCTGCGTCATGTTGAGCTGTTCTTCCGGCCTGCCCAGCAGGTCGCCAATATTCACATCTCGCACACCGCTTCGCACGCCCTCGCTGCTCACATCCTGCAACGCGCTCACGCGACGCACCCGGCAACCGGTTGCCAGGCAAGCTTCCACCAGTGGCCGCAGCTCTCCGTTGGGGGTTGCGATGGCAATCACAATATCATCAATCGCATAATCGGCGGCATACTGCGCGATTTGATCGGTGCCGCGAAGTACGCGAACCCCGCTCAGCCGCGCGCCGACGCGCGTAGGGTCATCATCCACCGCAATTACCGGCAGGCTGTTGCCATAACGCCCATTCTGCATTTCGCGAATCACGTTCGCGCCCGCCCAGCCCGCGCCCACCACCATGGTACGGCGGAAGCTTTCCCGCTCGCCCCTGCGAAACGGAAAACGCCCCCGTGTGCGGATGATACGGTACGCAAGTCTGGAACCCCCGACCATCGCCGTTAACAGCAACCAAAAAAGCAGGTATACCATCCTGTGCAACAAATGGTCGTTCACCGGCTGGGTAAACGCATACCGGATCAGCGAATAGAGATAGGTTGCCACCGCGCCGGCCAGCGTTGCCGCGACAATCTGCAAAACGCTGTCCGCCGACGCATACTGCCACATGTTGCGGTATAGGCCAAAAACCTGAAACGACAGCACACACAGCAGCGTCATTACCGGCGCGATGTTCACATATCGCCGAAAGAACGCTTCCGGTATCTGCACTTCAAACCGAAGCTGTTGCGCCAGAATCATCGCCACGTTGCAAAGAACAATATCCAAAATAATCCACAGCGCGGCGCGCAGCGTGGAAGTCAGCCTGGATTTGGGAAACGTCATTCGGTTTGCCTCCGACTGTCGTGTTTGCGCGCGCACGTGCGCACACATGGTTATTTTAGCACACAATGGGCAATCTGAAAAGCTTTTGCCATTGGTTATCCGTCCGTCGTTATCCGTTGGGCCAAACAGGTGGGCACAGGCAGTCTGTTTTGCTGCGTCAGGCAATCAACGCGACGGTTGCAACCCCGTTTGCGATATGCTACACTTTTACCATAGTGTCGCATAGTTTTTCTCCGTTTCCCTTCTTTACTCCCCCAGCTGTGAGCAACCGGTGAATTTTGGAGCGCTGCGGTATGGCGGCATCGCCGGCAGCCATTGCATCCAGATTTCAATCGGTTATCAGCGATATGCGACAAAAGGCGGATGGCTTCCGCCATCCGCTTTCCCCACTCTGGGGTGTTTGTCCGCGGCTCCAGCAGTCAATAGCCTGTTCGCATCATCCATACGAAGCAGTTGAAGCCTGTGGAACCGTTGCTTTTGAAAGGTTTGTTTTACCGGCTATTCCAACGGCCGCCGCGGCTCTGTGTGCCGCACCCAGCGCAGGTTCCGTCTTCCGCGTTGTACATAGGGCAGTTTTCCCGGTTCGTGGCATTCCCGTTACCGTTTACGCCAGTACCGCCAAGGGGACAGTTGATGCGGTTGTTGTTGCCGCCACGGTTGCCGTTCCCATTGCTATTGCCGTAGGTGTTGGCGTCGCCGTCCTGCGTGTTGCCATTCCAGCCGTTGCGCATTCCCATCCCGGTGCGGTTGGTATTGCGCGTGTAAGCCGCCAGATGGTTTTCGGAGGCGTTGCGGAGGGCAACAAACGCGGCGCGAACATCGTCCGGCAGGTCGGTACGGGTGAGGAAGCGGTCATACATCGCAATGTTGGCATTTTCGGCCGTAATCCCCGCGGTGTAGGCATCGTCCAGCGTGGCCGGTACGGTCACTCGGCTTGCTGCCGTGTTTTCCGGCAGGTTCAGGGCATAGGTTGCAAACAGGGTTTTAAGCAGGGCAATGTGCGTTTCCTCCGCGCCGGAGATATTGGCAAACGGGGGGTTGTTGCCAAAAGCGCCTTCGATTGCCTGGTATTCGGCCTGCGCCATGGTTTCGTCCTGCATCGCCCAGGTAAGCATTTGTTCCAATGTCCAGTCGGTTCCTTCGGTTACCGCGCCGGAGCCATAGGCTTCTTCCGCAAAGGACAGGGCGGAAACGCTCAAGGCCATCGTAAGCACAACCAGTGCGGCAGCCAGCTTCTTCATCATCTTCATAAACAGGCACCTCTTTTTCTAAATTCCAGCAATCCCTTGCTGTTAATGTTATCCTAAGCGAAACCTGCGGCGAAATTGTGTCGCTTTTCGCTCGTTTCCGGTACATCACATTTCTTCCCATGCATCAGGGCAGGGTATGCGCCGCCACATACGCCGCCAGATCGGCGCTCATTACCGCGCGCTGTTTCAGGATCGCTACGGCGCTTGCGGGCAGCCAGGTATCCTCGGCGGGCGAATAGGCTACCCCCAGGTAACATGCGGTAAACAGTCGCACCGACGCGGTTCCGATCTCGTTTTCCGCATCCGGATACAGCGCTTCCAAACCTTTTACCTGAAAAGCCTCCACATCGTCCTGAGGGATGCCAAACGCCTGTGCCAGCACCTCCAGCGGAATTCCGTACAGGTTGCTTACTTCGCCAAATTTGTAGGATCCGCGAATATCCGCCGGGTCATACTGGACGGTTGTCGATCCGCTATAATCGCTGGCGGTTACCACAGCGGGCGTCGGCAGGGCTCGCGGAATTTTGTTGGATTCCGTTTGCCACAGGCCTGTTGCCATGGTTATTCCGATGCCAACCGTCACAAGGGCGATGGACAGCCACACGGTGGTTTGCGGTTTCAACTTCATTTCCCATCAGCCTCCTTCACGCCGGATATGGTTACGGTGTTTTCCACCGGGCAGGCGTTGCCGCTCAGGCATTCGTGGCAGGTGATACAGCGAGCGTCGCGCACCGCGCCTTTGGCCGATACTTCAATACCCATGGGGCACGCCTTGTCACACTTTTTGCAGTGGATGCAGGTTTTGGCATTACGCCGCACCGGGAACAGCCTGATTTTGTTAAACAACCCCAGCAGAGCGCCGTAAGGGCACAGCCAGCGGCACCAAGGCCTTTCCACGAACAGCGACAGTACCGTTACCACCCCCAGCACCACCAGCGCGGATATGGCTACCTCGCCCGTCAGGAAGTTAAACAGCGCGTAGTATGGGTCCACATCCTGAAACACGAGCTTCCCAGCGACCGCCGTTTGCCAAAGCACCATGGCGAGCACCCCATACCGCAAATACCCCAGCGCCTTATCCAGCCGCGCAGGCACCCATTTGTTGTACCGCCGGGGAAAAAGCTTCCGCCCAAGCTTTCCAATCCACTCCTGATAGCTGCCCAGCGGGCAGATGTAGCCGCAAAACAGCGGCCCAAACAACAGCGCCACCAGCAGCCCCAGCGCCATCAGGATAAACGCAGCGCTGTGCAGCTTGGGCAAAAACGAACCTGTCGCCAACAGATCATAAATCGTTACCACACCACCGAAAGGGCATACCGCGTGCAGCGAGATCTCCGGCAGCGGTATGGCAACGCCCAACTCCTTCAGCCACTTGATGAGCGCCAGCGCTTCCACAACAACGAAAGCGACAACTTGTATGCGAAGCCGAAATTTCCGGGTTTTCTTACCTGTCTGTTCCATGGTCGGCCACCTCCCTGCCCATACTGTAAAGCAGGTTTGCGGCAAAATTGTGTCTTTTCACGCAAAACAACGGCACGAACGGTTTCCTACGCCATGATTTCGACATGATTTTGGGGTATGCTACAATCGATCCTACAAAAGGAGCGTGACCTCATGGCAACCATTTTAGTTGCGGATGATCACCGGCAGATTGCGTCGGTTTTAGAGGAGTACTTACGAAAAGAGGGTCATACGCCGGTGCTCGCGGCAGATGGCGTGGAGGCGCTGGCACTGTTTGAAAAACACAAGCCCGACGCCGTGCTGTTGGATGTGATGATGCCACGGCTGGATGGCTTTGCCGTATGCCGGGAAATTCGTAAAACATCCACCGTACCCATTATTATGATAACCGCGCGCGGCGAGGATTTTGAACGTATTATGGGTCTTGATATTGGCGCGGACGATTATATTGTAAAGCCGTTTTCCCCCGGCGAGGTGATGGCGCGGCTTCGCGCCGTGCTCCGGCGCATGGGTCGCTCCGACGCGGAGCCAGCTCGGGCGGTGGTTCGCGGAAACCTCACCGTGCGGCTGGCCGACTATACCGCGCAGGTTGGCGAACAGGAAATCCCCCTGACCAAGAAGGAACTGGAGATTCTCTGGACGCTTGCATCCCACCCAGGCAAGGTTTTCACGCGGGATAACCTGCTGGAAAGCCTGTGGGGGTATGATTACTTTGGCGACACCCGCACTGTGGATACGCATATTAAACGCTTGCGCGCCAAGCTGGAAGCCTCCAACCCAATCGGTTGGGATATAAAAACCATCTGGGGCGTCGGCTACCGTTTTGAGGTGATCGAGAATGCGCAATAAGCTTACCTTGCGACTGCTGACGTATTTTGGGGCCGCGCTTTTGACCTTCGCGCTCATCAGCGGCGTGCTGTTTCAGGCGCTGTTCACGCGGCACACGGTGGACGCTAAGCGCGCCGATATGTTACAACGGGCCACATCGCTCGCTCAAACGCTTTCCGACGCGTTGTCAGGCGGCGAAACCACCGGCCGGGGCATGGGCGGGCAAGGCATGGGCAGCGGTTACGGCGCGTTCGTGCGCGCGTTGGGTTTGTTGGACAACAACGCCTGGGTGGTGGATGAAAACCTCGACTTTCTCATTGCCGGGCACTTTATGGGCTCACCCCTGACCTACGCCGACCTGCCCGCCGACGCGGGCGCGCTGGTGCGTCAGGTGTTTGAAGGGCAAACCCCTTTCAGTGAAGGGTTCAGCACTATATTGGGTACGCCGACGCTCACCGTGGGCGCGCCGATTATGGATAACGGCAAGGTTGCGGGAGCGTTGCTGCTGCACGATTCGGTTGCCGGGGTGGATGCGGCTTCCGAGGCGGGTTTTCGCATCCTGCTCCTCAGTGGCGCGGCGGCGCTTGTGATTGCCATTTTCCTTTCTGTACTGCTGTCCTACGCCTTTGCCAGACCGCTGGAGAAGATGAACGCTACCGTGCTGCGGCTTGCGGATGGGGATTACGCCGCGCGTACTGCCATCACCCGCCCCGAACCCTTTGACCGGCTGGCGCGCGCGCTGGATGCGCTGGGGCAGCGGCTGGGCGACGCCAAACAAGCGGAAGAAATGCAGGAGCAATTACGCAACGACTTTCTGGCGAACGTATCCCACGAGCTTCGCACCCCGGTAACCGTTCTGCGCGGCTCGCTGGAGGCGCTGTGCGACGGCGTGGTGCAAACGCCCGAGCAGGAGGACGCATATCACCGGCAAATGTTATCGGAAACCCGCACCTTACAGAGGCTCGTCAATGATCTGATGGAACTAGCGCGGCTGCAAAACGCCGATTTTCCCATGCAAAAGTCCATGCTCAGCCTAGCGGAGCCGCTTACCGACGCGGTTCGCAGCGCCAGCCAGATGGCCCAAGGGAAAAACATCCGTATTCATACAACCCTTTCTTCGGAGCCAATCCCCTTTTCGGGCGATTACGGCCGTCTTCGCCAAATGTTTTTGACGGTATTGGATAACGCCGTCAAGTATTCGCCCGAGGATACCGTTGTAACCGTTATGTTGGCCCCGGGCGAGGTATCCATGCGCGATCAGGGGCCGGGCATCCCGTCGGAAGAACTGCCAATGCTGTTTGACCGGTTCCGGCGTGCGCGCGATGCGCAGCCACGGGAAGGCAGTGGTCTTGGCCTTGCCATTGCCCGCCAGATTGCGCAACGCCATGGCATGAGCATTTCTGTAGAAAGCGAACCCGGGCAAGGGTCGCTGTTCCGTTTCACCTGGCCGATCGCCTTGCCGGGCGGCGCGCTCGCTTAACGTGTGCGATGCCGTTGCCAACCCGCGGGGGGGAAAGCGGCTGCCCCGTATGGTTTTCCCTGCGGCCGCCCGGCAGCGTGATCCCACCCGCTCCCTTGCCATATCTGGGAACATACGTAACCTGCCCAGCCGGGCACGCGGGGATTATCAGGCGCTTTCACGCCCGGAATTTGCATGTTGCCTTTATTAAAACGCGCCATGCCGGCAATAACAGCAAAGTGATGGTATTCAAGCAATTTTATGGCTTTCGCTCTTTGGCTATATTCTCGCCGCGCCCAGGCGAGAAGCCGGAGAGCGTTCTCTTTGCGCGAGGAAAACCCGACTTGTAAAAATTGGATGTAACGTGTATACTGTTTACATTCCAAAAGAACATTTCCCTCTTAAAAGTATGTCATGTGTAACCACCAATCGCAGGGCGGAGGTTCGGGCATGAGTCGAACAATCTTGATTGTGGAAGAAAACGACAGCCGCCGGGATGGCTTGAAGGCCATGCTGGCAGGTCGTTTTGATGTACTCGAAGCTCCCGCCACCGACACGGCTATCGCCTTGTTACGGCCAAACGGGGTGGATGTGCAATGCATCCTCCTTTCCCTGTGCTGCGAGGGCGCCTTTGATTTTCTGTCGTTGCGCCGCGCCGACGCGGCGTTGCACAGCATTCCCGTTGTCGCGATGCTGGACGCCGCCCAGCCGGACGCGGAAGCGCAGGCCCTGTCGCTGGATGTGAGCGATCTGCTGTATTTTCCGCCGCAAGCCTCGGCGCTGCTCTTACGCCTGCAAAACCTGATCCGTTTACGGGAGAACATGAACCTTCGAAAAGCGCTGGAAAGAGATCCGCTCACCGGCATTTTTAACCGGCATACCTTCGACAGGCGCACCGCAAAAATGCTGCGGAAGAAGAATAACGAAATTTACCAGCTCATGGTGTGGGATGTGGAGCACTTTAAGGTTGTCAACGATTTGTTTGGCTCCTCCGCGGGCGACCGCGTATTGCGCGCGATCGGGCGTTATCTGGATGAGCAGCTCCGCGGCGTAGGCACCTATGCAAGGCTGGACAGCGACCGTTTCGCGCTTTGTTACCCCGCGCGTCTGTATGAGCCCCGGGAACTGGTAGACGGCGCCAACCGGAGGCTGGAGGACCTGAATCTCGGCACTCGCGTGGTGCTCTACGCCGGCGTATATAATATTGAAGACATTGCCCTGAGCATAGACCAGATGTGCGACCGTGCCTTTATGGCACTGAAAACCATCAAAGGCAAGTACCACGTGCGCTTCGCGTTTTACGACCGCACTATGCGCGAAACGCTGATGATGGAGCAGCGCGTAAGCAGCGAAATGAATGCCGCGCTGCAACAGGGGCAGTTCTGTTTTTACCTGCAACCGGTGTACAGCATTACCACAGGGGAACCGATTGGCGCGGAGGCGTTGGTGCGCTGGCAGCACCCTGTAAATGGACTGATTCCCCCCAAGGATTTCATTCCGCTGTTTGAGCGCAACGGCTTTATTACGCAGCTGGATGCCTACATGTGGGAAAGCGTATGCAGCTACCTGCACAACCTGCAGCTGGAAGGGATCAAACCGCTGCCGGTTTCGGTCAACGTATCGCGGCTCAATCTGTTCAATCCGCATTTAAGCGACGATATTATCCGGCTGGCGGAGAAGTATGAACTTGCGCCGGGATTGTTAAAACTGGAAATTACCGAAAGCGCCTATACCGACCATCCCGAACAGTTGATTAGCGCAATTCAAAACCTGCGCCAGCATGGATTTCAGATTTTAATGGACGATTTTGGCAGCGGGTATTCCTCCTTGAATATGCTCAAGGATTTAACCGTGGATATTCTAAAGGTGGACATGCGTTTTTTAGCCGATATGGAAAGCAACGGCCGCGCCGCCAACGTAATGACGAGCATCATTCGCATGGCGAAGTGGCTGTCCATTCAGGTGATTGCCGAAGGCGTGGAAACGCAAACCCAGGTAGATTTCCTCCGTTCTGTAGGGTGTGACGAGGCTCAGGGATTCTATTACGCGCGGCCGATGCCGGTGGAATCCTTTACGGCGCTGTTGCGCAACCCCGTTGAAATGCTGCGGCATAGCGATTGCGATCGGGAAAGCATTATCAGCCGTTTCGATCTGGATTCGCTTTGGGAAAGCAACCGCCAGATTTCGCTGCTTTTCAACGGCATGGTGGGCGCCATCGGTCTGTACGAAAAAGTGGGCGACACGCTGGAGTTGCTTCGCGTGAATGACAGCTATTTTGAGCTGATGGGCACTACGCCGCAAACCATGCTGCAAAATAGTCGCAACGCGTTAATCAGCATGGAACCCGGCGACCGGGAGGTCATTTTGCGCGCCTGCGACCGGGCAGCCTCCACCCACTCGGTGGAACAGGCGCAGGTTTGTTGCCCCCACGCGGACGGACATATCATGTGGCTGGATGTGCGCATCCGCCATTTGGGCACGGTCAACGTACAATCCCTGTTCTATTTTGCCCTGAGCGACATTACCCGGCAAAAGGAGTTAGAACATAACTATCTTCTCTACCAATACGGCACTGCCATGCTGGACGCTTACAGCGAAGTCATGGAGATTAACTTTACGGACAAGCTGGCTACCGCGTTCAGTTTTAACGGCGCCAGCGGAAATTACCATACCCGAACCATACCGCTAGAAACCCTGCTGGCGGACTTTGCCGATAAACGAGTACACCCAACCGACAGGCCGCACTTTTCCACCGTTTGCAACGCCGCATACCTGAGCGACGCGTTTGAAAACCAGCATCGGCGAAGCGTCGGGCTGGAACTGCGCATTCGGGAGCCCGGCAAGGCTTACCGCTGGGCGCGAATGTTATTCCACCCGATGGAAGACCCCATCGGCCGGTTCCGTACGCTTTGCTGTACGCGGGATATTGACGAACAAAAGCAAAACGAGCGCATCCGGGCGGATTACGCGGTGCTGCAAGCCAAGCAGCAGGAGCAGGAGCGTTATCAGGTAATTCTGGAGCAGACGCAAACCGCCCTTTTAGCCTGGTATCCGGGGGCAGAAAAAGCTGAGGGCAACAACCTTGCCACACAGTACCGCCTGAGCGGCGTTTCCTGCGAGGCGCTGTTTGCGGGCGATGTGCCCGACGATGTGGTAAATATGCTGGATCTGGCAACCCTGCGCGCTTTCCTGGCGGGGTTAAGCAGCCACAGCAACAGTTGCCGCCTCATCCGGCTCGCGACGGCGGATGGTCAAACGCCATGGTGCAAACTGTGCGTTTCCGTTCAGCGCACAGAGCACGGACTGCTGCAGGCGGTGCTTGCAACCGTAAACGATGTGGATCAGGAACAGAAAATCCGCTTGCAGCTTGATCAGCAGCGTGAGCAAAACGAGCGCCGTTTGGCTATGCTTAGCCACTTGTATTGGACGCTCCCCTGCTGCATCCTGCAATTGGATCTGTCGGATGCCTCCAAGCCTGTTTTCTCCAACCCCGCCTGCTGGGAGCTGTTTGGCTACGCCACACAGGAAGCGTTTCAAGACGCTGGGTCGCAGGGGATGCTGCCTCTGTTTGCGCCGGAGGAGCAGGCGGACCTTCGAGCCATGCTCAGGCGTTGCCGCGATGGCAACCGCACGGAGACTGTCGACGTAACCATCGTGCGGCCGGATGGCACCCGCGGCAGCCTGCGCGGCAACGCGGCTTTGGGCCATACCAGCGACGGCGTACCGGTCATTCAGCTTACGCTGATGGACATCTCCCTGCAACGGGAGCAGGAGCGCAGGTTGGAACGCACTCGCGCCACCCTGGAACGCACCACCGACATGCTGCAGCATTTACTGGAAAACCTGCCCGTCGGAGTAGCGCTGTTTGAGTTTGGCGCCTCGCCCCGCGCCCTGTACATCAACGGTCAGGCTTACAATATGTTCGGCCTCAAATCCCATCAGGCGTTGCGCTTTATGGATCTAATCAAGCTGGATTCCTACCACTTGGATGCCAAAGCCGACGACGGCCTGATTCAGGTTGTCAACAGCGACGGCAGCAACCTCAACAGCGTTACGCACGTCTTGCGGCAGGACGGCAGCTCCTTCTGGATGCGCACGTATTATACCATCGTGCCGCAAATCAACGCGCCGCCGCTTTGCTACGCCGTGCTGGTGGATGTTACCCGACAGGTGGAGGTCGAACGCGCCTTCAACCGCCAAAGCGAACTCTATCGCCTCACCATGGAAGATTCCCAGCAAATCTTTTTTGATTACGATCTGGATAAAGACGTGCTGTATTACACCCTGCGCATGCCCAGCGGGCGGCGGGAGGACCGCGTGGTGAACAACTACCAAAAAAATCTGCGGCAGAGCGCCATCCTGTACCCGGAGCACATCAACGGTTTTGCCTCAAGCCTGCGGCGTTATTGCCGCACGGAGATTTCCGGTTGCTATGAGTTTATGGCGGACTTTTTTGGCAACGGCGAGTTTCACTGGTATCGCGCCCATAGCCGCAGCCTGACGGACGAACGGGGAACCCTGTACCGCATTGTGGGCCGGGTGTTGGATATTCAGGAAGAAAAGGTTCGGGAAGCGCAGTTGGGGCAAGCCAAGGTTTTCCGTCGCGCGGTAAATAGCGTAAGCCTGTTTGTTTTCGCCTTTGACCTGCCGGAAATGGCGCCGCGGCTACTGAGCTGTGAGGAACCCAAGCGCGCCGGGTTTCTGCCGTATCTGGACTATTTAAAACCCGAACATAATGAAACGCTGCTGCACCCCGACGAGAGAAACGCGGTTACGGAGGCGCTCAACCCCCAGCTGTTGATGGAAAAATACCGTGCCGGCACTCGGGAGCTGACGGTGCCCTTCCGCGCGCTCAATCGCCAGCAAAACTGGGTGTGGCTGGAGATGAGCCTGCATTTGTCCGTTGGGGAAGAACGCAATACCGTTGTCGGTATCGGGTACGTAAAAATCATCGAGGAGCGAAAAACGCTGGAGCGCAAGGCTACCATCGACGGCCTGACACAGCTGCTCAACCGGGAAACCACCGAAGAGCGCATAGAACGGTTTGTTGCCAACGAAGGCGGCGAGGGTTGCCTGATGATCTTTGACATTGATAACTTCAAGGGTGTGAATGACAGACTGGGGCACAGCGCGGGAGATTCGCTGCTCAAAGATGTCGCCGCCATCCTTCGCGGCCGCTTACGCCAGAGCGACATCGTCGGCCGTTTGGGCGGGGATGAGTTCGTGGCGCTGCTTCGCAATGTACCGGAAACCATCGCGGAAGAAAAAGCCCGTGAACTGCTGACCGCGATTTCCGATTTACCCGATCGCGACGGCAACCGTGTGACCGTTTCTATCGGTTACGCGTTTTCACCAAGCAACGGCGCCACCTTTGCAGAACTGTACCGCGCGGCTGATCGCGCGCTGTATATGGCAAAACGCTCCGGGAAAAACCGGTGTTGCTCTGTTACCTGCGCGGATGTACCCATGCAGCCGTCCGAGCCGGCCAACACACATTAAGCGCAAACCAACGGATACGGAGCCTCCCTCCCAAGGGCAAAGCGAGCCGTATGGCTCGCTTTGTTTTTATGGTATAGGCAACGCAGGGCAGGGGCAACGCGCGAATCGCCCAAGCGCAAAGCCCGCTCAAATTGTGGCAGGCACACAGGTTTTCCCTTCGGGCACCTCTTTGCGAAGCATTACAGCACGCAAGTATCGCCCATTTTCGTCCTGTACGGTTTCACCCATACCTGCTGCCCTGCCGCGACGCTTGTCCTTTCCCATTGCCCTATGCGCAGCGCGGCCAGCGTACACAAAACGCCGCAGACGTCAGCCTGCTTGGCGGGCGTTCGCGGCGTA
>Ga0183100_1001297_pt1 | contig 13092 bp, 12 predicted proteins | sample Biomet2_FD_127789 | JGI IMG/M metagenome (GOLD analysis project Ga0183100, IMG submission 127789) | Microbial communities from bioreactor (seeded with anoxic lake sediment) at LBNL, California, USA - Biofuel metagenome 2 | ecosystem: Engineered > Bioreactor > Anaerobic > Unclassified ...
AAACCAAATGGGGCAATAGCTAAGTAATCTCCTTTAAGCCTTAAAGCAGGAGCACCTATAAAAAATGCTATTAATGCTGAAATAAACCCAGCCACAATTAGTGCTGGAAGAAATGGAATTGACATATGGTTTAATGGTGCTATTAAAGATTCCATAAAGAAATTCTGAGTTTTAATTTTTTCAGACATAGTAAGGAGTCCTGTTGTATACGCACCTAATGCTATAAAGCCAGCATGTCCTAGTGAAAACAATCCAGTAAATCCATTTATCAAATTTAAACTTAGTCCAAAAATTGTATATATTGCACATAAATTTAAAATTCTAATTTTATAAGAGTCTAACCCATTATTTGCAGCTAATAAAAGTAAAAATACAATTGCAATAAGAGCTATATTTAAAAGTTTATTTCTCTTTTTCATATTTTACACCTTCTCTGTTAAATTTTTGCCCATTATTCCTGTAGGCTTAAATAGTAATATTACTATTAAAACTATAAAAGCAAAAGCATCTCTATATCCAGTTAATCCTGGAAGAGCAGCAACTAACATAATTTCACCGATACCTAAAATAAATCCGCCGAGAACTGCTCCTTTGATATCACCTATACCGCCTATAACTGCTGCTATAAAGCACTTAAGTCCTGGAATTATTCCCATGGTTCCTATTATTTGTGGGTATTTAACAGACCACATCATTGATCCGATACCCGCTAGAATTGAACCTACAGCAAAAGTAAAAGATATTATTCTATTTACCTTTATACCCATAAGGCTTGCTGTTTCGACGTCTTTAGATGCTGCTCTCATAGCCATACCAACATTAGTTTTATTGACTAAATGTAGTAGAGCAAACAATAATATTATTGTTACCACAGGAATTATAAAAGTAAGATTTTGAATAGAAACTCCCCCAATAACAACTACATCTGTCAATATTTTAGGTGTTGGAAAGGCTTTTGGCATTCCTCCAAATAAAACAACTGCTAAATTTTCAAGTAAGAATGAAACTCCAATAGCAGAAATTAAAATAGATATTTTGGGTGCAGTTCTAAGTGGTCTATAAGCTGCGAATTCAATTACTGCCCCTAACACTGCTGTCAAAATTATAGCTATTATGAAAGAAATATACCAAGGAAGACCGAAAGTAGTTACTCCAAAAAATGCGAAATAAGCTGCCATCATAAATATATCTCCATGAGCAAAGTTTATAAGTTTTAATATTCCGTATACCATAGTATAACCTATAGCTATAAGTGCATATAGACTTCCAACCGAAATTCCATTTGCTAAATGTTGCATAAATATACTTAAAGTCATATCTTCTCCTCCTAATTTTCTTCTGGTTTTATGGTATCAAGATAAGTAAATTTGCCATCTTTAACTACCTTTAAAACTGCATCTTTTACTGCATTGTTATTTTCATCTATAGTAATTACTCCAGCAGCACCAGGGAAATTTTTAGTTTTTGCAATTTCATCTCTTATTTTCACCGGATCTGTAGAGTCAGCTCTTTTTATTGCATCTAATATTACTAAATAAGCATCATAAGCTAAAGCTGTAACTGCTGAAGGTTCTTTATTATATTCCGCTCTATATGCATCCATAAAAACCTTTGATTCTTCAGTTATAGGGATTTCTGTCGCAAAGAATGTTGAAAAAACTGTTCCTTCTACTGCGTCGCCACCTATTGATAAAAACTCTGGTGTTTCCCAAGTATCTCCTCCTATTATAGGAGTTGTAATTCCAAGTTGTCTTGCTTGTTTTATTATTAAGGCTCCTTCTGTAAAATTACCTGGAGCAAATATTACATCTGGATTACTACTCTTTATATTTATAAGCTGTGCTGAAAAATCTTGATCTCCTGTATTATATTTAGATTTAGCTACAATAGCATTCTTATCTCCTGTAATCTCTACAAAAGAATCTGTGAAAAATTTACATATCCCAACTGAATAATCACTAGAAACATCTTGAAGAAGTGCTACCTTTTTAGCTTTTAATTTTTCTGCTGCATATTTTGCCATAACCTTACCTTGGAAAGGATCTATAAAACAAACTCTAAAATAATAATCATTTCCGACAGTTACTAAAGGATTTGTACAAGATGCTCCAACGGCTGGAACCTTTGCCTCCATAACAACGTCTCCCGCACCCATAGAATTTCCGCTTCCCCAGCTTCCTATGATTGCATTAACATTTTCTTGTTGTACAAGATTTGAAGCTGCACTAGCTGCCTCAACTTTATCAGACTTGTTATCTGCAAAAACTAATTCTATCTGTTTACCAAGTACTGTTGGATAAAGTTTATTAGCAAGTTTTACTCCTTCCACCTCAAGTTGACCTCCAGCTGCATTAGCACCTGTCATTGGTTCAAATACTCCGATTTTCACCACATTACTGTCTACGTTTGCTTTTGAAACTGTTTTAGAATTACAACCTGCTAGCATTAATGAAGTTGACATAGCTAGCACCAAAAGCAAAGAAATTTTTCTTTTCATAAAAAATAATCCTCCCCTATGTTAGTTTAAGTATACACTCTATAAAAATGTTCACTTTAAAATGTAAATTTCCATAGAATATTATAAAATTTGTATCTTCATTCTTTTATACTAATTTATATGTTTTTTTAAAGTTTTCTTACAAATTATTTGCACCAAATAACAATTTGTCTTTGCAATTAGTAAAATATCAAAAAAAATGATGATTATTGACAAATAATATATTATCCCATATCTTTTATTATGTCAATTTACAAAAGACATATGTATTTCTACAGAATAACTTCAAAAGGAAAGAATATCCTAATTGTTTTGGATATTCTTTCCTTTATTCGCACTTGGAATTTGACTAATTATTATTCGTTTTTTCCTACTGCTAGTAACAATCCTGCTTTTGTTAAAATTGGTCTTATGGCATTATAAATAAAACTTACTAGTATAACAGATACTATTGCATTAATAGATGTAGTAACTACACTTAGCTTTGCTAAGGCAGCTGCAAATTCTTGAGGTTGTCCAAGAATGTATTGTTTATAAAAATACCCTGCAATAGGATCAAAAACAACGTTGAAAGCTAATCCACCAATGGCAGCAATAATACTCCATTTAAATATATATTTTTTATCATCGCTTTGGTCTATTTTTGCATAATTATGAGCTATTAGTCCTACTATTAAACCAATACATAATTTTAATATAAATGTCTTTGGTGCTCCTAAAATATATATAGGATCTAGTAAATCTGATATTGTCATTCCTACGGCCCCAGCCAATCCTCCATACCATCCGCCAAGAAGTAAAGCAGCCAATACACAAAAAGCATTTCCTATATGTAATGAAGTTGCATCTCCTCCTGGTACTGGAATTTTAATTTGAAGAAAAGTAAATGATACAAAACATAATGCTGCAAGTAGTGCAGTCTGAATTAATTTTATAATTTTAGAATTTTTATTTTCCATATAATAACCCCCTTGTAATTACTATTTTTTATATGAAAATACTCCGGTTATTATAACACTGTAAAAATATTCTAGCAATTGTATGGATACATATAACTATTTTGCTTCATAATCTTCACTTTCATCTATTTCCAAGAAAATTATATGATGATGCTATTTTTTTAATTGTACAATTCTTCTCTTTCATCAATATCAAGCCATCCTTCTTCTTCAGCATAATTAAATATTTCTTCCAAAGATATATTGTAATCTTTAGCGAAAACTGCTGGATTTCTTTTATACTTATTAATAGTTCTCTCTGTGAAATTGTTGTTTCTTATTTTATCTTCAAGGACAAGAGCTTTTAAATATGTACTTCCTATCAATTCTCTAATTACATTATATCTGTAACTTTTCGCAATGCAGATATAAAGTCTACATATTATTGGTCTATTGTCGTAGATAGTACATAAGTTTGTTTCTGTTATAAAAGTACAGTATGTTTTCTTATTTAATACATACTGATCAAAATCTCTACAGTAATTTTTCTTTTTAAGCAGCTTTTTCTGTACAAAATCTAAAGCTACTTCATCGTTCCAATCACTTAATTTATTTACACAGACATTATCTATTTCTACCGACCAAGATTTTTTGCAACAACTCTCCTCACATTTATTACAAGGAAGAGGATTATTATTTAAAAAGATATCAACCGTATCTAATACCTCTTTAACTGTTGTATTTTTATTAATTTTGTCATAATTCACTTTACCATCAACATCGAATAGTAACTTCATCCTGCATCTCCTCAACTTTAAGATATACAAATTTTTAATATCATTATTATCTTTATGGACAGACCAATCCTTTCATTTTAATACGTAAACACTAGCTAGAATTCAGTAGTAATTTCTACTATATGTACATTTTTTTCTTCATCATCTAATACTTTATACTGAATTTCAACTTGAAACTCATCAGAAAAACTTACATCTATATATTGATATTCATCTTTGTCTTCTTTATTATCTTTCTCCTCCATTACTCCCATGCTTAAAGCCATCGGATCTTTTATAAAGTGTAATTCATATAAGCATTCTTCAACATGAAGTAGTTCTTCTCTAGTAAAATTCACAACATTGCTTAAATCATTAAATTCAAAAACGAATTTATTAAAGAATTTGCTCCATCTTTCAAAAATTTCGTCTCTTTTACATTCTTCTTTTTTATGTATTTCTTCTTTCTTTTCATTATAAATCTTTATTAAGTTACCTTTTTCTATTTTAGCTTGTTCAAATTCATTACTAATATTTTCTATAGTTTTTTCCTTGCTTGCTATTTCCTTAATGTTGTCTTTTATTAGTTTATTTTTATATGTAATCTCTATATTAATATCAGAAATTTTATTATTAATATCAATTGTATCAAATTTCACTTTTTTAAATTCTTCCATTAGTGAATCTAATCTTTCTAATACTGAATTTTCTATTTGTTCTTTCAGTTCTTTTAATTTATCATTCTGTGATTTTTTCATTTCTTCTAACTTAACTTTAATTTCCCCTAAATTTATTATATCTTCTTCAGCTTGACTTTTATTTTTAATTACATTATTTAACAAACGGCTTTTTTCTTTTAAACTATTTTTTATAGAATTTATTTTTTCTTTGCATAGTTTAATTTTATTTTTTAATTCCAATAATTTTTCTTGTAATTTTTTTAAATCTTCCTCTCGATCTATTATTTCAACTTCTTTTTCATTTTCAATAAAACTTGGTAGTATTTCTTTCTTCGGTGTAAAACTACCCCCATAAGCTTTCACTGATAACCATACAAGTCTTGCAAAAAGTTGTCTATCCACTTTTCTCCAAGCATTTAATAGTGTTAAATTTTCAATATTTACTGACTCTTCAAAGTCTTTCTTTTTTTCTTGGCTAATATTTCTTAAAGTCTCTTCTACAATTTCAGTTGCCTCTTTCAACTCAATCAATTGTTGTTCTTTCAAATATTCTTTAGCTTTCCCTTTAAGTTTTTCGCAGTGTTTCAAATAAATACTATCAGCTTTTTGACCTGGTGTTGAAATTTTGTAAAATTTATACAACTTAGCCGCTTCTTCTATTACTTCTATTGATATTTCATCTTCTGTTGGATCTTCTAAATCATTTTTAGATTTCCCCATAAGAACATTTAATAATCTTTCATTCAAGTCCATTCTTGTACAATTTTTTAATTCATTTTTCTTTTCATCAATTAAAGTCCATATTTCTTTTACTTCTGGTTCTTTGATAATATCATTTTTTCCAATTTTACTTCCTAAAAAATTAATTATACTTATAGTCTTTTTTTTAGCCTTTTGTGCAATTGGCTTTGATATATTAATCATATTAATAGTTTCTAATAATGCAATTTGTTCAATTATATCGTCATCCGAAATTTTTCTAAGTCCATCAAAAATATTAGGCATATCTATCTCCTTTATATATTAATTATACTTTTTGGGAAAATCACTATATTTTATATTTTTTCATATTTGTACATTATATATACATTTTAACACAAAATAGTATATTACATAATTATTCTTTTAAGTTCTAAATAGTTAATTTTATCAAAGAAACATTTTATTTAAATGTTATACATCGCATCTCTGACTTGTTGTTTTCTTTCACGTGTATTAGAAGATATATTTTCATTATCAATCTCAACTTTTCTATTGTCCTTAATAGATATTACATTATATAAGCTCTTTCCTATTAATTGAATTAATTTCTTAAACTTTTTATATCTAGAAATGCTATAATCTTCAGCCCCTCCAATTGTTAACTATATTATAAATTCACGTTGACATTTTATAAAATAAATTATATACTGAATTTAAATTTATTTTGACAATATTATGCGGGGGTGAACTAAAATGGAAAAACTAGCTGAAGAAATTATAGCTGGAAAACGTTTGACAAGAAATTATAATTTAGAATTTTTATTAACTACAAATTTAAAAGAACTTTGTTCGGGAGCTAATAAAATCCGCGAAAAATTATGTGGAGAAAAAGTAGACCTTTGTACAATTATTAATGGGCGTAGTGGAAGATGTAGTGAAAACTGTAAATTCTGTGCTCAATCTGCTCACCATAATACAGAAATTAAGGAATATGTTTTTTTAGATCCACATGTAATTTTAGAAGATTGTAAAAAAAACGAAGCAAATGGCGTACATCGCTACTCTATTGTTACAGCTGGAAGATCATTAACTGGTGCTGATTTTGATAAAGCAATAGAAGCCTATAAAAAGATGCATAAAGAATGTGAAATTAACTTATGTGCATCACATGGTTTTTTAACAGAAGAAGAATTTATACGCTTAAAGGAAGCTGGAGTTACAATGTATCATGAAAATATTGAAACTTCTAAAGAAAATTTTCATAATATATGTACTACACATTCATATGAAGACAAAATTAAAGAAATTAAACTTGCTCAGAAGGTAGGACTTAATGTTTGTTCAGGTGGAATTATAGGAATGGGTGAAACATGGGAAGATAGAATTGATATGGCTATTAGTTTATCAGAACTTGGAGTTATGTCAATACCAATCAATGTATTAATGCCAATAAAGGGTACTCCATTTGGCAATTTAGAAAGAATTGCTGATGAAGATATTTTAAGAACAATAGCAATTTTTCGTTACTTAAATCCAACTGCTTATATTCGTATGGCAGCTGGTAGAAGCTATTTTTCAGATGGAGGCATGCAAATTTTCCAATCCGGTGCCAATGCAACAATTACTGGCGATATGTTAACCACTATAGGAACTAACATTGAGCAAGATAAAATTATGCTTACAAAGCTTGGTTTTGATATTCAAAAATAGAAGGAGAATAGACTTATGGAAAATACAAAGAAAATGAATACTCGTCAATTAACATTGATTGGAGTCATGACAGCTGTTACTTGTATCTTAGGACCACTATCACTACCTATTGGAATAGTACCAATTTCATTAACTAATCTTGCAATTTATTTTGCAGTATATATACTAGGACGAAAAAGAGGAACTCTTAGTTATATAGTTTATCTTTTCATGGGTCTTATAGGACTACCAGTATTTTCAGGATTTTCAGGAGGATTTTCTAAATTATTTGGACCAACAGGTGGATATTTAATTGGATTTATTTTTATGGCATTTATTAGTGGTATTTTCATTGACAAATTTTCAAACAAAATTTATATGTGCTTCTTAGGAATGATACTAGGTACAATAGTTACATATATGTTTGGAACTGCATGGTTAGCATATGAAGCACATATACCATTTAATGTAGCATTATCAGCTGGTGTTCTTCCATTTATTCCAGGAGACATTGCAAAAATGGTAATTGCATCATTGATTGGACCTCAAATTAAAAAGAGGCTTATAAGTGCTGGATTATATGAATAGATAAGAGTGTATTTTGTTTTGTGTTGTTAACAAATTTATTATTAAAATATTACTGGAAATTTTATTTTCCAGTAATATTTTTTTGAATGTGCCTAAACGACCTAACTTAATTCCTTTAATGTAGGCATTGAAGCTATTGCCCCATAATTTGTACATGTAATTGCTCCAACTTTATTAGCAAATCCAACTATATTCTTCCATTCTTCAAAGCTTGTATTTTGTTTATCTTCAATATCAACTACTTGTTTTAATACAGCTCCAACAAACGAGTCTCCAGCACCTGTTGAATCCACTTGCTTAATTTTAATAGATGGAATTATTTCATTTTCTCCATTAACACTTAAATAAGTTCCTTTAGCTCCCAAAGTAATAGTTACAACTTTAACTCCTAATTCATGTAACTTGTTAACTCCTGCTGTAATATCCTTTTCTTTGGTTAATAGAAATAATTCTTCATCACTTAATTTAGTAAAATCACTTTCTCTTAAAAACTTAATACTATCTTCAACAAATAATTCTAACTTATCTGGTGTAATTAATGCATCACGATAGTTTGGATCAAACGATACATAAATATTATTAGATTTTGCATATTCTAATAATTTAAAATATGTCTTCTTTAATTCTCCTTCTAAGAATCCTGTAGCTGAACCAAAATGAATTATATCTGAATTAGTTATCTTTGATAAATCAATATTATCAAATGAATACTCTCCATCACTACCTCTTAAAAAATCAAAATTACGTTCTCCATCTGCGTCGATTCCAACTAACGCTATTGTTGTACTACCTTTTTCCACAGCCATTTCAGTATTAATTTTCAAATCCTTTAACAGCTCAATTAAGTACTTCCCAAAGAAATCACTTCCTACTTGTCCTAAAAAATAAGCATTACCTTCTAACTTACAAATACTTGCTGCAACATTTGCCGGTGCTCCACCTGCTTTTTTTTCAAATTTTTCTCCATTTTTTAATCCCTTATTATCAACACAAACCATGTCGATTAAAAGTTCTCCAATGCAAAAAATATTATTACTCATACTTTACACTCCTTAAATTCCATATACATAATTCATTAATTTTAACTTTGTTGTCATTTTTGATTTGAATTTCTAATTGTTCTTCCTTAGGGAAGTACATTAAAGTGGTTACTTCTAATCCATCTTGATAATATATCTCTATAATTGAATTGTCAATAAATATATGCAATTTCAATTCATTCTCAATTTCTAATTTAAACTTTCTTATTCCTTTTCCGCCTAAACACATGTTGTTTCTATCAATAGTACATACTTGAGATTTTTTATCATAAGTTAATAAAATATATTCATCATTAAATTTGAATTTTACTTCTGTAAAGTTAGTTTCACTCATTTCCAAATTTAACATTATCTCTACGCATCTTGAATCTAAATTTAATTTATAGTCATTACAAATTAAATTTTTAATCTTATCTTGCTCAGATTGTCTTAAATTTTCTATCTTTTTAAAAGGTTTTTGATATAATACATTATTTTTATATTCTAAAACTCTAGGAATAGTTAGTGAATACATCCATCCATGCTCAGAAGTTTGATATTCAGCATCCTTATCCGGCATACCTACCCATCCAAACATTATATTTTCATTATCATGATTAAATATTTGTGGTGCATAAAAATCAAATCCCATATCTAATTCTTTAAATTCATTATGATTTTTTAATTCATTTTCTTTTAAATCTAAGTTACCAATTACATAACCTGATTGAAATATATTTTGATATTTTAATTCTTCACTTTCTAATCCTTGTGGTGAAAAAATAAATGCATATTTTTCATCAGTCACTTTAACCATATTAGGACATTCCCACATATAACCAAATTCTTGCATATTCGTCTTTAATTCACCGAGCAAATCCCATTTTATAGCATCTTTTGATTTATAAATTAAAACTTTTCCTTTTAAATCATTGTTTTGAACACCCAAAATCATATAATAAAGTTCATCTTCCATGAATATAAATGGATCTCTAAAATGAGCCGTATATCCATCAGGTTGCTTTTCAATAACTACACCCTGCTTTTCAATTGTTCCATCTTTATGATATATAGCTACACATTGATAAGATTCTCTTTCATTGTTATCTCCTTTTACATTTCCTGTATAATATAATTTCAACTCATCATCTTTAACTAATCCACATCCTGAATAGCAACCATTTTTATCAAACCATTCATCTGGCTTTAACACTATTTTAGGTTTAGTGAAATTAACAAAATCAGTTGTTGTAACTAAGCCCCAGTGCTTTGTCTTATGTTCACATCCAAATGGATTCCATTGATAAAATATATGAAATTTATTATCATAATAACTTAACCCATTTGGATCATTAACTAAACCAAAGGGCATCTCAATATGAAAATTATTTCTCCACATATTTTTATCTTTATTTTTATAATAATTGTTTAACTCTTGATCTATTTCCTTGTATGATTTTTGATCTAGCATTTTCATCCTCTTTTCTTATTATTTTCTTTCACACACATTAATTCCAATTACACTTTCTCTTTCGATTAATTTTAAAGACGTGTTATTATTTTCTTTCAGCTCTTTCCCTTCAATTAAATCTAGAATTCCTTGTGCTGTCTTTGTTCCAATTAATTCATAATCAAAAGCTACAGTTGTAATAGTTGGATATGAAACACTTCCTATGTCATATCCGCCAAAGCCAGCTACTGAAATTTCTTTTGGAACTTTAATATTATTTTCATGCAAATATCTAAGTATTCCTAGGCAAATATTATCAGTAGCACACACTATAGCTGTTGGCTTATATTTTAATACTTCACTTGCTTTGTTATATGCACTAATAAAAGAAAAATCTGTTTCTACAAATTTAATATTACATTCTGAATTATTTTCTTTTACAGCATCAATAAATCCATTTTTACGATCAACACCTACTGCTTTATCCCATTCATTTACACCTAGAAAAACAATATTGGTATGACCCATAGACTTAAAATAGTTTCCCATTATTTTTCCTGCTTCATAATCATCTATCTTTATATAATTAACAAACTCATTTCTCTGTCCTGTAAAAATTGTTGGAATGCTTAATTTACTTATGAGTTCAAGGTGCTTATTAGTGATAGCCATAGAATTAATAATTATTCCATCAACACCCTGTTGATGTAAACTGCTAATATTAGCTAACTCTTTTTCAATATCCAGCTCACTAATTAAAATAATTCCTTGATAATCATTTCCTTTTAGTTTCTTATTGATGCCAGTTAAAATTTTTCCCACTGTAACTGAATCAATTCTAGGAATTACAATCCCAATCAATCTACTTTTTTTAGTTTTCAACCTTTTAGCAAAAAAGTTCGTTTGAAACCCTGTTTTTTCAATTGCTTCCTTTATCTTTTTAGCATTTTCTTTACTTACATATCCATTATTTAAATATCTAGAAACACTACTCTTAGACACATTAACCATATCTGCAATATCTTGAATTGTAACTTTTCGATCCATATTATCCTCCAAATAAGTTTTTATTAATATTATTATATATCATTATTGTGTATTATTAAAAAATAACTTATTTGCTTTGTATAATTAATCTAAATAATATATCTTAAAATTGCAATAATTATAAATTTAAGCTTTACTGATATTGTGAGATAAATCTCTTTTTCTACTCTTTGTTCTTTCATAATTTGATATTTTACATGTTAAAAGATTTTTTAACACAACCATATGTATAAACTTTTCAAAGAACACTTAAATTATACTTGATATATTCACATCGAACAACATGAAATTATTTCAGGAATTTACTAACGGTTCACCCTATTTTATTATAAAATTCAATATAGTTTTATAGACTTTTATAATTTTCCAAAAATAGTTAATACCCTCTTTATTTCAAATCGTTTTCATTATTTTATGATATCAGTTCCATATATCCTATGTCAAGTTGTTTTTAGAAATTAGCGAAAAATGTTTTTCTCTTAAGAAGTATGAAATCAATTCCATCTTTCTATTGACTCTTCTTAATATCCGTAATATAATTTCATTGATGTTATGAATTTAATAAAACTATGTTTATATCACTAAATTTCAGGAGGTATTTTATGTTTAATTTTTTTAATAAAAAGAAAAAGTCTGATTTAAAACTTATTGCTCCAGCTACTGGTAAGGCAATTGATTTATCAGAAGTCCCAGATCCAGTTTTTGCTCAAAAAATGGCTGGTGATGGAATTGCTATTGATGTAACTGGTGATACAATAGTTGCACCAGCAGATGGCACTTTAACACTAGTTTTTAAAACAAAGCATGCTTTTGCTTTGACTCTTAATAATGGTATTGAATTATTAGTTCATATAGGATTAGATACTGTTTCTTTAGATGGTGAAGGATTTGAACAACTTGCTCAAGAAGGTATTTCTGTAAAAGCTGGAACTCCTATTATTAAAATAAATAGAGATTTTATTTTAGAAAAGGGATTTTCTCTTATTACTCCAGTTTTAGTTACTAATCCAGATATAGTTTCAGAATTATCTACATCTATTAACAGAGATGTAATAGCTGGTCAAGATGAAATTATTGTTTGTAAATTTTAAAAAAATTCAATCTGTGCATTAAATTTTTTCAAGACCTACATAATAAAAATTATACTCTGTAAGGATACCCCTATAGATAAAAAACAAAAATACAGCAAGGGGTAGTCCTTGTCCTATGTGTTTCTAACATAAAACAAGGACTTAAAAAAATAAATCTATCTTTAAAACACGAAAAAGAAGATATATTGAAATCATTTCAATGTATCTTCTTTTTCAATTACCCCGCAACGTCCTACTCTGCCACACAGTCACCCGTGCAGTACCATCGGCGCTATAGACCTTAACTGTCCTGTTCGAAATGGGAAGGAGTGTTACCTCTATGCCATCATCACGAGATGCTAGTTCATTCTAAATCTTTGATTTAGCTAAATGAACTGTACACCAACGAACGCATGTGAGTTAGTGTTTCCTTTAAAGAAAACTGACTCAAACTATCGTTTGTACTATTTTATTGAAAAAACTATGTTCTTTCAAAATTGCATATAGATATTAATGTATTTTTACAACTTGATTATATATTGGTCAAGCCCTCGACCTATTAGTATCAGTCAGCTAAATATGTTACCATACTTACACCTCTGACCTATCAACCTTGTAGTCTTCAAGGGGTCTTAC
>Ga0183100_1001298_pt1 | contig 13078 bp, 10 predicted proteins | sample Biomet2_FD_127789 | JGI IMG/M metagenome (GOLD analysis project Ga0183100, IMG submission 127789) | Microbial communities from bioreactor (seeded with anoxic lake sediment) at LBNL, California, USA - Biofuel metagenome 2 | ecosystem: Engineered > Bioreactor > Anaerobic > Unclassified ...
GTGCCGGCGATCAGAACTTTTTTGGCAAAAAAAGGACGGGCGGAACCCAGAATGTAATGCCAGTTGCCTAAAATATCGTTACGGATGTCCGTTGCGGAAATGGGGTACCGCGTACGCGCGGGGTCAAAAAGCTCCACCACCGCATGGGGAAAGTACTCCTCCAGCGTCGCCTGATACTCGAAATCTCCCACAAAAAACGCGTCGATGGCACCGGGAACCACCTGCTGCATCCGCTCGGACCAAAGGGGCCAGCCGTCGGGGTATGCGGGTATGTCGGTTTCGTCCAGCACGCGAACCATAATGTGCTCCATATCTTGCACCTGCTGGGAAATCCACTGTTTGCGCAGCTGATACGTAATGACCGGCAGCCCCGCGCTTTCGCAAATCTCCCGCGTCTGCACGGCATTGTCGGATATGACCACCACAAGCTTTTCGCATTTGGTGGACGCCTCAATAATCTGGTACAGGTGTCCCCTGTGCGGCGGACAAAATCGGCCGAAATACACGCCTGTTTTATACACGGCGGTCCCTCCTCACGCGGAATTGCCCAATCAGTATAGCGGTTTTCCCAGCGGCGCACAAGCTTAATCTGTTTTTTAGCATTCCTTAACGCTTTGCAAGTCGCCTTGCCGCCCCTGCCGCATCCAAATGCGCGAAGGATGCGCGTCCGGGCTAATGGGTTACCATCAAACAGCCTTCGCCAATCGCGGTTCAGCCAACGCGCAAACCTGCTGCTTTCCCCCTGCGGGAGCGTACCCCTATCCGTTCCCCGGGCGGCGCAAACCGACGGATGAGCCCGCCCGCTATTGTTTCCGCCACACGCTCACACGTTGGGGTACGCTCCCAAAGGCGCCTATGCCAGCCGTTCCAAAAACTCGCATCCGTTGTCCCCGCGCCGGCTGAAAAATTCGGCAAATTGCCCCCTTCGTTTTTCCCGCTGCCCGGTACGGATGAGCACAAGCGGCATCTTGCTTTACATTCTGCGGTTCCTCTTTTGTCGCGTTTTTCGCTCGGCTCGCGCAAACACGCATATACGCCGATGTTTCCACCGCTCCTTATGCCTACCGGGAGAAGTTTTTCCTACGCGACTTGTTTGGGAAGCCTTATACTGGTATAATGAGTCTAACCACGGCCACTGCCGTGATTACCCAAGGAGGCAGCATGACCCTCAAGCAAAATATCCTCGCCGCTTTGGAGGCGGATCGCGAACAAGCCATATCCGGTCAGGCGTTGGCTGAAAAACTGGGCGTATCACGCAATGCCATCTGGAAAGCCGTCAACACCCTGCGGGACGAGGGCTATGATATTCAATCCGCGCCCAGCCGGGGCTATCAGCTAAGCCCCGTGTGCGACCGACTGTCCGAAGGCGCCATCCGATCGCTGATGGCACAGCCCGCGCCGCCTGTACATGTGCTGGACAGTGTGGATTCCACCAATCGTTATGCCCGAAAATTGCTTGCGGAAAACCACACGGCACCGTTTGTAGTAGCCGCAGAAACGCAAACCGCCGGACGCGGCCGGTACGGCCGCAGCTTTTATTCCCCGGCGGGGGGGCTGTACCTTACCATCGCGCTTGCGCCCCATAAGCGGATGGAATCGTTGCTTGGTTTTACCGCCTGCGCCGCCGTATGCGTATCCGAAGCCATCCGCCGCGCTACGGACCGTGTCCCGCTCATCAAATGGGTGAATGATCTGTATTTTAACCAGCGGAAGATTTGCGGTATCCTCACCGAAGCGGCAGCGGATTTTGAAAGCGGTATTGTGGATTCGTTGCTCATCGGCATCGGCATCAATCTGCGACCCGCGCCGCTGCCAAATTCGCTGCAGGATGTGATCGGGTTTGTGGGCGGCGAGGAGCCGCTGAAAAACAGACTGGCGGCGGATATTGCGGACGGCTTGATCGCCTGCCATCCGGAAGACCCGGAAGTGCTTACGCTGTATCGCTCCCGTTCGATGACCATCGGCCGCCCTGTACGGGTTACCCAAGGCGAAAAAACCATTACCGGCATTGCGATCACTGTGGATAAAATCGGTGCCCTGGTTGTACGCGGGGATGATGGAAAGCTGCACACCCTGCGAAGCGGCGAGGTTACCGTACTCAATGCGAGCAGCCCTTCCGCCTCGCAGGAATGACGGTATCGCGTCTACGTTTCCCAACCCCTCGTTGAGCCTTTCTGTCTATTGCCGGTTTCCCCCGCCACCCCCAATCCGGTTCTATCGCGTCTGCACCGTGGCTGTATTCCAGGCTCCAACGTTGCTGAACGTTTGTTATCGCTGTTCCTCAATATCGAAGAGGCCGCCGGAAAACCGGCGGCCTCAAACTGTTAAACGCTGGGGCAAGGGTTTCACCCTTGCCCCTTTTCCGCTGCGGCTGAGCGATAGCCTGTTGCCACCGGTTTCACCGTAGTCCCCTGCCTGTTCATCAGGTGGGGCAAGGGATTTCATCCCTTGCCGGGTTCCAGGGGTGAAACCCTTGGCCCTTTTTGTTCATGCGTTGGCACACGTTACTCCGTTAGCCCCAGTTTTCGCAACCGGGCTCGTATCGCGTACGCGGAACGTCCATGCGCGGCGCACAGATCGCTCATCGCCACTTCCCGGTCAAATTCGTCCCGAAGCCGCTCGTCCTCCTGCGAAGACCAGGCCCTTCCGGCATGATCCCATCCGCCAGCAGCAGGCGGTGTGTGCGGCTCATACGTATGCCCGTCAAAACGGCATAAAAGGGTTAAAAACGCATCCCCGTACTTATCCCGTTTGCTTTCGCCAACACCATCCACACGCACAAAATCATCCCAGGTGTGGGGGCGGCGCAATGTCATGTCCCGCAGCGTCGCGTCGGTAAAAACCACGTATGCGGGAATTCCCCGTTCCGAGGCAAGCCGGAGCCGTTCCGTTCGCAAGGCTTCATACAGCGTATCATCAAACAGATCATTCAGGGCGCTGTTCGTCAGCCGGCCGCAGTTGCTCGTTCGCTGTACAATGGGGCGCTCCTCCTCCTGTTCAAACGGCTCGTTCAGGCATACCGAACAGTTGCCGCAATGCTCCTGAGCCTTTTCCCCAAAGTATCCCATTAAAAAATGCCGCAGGCAGCGCCGGGCCGTGCAATATTGCGTCATCTGCTGCAAGCGTTCCCGGTCGCGGCGATATAGTTCCACCTGCTCGTCTGCGGTCAGCTCGGGGTTTGGCTCAGAGTGCTCCAGCATCCACCGGGCGGTTATAACATCCTGACCGCTGTAAAAAAGCACACATTCGGCGGGGCTTCCGTCCCTGCCGGCGCGCCCCGCCTCCTGATAATAAGCTTCCACACTTTTGGGCATATTGTAATGCGCCACAAAGCTCACGTTAGATTTATCAATCCCCATACCAAACGCGTTGGTTGCCACCATCACGGTAGCGCGGTCAAACTGAAAATCATCCTGATTACGGGCACGTTCTGCATCTTCCAGCCCCGCGTGGTAACGGGTAGCGGCAATCCCTTCGCCCTGCAGACGTTGGCATACATCCTCCACCGTTTTACGTGTAGCGCAATACACAATCCCGCTTTCCCCGTTGTGCCTGCTAAGGACGATTTTCAATGCCGCAAACTTATCCGCGGGCTTCAGGCAGCGCAGGCGCAAGTTGGGCCGATCAAAACCCGTTACGCGAATCATCGGCTCCCGCAGGCACAACAGGCGCGCTATATCCGCCTTTACTTGCGGGGTCGCTGTCGCGGTAAACGCGCCCACCGGCGGTCGAACCGGCAACCGATTCACAAAATCTACAATTTTGAGGTAGCTGGGTCGAAAATCCTGCCCCCATTGGGATACGCAGTGCGCCTCATCCACCGCAATCAGCGATAGGGTCGCGCGCTGCGCAAACGCTGAAAATTCAGGCACATCCAGTCGCTCCGGCGCAACGTACACCACCCGATACCAACCCTCGCCCGCGCGGCGCAACGCCTCCCGCTGCTGACCGGGCGTTAGCGAACTGTTGATATACGCCGCCGGTATCCCCGCCGCCTTGAGCGCCGCAACCTGATCTTTCATTAGCGAGATCAGCGGCGATACCACCAAGGCAACGCCCTCCAGCAGCAAAGCGGGCACCTGATAGCAAACAGACTTGCCCGCGCCTGTAGGCATCACCCCCAACACATCGCGCCCATTCAGGAGCGCGTCGATCAGTTCTTCCTGTCCATCCCGGAACTCACCGTAGCCAAAGTAGCGGCGCAATGCTTCCAGCTTGTTCATGCGGGCAGCCGTACCCCTGCCTGTGGAGCGCGCGCCGCACACCACCGCATTTCATTTCCGCTCACGCGTCGTCCTCCCCTGCCGCTAAAATCGCCTTCACGCGCAGCGCGGCGGCTTTCACCGCGTTTTTTCGTTCTCCGGCGGCAATGAGCCCATCAGCCGCTTCCCGGAGTGTTGCGCCCGTAACTAACCGGTCAAACAAACGCGCTTCCAGCGATAATTCGCACACCGGCGCGGGTGCAGCGGGCACATCGTGCCATTCCAACGCGAGGCAGTACTCGCCCCGGTCCGCCTTGGGGTTTGCTTCCAACGCCGATAGCACTTCCCCCACGGTACCGCGAACCGTGGTTTCGAATTTCTTGGTCAGGTCACAACTGGCGCTCACCCGCGTATTGGGCAAAACCTCCGTAACACATGCCAGCAGGTCGATCACCCGATGGGGCGACTCATGCACCACTGCAATTTTCGAATGTGTGGCCATCTCCAGCAGCTTTTGCTTTAACTCCCCCTTGGCCCGGGGTAAAAAGCCATAAAACGTAAATTCTTCAATCGAAAACCCGCTGACGCTGAGCGCCGAAGCCATCGCCGTAGGCCCGGGAATCGCCAGCACAGGGATGCCGTTACGGATGGCTTCCGCCGCAACCAGGCTTCCCGGATCACTGATGCAGGGGGTGCCCGCATCTGTCGTGAGCGCCACATCGATACTTTCCGCCAGCATCCGCGCCACAATCTGTTCGGCTTTTGCGCGTTCGTTATGCTCGTGGCAGCTGGTTATCGGGGTGTGGATGTCAAAGACGGCCAGCAGCCGCTGCGTAACCCGCGTATCTTCCGCCGCAATCAGGGCAACACTTCTCAGCGTTTCTACCGCGCGGGGCGTCATATCTCCCAAGTTGCCGATCGGCGTTGCCACCACATAAAGCGTAGGCATGGCGGACGTCCTCTCCCTTCCCGTATAGCGAGCCGCAACCCCTGCGGGTGGCGGCCCTGATCATTTGTTTGTTGGCGTACTCCCTATGGGTGCCCAACCCTCGCAAGGCGCGCGGCTACGATCGGTAAACGCCGGCTTCTGTAACCGGCAGGGGCAGTGTTCGCATGGCGAAACGCCCGAGCGCCGCCGGTGCGCTTGCTTTTCGGGCAAAGCCTTGGCACAAAGCGCTCAACGCGCGTTGCCGTTGCTATCCGGGCGGGCTTTCCAAACAATGCTTCCGCCTATGCTTTGCTTGCCGCGTCCATTGGGCGGTTAGGGTTGGGTTGCGCCGCGCTCAAAAACGCGAAGCTTTGCGCTGCGCGCACGCGGGTTTTCCGCAACCTCGTCCGCGCTGGGCGGGATTGCGCCTCCCCCCAGCACTTTGCCCAGCGGTTTTTTGCCGCAAGTGCAGATGGGCGCTTTGGGAGGGCAGGTGCAAGGGTATTGGAAACGCCGAAAGGTGTTTTTCACAATCCGATCTTCCAGCGAGTGAAACGTAATTACCAGCAGTCGCCCCTCCGGTTTGAGCATCCCCGCCATATCGGTTATCGCGGCTTCCAGCGGCGCAAGCTCGTCATTAAGCGCAATGCGCACCGCCTGAAAAGTGCGGCGAGCCGGATGCCCGTCATCCTTACGGCGCACCGCCTTGGGGATGGCCGCGTCCACGACGGCTACCAAATCAAGCGTCGTCGTAATGGGCTTGAGCTTCCGCTTTTCATCAAACACCTGCGCGATGCGCGCCGCCCATTTTTCCTCGCCATATTCCCTGAGAATCCTGCGAAACTCAGGCACCGTGATCGCCGCCAGATATTCGGCCGCGGTTTCGCCCTGGGTTGTATCCATGCGCATATCCAGCGGCGCATCCTCATGGTAGCTGAAACCGCGCTCGGCATTATCCAGCTGATAGCTGCTCACGCCCAAGTCCACCAATGCGCCGTCCAAAACCGGCGCGCCCGCAGCGGCCAGCAGCGCCTTCGCCTCATGAAAGTTGCCATGCACGGCGCGGAACCCCGGAAACCCGCTAAGCCTTGCGCCCGCTGCACGGATCGCCTCCGTGTCACGGTCAATGCCGTACAGCACGGCGTTTTCCCCGGCAGCGCGCAGGATTCCCTCGCTGTGGCCCCCACCGCCAAGCGTCCCGTCCAGATAAACGCCGCCCGCGTGCGGGCGCATCCATGCAAGCACTTCCGTATACAGCACTGGCAGATGTTGAAACTCTATCGGCATGAATCGTTTGTCGCGCAACCGTAAACGGCTGCGCGTTCCTTTCCCCGGTATGGGTTGATGCTTCATCACATGATTTCGACAGCCAGCCCTTGATTCCCTTTGCGACACAATCGCTTTCTCCGCTGCGGTAAAAGCGCTAACGCCTGCAGCGCCGGGAACCCGAACGCAGCAGATCGTTTCTCCCCATGTCCGGACAGGGGCGCGCATCGCAGAGAAAAGCCGCCCGCGCAAAGCGTTGGCGCAGGCGGCGAAGGATGGATTTCGATTAGGCGTCCGCTTTCAGTTCCGCAATGCGCTGAGCAAGCGAGTCCAGCATTCCTTGGCTGGTCAAAAGCTTTGCGCGTTCCTGTTCCACAAGCGCAGCGGGCGCTTTCCCCACAAAGCCGGGATTGTTCAGGCGCGCGCTGGCGCGTTCAATTTCCGCGGCCAGCGAGGTATGCTCCTTTTCCAGCCGTGCAATTTCCTTTTCCATGTCCACCAGGTCGCCCAAGGGGATGCGAATTTCGGCAGCCTCACAAACGGCGCTCACGGTTTTTTCCTTGCTGGTTTCGCCTTTTTGCCCAAGCGTTACGGCGCTTGCGCCCGCCAGCCGCTGCAGGTACGGTTCCGCCAGCGCCATGGCATCCTCCCAGCCAGCTTCGGGCAGCAGCGTCACATGCGTGCGTTTTCCGGGCTGAACCTTCATTTCCGCCCGCAGGTTGCGGATCGCGCGAATCACGTCCATCAAGCCTTCCATGCGCCGCTCGTCGGCTTCAAACGCAAACGCGGGGTTCTGTTCCGGCCACGCGGCCAAAATCAGCATCCCATCGGCTGCGGGCAGGTGCTGATAAACCTCCTCCGTCAGGAAAGGCATAAAAGGATGCAGAAGCTTGAGCAAGCTTTCCAGCACATGGTAGAGCACCGCGCGCACATTTCGTTTGGCGGCTTCGTCCTCACCGGTTAGCCTGCTTTTGGACAGTTCGATATACCAATCGCAAAACTCGCTCCACGTAAACTCATAGATCTGGTTGGCGGACAGGCCGAAATCCCCGTCCTCCATGTGCGCGCTCACTTCCGCGATGGTCTTTTGGAGCCGGGATAGAATCCATCGATCCGGCATCGTCAACTGCTCCGGCTGGATTTCCTCGCGGGTATCCATGTTCATGAGCACAAATCGGCTGGCGTTCCACACCTTGTTGGCAAAGTTGCGCGCCGCTTCCACTTTTTCGTTGGAATAACGGGTGTCGTTACCGGGGCTGATGCCCATTGCCAACGAAAAGCGCAACGCGTCCGCGCCGTAATTTTCAATAATCTCCAGCGGGTCAACCCCGTTGCCGAGGCTTTTGCTCATTTTGCGACCCTGCGCGTCTCGCACCAGCCCATGAATGAGCACGGTATCAAACGGCGTTTGTCCCATTTGTTCAATACCGCTGAAGATCATGCGCGCCACCCAGAAGAAAATAATATCATACCCCGTCACCAGCATGTTGGTGGGATAGAAATATGCCAGATCTTCGGTCTTGTACGGCCAGCCCAGCGTGCTGAAAGGCCAAAGCCCCGATGAGAACCACGTGTCCAGCACATCCTCATCCTGCTTCAGGCGTTGGCTGCCGCATTTGGGGCAACGGTCGGGCGCTTCCTTGGCAACGACAATCTCGCCGCATTCCTGGCAATACCACGCGGGGATGCGGTGCCCCCACCACAGCTGGCGGCTGATGCACCAATCGCGGATGTTTTCCATCCAGTTAAAAAAGGTTTTGGAAAAACGCTCGGGCAGAAATTTCGTTTGACCGTTGCGTACCACATCCATAGCCGGCTTCGCCAACGGCTCCATTTTCACAAACCATTGCAGGCTGGTTACAGGGTCCACAGTGGTATGGCAGCGGTAGCAGGTGCCCACGTTGTGGGTGTAATCCTCGGTTTTCACCAGATAGCCCTGCTCATCCAGTTCCTTTACAATCATCTTTCGGCATTCATACTCATGCACGCCCTCAAATTTTCCGGCGCGCGCGTTCATGGTGCCGTCGTCATTCGTCACGCGGATGATTTCCAGTTGATGCCGCTGCGCCACTTCAAAGTCGTTGGGATCATGCGCGGGCGTGATCTTCACCGCGCCGGTGCCAAAAGCCATATCCACATACTCATCAGCTACCACGGGAATCAGGCGGTTGACAATGGGCAGCACAACCATTTTTCCCACAAGCTCGGCGTAGCGTTCGTCCGCGGGGTTCACCGCCACGGCGGTATCGCCGAGCATCGTTTCAGGGCGGGTGGTCGCTACTACCACGCCTTTGCCGCCATCCGCCGCCGGGTAGTGGATGTGCCACAGGTGGCTGTGCTGCTCCTCATATTCCACCTCGGCGTCGGAAAGCGCGGTTTTGCAAACCGGACACCAGTTGATGATGCGGTTGCCCCGATAAATCAGACCCTTGCGATAAAGGTTCACAAATACCTCGCGTACCGCCTCGTTGCAACCTTCGTCCATGGTAAAGCGTTCCCGCGTCCAGTCGCAGCTGGCGCCAAGCCTGCGCTGCTGACGGTTGATGCGGCCGCCGTATTCGGCCTTCCACTTCCACGCGCGCTCTAAAAACGCCTCGCGGCCAATCATTTCTTTGGTGAGGCCCTCTTTTTTCATTTGTTCAACGATTTTTACTTCCGTGGCAATGGATGCGTGATCGGTACCCGGCAGCCACAGCGTGGGATCCCCTTTCATGCGGTGGTAGCGCGTGGGCGCGTCCTGCAGCAGACAGTCCATGGCATGGCCCATGTGCAGCTGTCCGGTAATGTTGGGCGGGGGCATCACGATGGTAAAGGGCTTTTTCCCCGGCACACGCTTGGCCACAAATGCGCCGGATTCTTCCCACATGGTATACAACCGATCCTCAATGTCCCTGGGGTTATACACCTTATCCATTTCAAAGTCCTGACGGTTTTCACTCATGGTTGCTCAACCCTTCCTGTTTCCTATCGGCAATCATAACAAACAAATAAATGCGCCAACCACTGCCAGCACCAGTCCGGTAACCTTCAGGGGCATCACTGCCCGATCGCCTCCCCGTTTCCCCAGCCACCCGGCAATCCGCGCCGCGCCAAAGCACATGCCCGCACCCAGCGCCAGCAGTACAAGCCCGGGAATATTCACGCGGGATAACACACCCTGCCAGTAGGTCATGGCCAAATCCTCCCCCACATTTCACCGTAGCTATTATCGCAGTGGTTATTATCGCAGCGCTTTTCAAATGAAAATGCGTACGTATGCCGCGATGATACAAAAAAGCTGCTTCGTCCGAAGGACGGAGCAGCTCCGTGGTACCACCTTGCTTTGCGGACAACCTGCGTTGCCGCCTTGCTGCGCTTTATCGGGCGCGCCCGGAGAAACTGAGCCCTGCCGCGAAAGCCGATACGCAGGTTTCATCTCTCACCTTTACGGGCGACCTTCCGCATCCTCTGCCATCCAAACGGCCTTCCAGCCAGCGGGCCGTTCTCTCTGTGGGGCGAGGGCGCGTACTCCTCCCGGTCATCAGGCGTATGCGTATGAGGCCGCGCGGATGGCGGCCTCATGCATGGTGAAGGGTTTGCTTACGCTTTTGCCTTCTTGTCTTCGGTCATGTCGATGACCTGCTTGCCGTTGTAATAACCGCAATGTTTGCACACGCGATGGTTCAGCTTCTTCTGGTGGCACTGCGGGCATTCAACGATGCCGGGCAGGGTCAGCTTCCAGTGTGCGCGACGGCTACGGCCGCGGGCACGAGATATTTTTCCTTTCGGAAGAGCCATGGTCTACACCTCCTCATCCTTTGTCAGCAAGCGCTGCAATGCTTCAAAAGGACGCTGTGTCGGCGATTCCTCTTCGCACGAGCTCTTGAAAATATCCTGCCTGTACGCCTGATATTCCTTACTGCCAAGGCAATTCTCCTCACAGAGGAAACGCATGGGCAGGTTGAGCATCAACAGCGTCAGCGCGAGTTGGTCGAGGGGCACTCTGCTGCCTTCGTAGCGGAACGCCTCGTCCTCAGTTTCGTTAGCATCCTTGCGAAACAACTCGTCAAACGGGAAGTTCAGCGGCACGCTTACAGGTTGAAGGCACATGGCGCATGTGGCGTGGGCTCTGGTCGTAAGCTCACCCGCGAAGCGTACCGTGCCATCCTCGGCGGCATAGGTGCCGTGCAGCGAAACCGGGTCGAAGGTAACTGATTCCCCGATCACATCCTGAGGCGGAACCTCAACCTCTACAGCAAACGGAAACGCTGTTCCCGGCGCTAATAAGGCTTTTGAAACATCCAGCTCCATAGTTTCCTCCTCAAACGTGACCAAGTTGTATTATAAGCCCAGTTCACCCCGTTGTCAAATGGAAAATTGTTTCGGCTGCACCAGCGCACGGTTTCGCCGGAGGCGCATGATCCTCCTGCGAGGGCCTCCTCTTACCGGGCAGCATATGCCGCAACTCAGTCCGTAATCTCGCGGCCTTCCACAATGGCCAAAGTGTCGCGGGCGATGATTAGCTCCTCATTGGTGGGAATTACGCAAATTTTCACACGGCTGTCGTCGGTGGAAACCACGGCTTCGTCACGGGTGAGGTTCTTTTTCGCGTCCAGCTTCGCGCCCATATAATCGAAATCTTTCATGACCATTTCACGCAGGTTGTGGTTGTTTTCGCCAATGCCGGCGGTGAACACAATCGCATCCACGCCATTCATTTCGGCGGCGTACGCGCCAATGTACTTGCGAATGCCCCACACCAGCATATCTCGGGCGATGATGGCGCTTTCGTTGCCGCTGTCCGCCGCGGCGTCAATGTCGCGCATATCGCTGGAGATGCCGCTGATGCCCAGCAAGCCGCTCTTTTTATTGAGCAGATTCAGCACTTCATCCACCGTCATATGCTCGTTGTTGGCAATGTACTGCACCACGGCGGGGTCCAGGCTGCCGGAACGGGTACCCATCAGTACGCCTTCCAGAGGGGAAATGCCCATGCTGGTATCCAGGCACTTGCCGTTGAGCACAGCCGCCAAGCTGGAGCCGTTGCCCAGGTGGCAGGTGATCACACGGCTATGCGCGCGGTCCAGCCCCAAAAACTCGCAAACCCGCTTGCTCACATAGCGGTGGCTGGTGCCGTGGAAACCGTAGCGGCGCACATGCAGCTTTTTGTAGTATTCCATGGGCACACCGTACAGATAGCTTTTCTTGGGCATCGTCTGGTGGAAAGCCGTATCAAACACCGCCACATTGGGGGTGTTAGGCATGACCTTCTCACAGGCTTCAATCCCCATAAGGTTCGCGGGATTATGCAGCGGGCCCAGCGGGATGTTGTCGCGAATCGCGTCTTTCACCTCGCTGTTAATCTTCACGCTGGCGGTAAAACGCTCGCCGCCATGCAGCACGCGGTGGCCCACGGCGCCGATTTCGTCCATGCTGGTCACCGCGCCTTTTTCGGGGTCGGTCAGCGCTTTCAGCATCCACTGAATGCCATCGGTGTGCGTTTTCATGGGCGCAACAGCGTCAAATACCTTGTCGCCCACCTTCTGGCAAATGTGGCTGCCGTCGATGCCGATGCGCTCCACCAAGCCCTTGGCGAGCATTTTCTCGCCGTTCATGTCGATCAGCTGGTATTTCAGGGAAGAGGATCCCGCGTTGAGAATCAGAACTTTCATTGACGATAACTCCTTACGCCTGCGCCTTCACGGCGGTAATGGCCACAACGCTTACGATGTCCTCCACCGAGCAGCCGCGGCTTAAATCGTTAACCGGTTTTGCCAAGCCCTGCACAATGGGGCCCACGGCCGTCGCCCCCGCAAACCGCTGCACCAACTTGTAGCCGATGTTGCCCGCCTGCAGGTCGGGGAAAATTAATACATTGGCGTGGCCGGCAACAGTGCTGCCGGGGGCCTTGAGCGCGCCAACGCTTTCCACAAGCGCCGCGTCCGCCTGCAGCTCGCCATCGCAAACCAGTTCGGGCGCAAGCTCATGCACCTTCGCGGTAGCCTGCTGCACCTTGGTAACATCGTCATGCTTGGCACTGCCTTTGGTGGAGAAGGAAAGCATCGCTACTTTCGGCTCCATGCCGGTAAGCTGCTTGCCGGTCTGCGCGCTGGCAATGGCAATGGCGGCCAGCTCGTCCGCGGTGGGGTCGGGGATTACGGCGCAATCGCCAAAAATGAGCACGCCGTTGTCGCCGTATTTTTGATCCGGCACTTCCATGATAAACGCGCCGCTGACCACGCTGATACCGGGTGCCGTTTTAATAATCTGCAGCGCGGGTCTGAGCACGTTTCCGGTGGAGTTGATCGCGCCGGCTACCATCCCGTCCGCGTCGCCGGCTTTCACCATCAGCGCGCCGTAGTAGAGGGTGTCGCCCGTCGCGAGTTCCGTAGCCTGCTCGGGGGTCATGCCCTTGGCTTTGCGCAGCTCATAAAGCAGGCTGGCATAGGCTTCGGACTTTTCGCTGGCTTTGGGGTCGATCAAACCGACGCCGGTAAGATCGGTGTTCGTCTGTCTGGCGACAGCCGCAATCTCCTCCGGGTTGCCCAGCAGGGTTACCCGTGCGACGCCCTGATCCACGATCTGGCGCGCGGCTTGCACCGTGCGCGGTTCGGAACCCTCCGCAAGCACGATGTGGTTCGGGTTTTGCTTGGCTTTCGCTTTGATTTTGTCGATGACGGACATGGCGATTTCCTCCCTTATG
>Ga0183100_1001300_pt1 | contig 13065 bp, 12 predicted proteins | sample Biomet2_FD_127789 | JGI IMG/M metagenome (GOLD analysis project Ga0183100, IMG submission 127789) | Microbial communities from bioreactor (seeded with anoxic lake sediment) at LBNL, California, USA - Biofuel metagenome 2 | ecosystem: Engineered > Bioreactor > Anaerobic > Unclassified ...
TGCTGCAGCAAATCAAACAAAGGCCGGCTTTTAGCCAAAATCCCCTCAGCCGGACTGCTTTTATAGCCTTCCATACAATTCCACCTTATAACAAAATCCGTGATTTTTCATTTATATCATCATCCAGTGCGTTGTGCTTAGCTGCTGTAAAAAACCTTTTTTCCCTTGCGCTGCCCCCTGACAGACAACGCTCTGTACAGCAACGTAGGTATAATTTTCATTTAAGCTTTTCTTACCAAGTCTTTGATAACTTCACCGGCAATAATCAAACCGACAACCGAAGGAACGAACGCGATACTTCCTGGTACCGAACGCTTGTCACTGCAGTTACGAGCGGTTCCCGGAGGGCAGATGCATGTTGGCCCGCAGCTTCCCTGGCACTGCGGTTTTATCGGTTCTTCCTTAGAGTAAACCACCTTGAGTCCCTTTATCCCCCGGGCCCGCAGTTCCTTGCGCATAACTTTGGCCAGAGGACAGACACTTGTCTTATAAATATCCGTCACTTCAAACCGCGTTGGATCAAGTTTATTACCGGCCCCCATACTGCTGATAATAGGAATATTTTTCCCCACAGCCTGTACGACAAGATCTATCTTGGCCGTAACGGTATCCACTGCATCGACAATATAATCGCAATTTCTCGTGAAAAACTCGGCCGCATTTTCCGGCAGATAAAATTTTTGTATCATCGTTACCTCAGCCTCGGGATTGATGTCAAGAATCCGTTCTTTCATCACCTCGACCTTTGCTCTGCCTACAGTTTTGCTCGTTGCATGCAGTTGCCGATTGATGTTCGTCAAGCAAATCAAATCGTCATCCACCAGCACAAAGTGCCCCACCCCACTGCGGGCAAGCCCCTCGGCGACAAAGGATCCAACCCCGCCGACGCCAAAAATCATTACGGTCCGGTCAGCTAATTTTGCAACAGCATCCGTTCCCAGTAAAAGCTCGGTCCGGGAAAATCTTCCTACCATATAAAAACCTCTTTATCTTTTTGTATTTCTCTTTATTTTAATATGAAGCACTGCTATTTCGCAAGCTATGCATTTTAAGTAAAAAAAAAGAGCTGTACCAGCTCTTTTAATCCTTATGATCAATTTTAAAGGCCGGAATATCCTGCGCTTGCGGCCGATCAAATTTAGGCAGATTTCTTTTTTCACTGCTTGGCGATTCCGCATCCGCTTCAAAAAAATGCGGTAACTCCAGTTCTTTTTCCACCGGCTTCTTTTTTTCACTTACTTCCTGCAGCACTTTTTTCACTGGCGCTCCATCGATAAAGTCAGTCGCAATAATCGTTGCCCGCACCGTTTCTCCAAAGGAATCATCGACTACAGTGCCCAAAATGATATTGACATCCGGATTCGTATGGTCATAAATATAGCGTGTTGCCTCATTGACTTCATGGAGGGTCAAATTTTCATTGCCGCTGATATTTAAAATAATGCCGCGGGCACCGGCCAATGATTTTTCAATCAACGGACTCGTCACAGCCCGCTGCACAGCCTTAACCGCGCCATCTGAACTTTCACCGATACCCAGCAATGCATCAGAACTTGCACTTTGCTGAAAAATTGATTTGACATCGGCAAAATCGACATTAATCACCCCGATTGTCAAAATCAATTCCGAGATACAGCGAATCGCCTGTTTCAAAACACCATCTGCCGCCTCAAAAGCATCAACAAGTGACATTTTTTTACTGGTCTGCAGCTTCATCAGGTTATCATTGTGGACGGCAATCAAGGCGTCCATATGTACCTGCATCTTTTCAATGCCAGCTGCTGCAACCTTTTTTTTACGTGATCCTTCAAAAGAAAATGGCACCGTTACCACGCCAATTGTAAGAATCCCCATTTCTTTAGCAATTTCTGCAATCACGGGTGCCGCTCCAGTCCCAGTCCCGCCGCCCATACCGGCTGTAATGAACACCATATCTGCCCCAGTCAGCAGCTCCTTGATTTTTTCTGCATCAGCCCGCGCGGCTGCTTCACCAAGGTCAAACTTTGCCCCTGTCCCAAGTCCCCGGGTGAGCTCTGCCCCAATCTGCAGCATTTTTATTCCCAAGCCCTGCATATGTTGTAAGTGCTTGGCATCCGTATTCATAGCAATCAGATCAATATCCAGCGTTTTTTCCCTGGCTATTCGTTCAATTACACTGCTGCCGCCACCGCCGACACCAACCACTTTTATTTGAACAACCGCACTTTTAATATCCGTATCGTGCATAAGGCTCCATCCTCTCACATCATGATTTCAAATAAAACCGTGCTTTTAACTCAAGGAATCTTATCCTACATATTTTCGCAAATAATATTCGCAATCCTGCAAATATTCGCAATAAAATATAAAAAAAATGCAAGGCCGCAGGCAAAATTCCAGCCAGCCTCGCAATATCCAATATCCATTATATTGTAATTTATAATGCCGAGAAAAGGATTACCGACAAACACAACAAAACGATCTTAAAACCATCCAGTTTCAATGAACAACCCTTCCTTCTCCTATTAATGTTAAATGGCAAAATATATACGCGTTAATTATACTATGCTTTTATGGTTTATTCAATTAAAAACATTGCATTTTTATAAAAAATTCTCCGGGCAGACTCTCACTCTAAACCCACTGCCGGCTTAATTTTTTTAAACAACCGACAAGCATTGCCAAAGAACACATCTTCATGATGCTGCGCCGGAATCAGCCGTGCAATCAACTCAATATAAGCGGGTATATTAACCAGCGGCCAGTCGGAACCATACAGAAGCTTTTCATAACTGCCGGCATAGCCCAACCACATGGCCATTCTGTCCATATAAGCCCGGTATTCCCCCCAAAAATCTCCGGCAGAAAAATCACCTTCCACCAAACCTGATAAATCCGCATACACATTGGGATTTTTCCGCAGGACTTCCGCTGCATCGTCAACCCAGGGATTGCCAAAATGAGCCATAACAAAATTTACCCGGGGGAAATTAACCGCTGCCTCATCACCCGTCAGTGGCTGGGCAAATTTAAGCCTCCCCGTTGCCGTTGCGGTGTCACCAGTATGAATGACAACGGGAACATCATATTGCTCTGCCAGTTCATAAAACGGATGATAGACGGGATCATTGACAAAAAATGGCTGATAGCCAGCATACACCTTAATTCCGACTGTATTAGGACAGGAAATCTCCGTTTCAAAGGACGTCAGCACGGCTTGCCGATTGTCCTTCGTTATGGCATCGGCAGCAATGCCAAGACACTGAACAAATTTTTCCGGCCATTGCGAGGACGGAAACGGAAGTTGCAGCAATGCCGGACAGCCTGCATCCATCGGGGTCGTTCCCATACCGATCCCCAGCACAATATCATTAGCCTTCATCACCGCGGTCAGATGATCCATGGTCGGGAGATGTCCGGCAGCAGCAGCCGTCTCGGTAAACCGTTCTCCTTTGGGAAAAAAGTGCAAATGCGCATCAATAATTTTCATTTCATTCTCAGCCCCCACAAACTTCCGTTTATTTTACATGTACCGCCATATCCTCATGTTTGGCATTATTGGCAGAACATTTTTCGCCAAGCTGCGTAATGAGCATCCCCGCGATCATCAATATACAACCGGCAATTTCCCTGATTCCCATTGATTCTGCAAGCACGAGCCAGCCCGTCAATGCCCCAAAAACCGATTCCATACTCATGACGACGGCCGCCTGCGAGGGATCTGCATACCGCTGGCCAACAATCTGCAGGGTAAACGCAATTCCCACCGACAAAATTCCGCCATACAAAATAGGCACAGCCGCTGCGGTGACAGCTCCCCAGGAAAAATCCTCCCACCATAATGCTACCACTGTATTGAGTACACAGCAGACAAGAAACTGGCACAATGCCATTTCAACAACTTCTGCTTCACCAGCATAGCGATCAACAAACAAAATATGACCCGTCCAGAAAAAGGAACAAACCAGGACGATCAGATCTCCTTTTTCCATATAAAATCCAGCCTGTACGCTTAAAAAGTAAAGACCAGCCAAAGCTGTTGCAGCTCCCAGCCAGTTGGCCCGCGTCGTCCTGCGATGCATGAAAAACGCGACTAGCGGCACAAAGACAATATACAAGCAGGTAATAAATGCAGCTTTACCAGCTGTCGTATCAACAATACCTACCTGCTGCAGCGATGAGGCGATAAACATGATCCCCCCTGCCGCCAAGCCAATTTTCCTCGAATGACAGCGCAATTCATGACTGCTGTCCACTGCCCGCTGCCGGCGAAAATAAAGCAGCAACGGTAACAAGGTCAGGCACCCCAAAGCAAACCGCAGGCTGCCATAAGTAAAGGGGCCAATGGAGTCCATACCCGCCCGCTGGGCGACAAATGCCGATCCCCAGATAAATGCTACCAACAATAAAATCAAAAGTCCTCGTACGCGCAAAGAACCATCTCCTCTATCCAACTTTTTTTCTGTCAACAAAAAACTGCTCTTGCTTATAATTATATAAATATTTAACCAGCTTGTCGACCGCGTAGCCTCTGCCGACCTACAGAAAACTGCCGCGAAATACTTCGCGGCAGTTTGTTCAAGCTAAGAAAATTTTATTACTATGACAGATGCAGTTCTTGCCTATTGTGCCTCCTGGGCACGTTCAGCCGGTAAAAGTCCGGCGACAAGGCCGATAAACAAACCAATAACAGCCGGAACAACCCAGCCAAGCTGTACCGCATAAAGAGGTACATAAGCACGAAAGAACTCATCAAGGAAAACCGGCTGCAGCCCGGCTGCATGCAAACCATCAAAAATGCTAAAAGCAAAGGTCATTCCGATTGCCCATTGATAGACTTCTTTACTGCCACCAATAAAATCGTGGGCCAAAGACAGCAGTACCAATACAATAACAACTGGATAAATTGCGGTCAAAAACGGAATGGAAATTCGGATCAATTCCGTCAACCCCACGTTGGCAAAAAACAGACTAAACAGCACACTTGCCTGCAAAACCCTTCGGTAAGGCAATCTGCCGCCACTGATATCATTAAAAAACCAGGCACAGGCTGAGGCCATGCCGCAGCTTGTCGTCAGGCAGGCAAAGGCAATAATGGCAGCCAGCAATGAATTTCCGGCTGTACCAAAAAAGATAAACGCCGTTTGTGACAGCAGTACGCCGCCATTTTCCGACAGCCCTAAAGCAGCCCGGCTGGTTGCCCCCAGATACCCTAAAGAAACATACACCAAGCTCATCAGCAAAATTGAAATCACACCGGCAGCAATACAAATCCGGCCGATTTCTTTTGGCTGCTCAACGCCTGCCCCTTTAACGGCATTGACGACAATTGCCCCCACCGCCAGTGACGCTAACAGGTCCATCGTCAAATAACCATCCTGAAACCCCTGCAACAGCGGCGTAACTGCATACTGGCCAGTTGGCCCCATAAAATCACCCAACGGAGAAATAAAGGATCGGGTAAATAAAATCGCCAGAAACAACAGTAGCAAAGGCGTCAGCCAATTACCAACCCGCTCGACAATTTTGCTTGGATTGAGTGCCAGGTAATACGTTAGGCCAAAAAACACCAGCGTATAAATCATCTGCCCCAAGTCAGCATTAGCGTCCATCAAGAGTGGACGAATGCCAATTTCAAATGAAACCGCTCCTGTGCGTGGAATTGCAAACAACGGCCCAATCGTCAAATACAAAACGCTAAGCAGCGCCGCAGCAAACCTCGGATGAATTCGTTCCGAGATGAATTTTGTATAGTCACCGCCAGTGACAGCAATCGCTACAATCCCCAGCAAAGGCAATCCCACTCCGGTGATAAGAAACCCGATAATAGCCAGCGGCATATTCCCCCCGGCCGCCTGCCCCAGAGCTGGCGGAAATATCAAATTTCCTGCCCCAAAAAATATAGAAAACATCATTAATCCGATCGATAGTATCTTGGTTTTTGTTAAACTTCCCATTAAATCCTCCATTCAATTTTCTTAGAACAATCGCACAAAAAAACATGTCTTGTCCCAGCAGACAAAAACATGTGAATTCTGTGGCTAAACACCGCATCTTTTCATGTGTAATATTATAACACAGGTAAAATATATTTCAACCACCCTGTCGGCAGCAACAACGCTATCTTAACGAAAGTTATTTTTTCTGTTATACTGATAGCAGAAAAAGGAGCGTTGCCATATGAATGAACCAACGGATATAAGTGTACCCCATGGACTGCAACAAAATATAAAAATGGAGCTTCTCGGCCTGCTCCACAGCGGAGAAAACCCTTTTCATATCATCTGCCGCCTGGCTGAATATCTGGAAGAGGTTTCTGCCGAGCCTGGTTATGCAAAAATTGTCAAAGACAACATCCGATCCATCTACGGCATCGGCCTTGGCGAAACGCCACTACTTGAAGATGAATTGCAGGACGTCGTCAGCCGGGGAAAAAAATTAAAAGCTGCTTATGAACAGGAAAGCGAATCCGCCGAAGTGAAAAAACGGATTGAATTCGCCCTGATCAGCCATCGAAAGCGGGCCGAACAGCTTCAGCAGCTGCTTACCCAGGCAAAATCTGATCCGTCATAACACAACAAAGGGAGGGTGCATACGAATGCACTCTCCCTTTGTTGTGTTATGACGATTTTTTTCTTCCGTCTCTACAGGCCTCTTTGCTCCTCTATGACAATCTGTGCTGCCCGCCGCAGATCAGCTTCACTATGGGCATCGGTAACCGTAAGGCGCAGGCGACTCTGTCCCACGGGAACTGTCGGGGGGCGAATCGCCGAAACCAGCAACCCTCGCTCTTCCAGCCGTTTCGAGAACGCAAGCGCCCTTTCGGCGCTGCCGCTTAAAATCGGCAAAATCGGAGTATCACTGGGCAAAAGTTGCACTCCGCCTTGGAGCAATATCTTCTTAACCAGTTCTGCCTTGCGCTGAAGCTGCAAAACCCGCTCCGGCTCCCGCCGCAGTATAGACAGGGCTGCAGCACCAGCCGCAACAACCGGTGCCGACAGGGCCGTCGAAAAGATGAAGCTGCGGGCACGATTAACAAGGTATTCAATCAAAATTTTACTGCCAGCAACAAAGCCGCCCTCTGCTGCCAATGATTTACTGAGCGTCCCGAGCTCAACTGCAACCTGGCCTTTCAACCCGTAATAGGCACTTGTCCCCCGGCCCGCCGGGCCGATGACACCGGTAGCATGCGCGTCATCCACCATGACCAGGCAATCGTATTTCAAAGCCAGATAGACAATCTCCTCCAATGGGGCGATATCTCCGTCCATACTGAATACGCCATCGGTAAGGATAAAGCGCTGTCCACTGCAAGGTGTCTGCTGCAATAGCTGCTGCAGTCGGGACATATTTGCATGCGGATAGACAACCGTTTTTGCTTTTGCCAGCCTACAGCCATCAATAAGGCTTGCATGATTCAAGGCATCACTAAAAATACAATCTTGTTCACGATCGGCTAAGGCACTAACAGTTCCAACGTTTGCCATATAACCAGTCCCAAAAATCAAAGCATCTTCGGCCTGCTTAAACTCCGCCAAGTTACGTTCCAAACTAGAATACAGCGGATGACTACCGCTCGTCAGCCGGGCCCCGCCCGACCCTGTTCCATATCGTTCAGCGGCAGCAGCCGCCGCTGCTATAACTTCCGGATGATGCGTCAGTCCCAGATAATTATTCGAAGAGAGCAGCATGTATTCCCTACCGTCAATGCGCTGTACAGCGGCCGTAACCGGATCACTCTGACGACGCTGACGCAGGGACGACTGGAGATCAAGTCCACGACAAATCTCTTCCATCTGCTTTATTTTCTGCATGGGATTTCCTCCGCTGGCAGCTGCTGACTAACAAATACCGGTTGGCTTTGCAGATAATCAATAAGCTCACGGATATCCGTTTGCGGACTGACAAAGAAGGCCCGTCCGCCAACCGCGACACCAGCCTCCTTTATATTGGGTATACGATGATACCCCTTGTGATCAGCTACATAGCCTGTCGTATAGCTCGGATCATCTGACCAGCAAAGTTCAGCGAGCACCCCCGGTGCTGCTTGTACCTTTGAGGCCAGTACCAAGGCCTCACGCACATGAATGTCCGTCAACCCGTGACCGGCAAGCCTTGTCTCATATCCATCGGCATCCGCAACATCCATACTGCTCACACGAACACCACGTGCTCCCATATCATCCAGCCGCTCACCGGTCAGAGCCGAAAGAATCATCGCGCCATGCATGCTGTCGGTAAGCGCCTTAAGTGCTGCCCAGCCTTTTTGCGCCGCAGCCTGACATATTCCAGCGTCCCGCAGCGTTGTCAAGGCCACCTGCTCAGCCTGCTGCCGATCTTTGGCCGCCAACGTGTGAACCGGCAGCTGTAATACCTGCACGATTTTTTCCGAAGCTACGGCCTCAATCTTTATATTGATAAAATCTGCCTGCCCGCGTTCATGCGCAAAGGCTCGCTGAATCATCGCCAACGTGGTTTTATCGACCTTATCTTTGTCGACAATCCGTTCGGCTCCGGAAATATGCCGTGAGCCAGCCGCCTGCTGTTGTGCGGATCGCATTTTTATACTATAAAACATTGTTAGTTACAAACCTCCTCATTCGTTTACAATGAGTTTCATAAACAAATCTTATATTCTATAATCCATTCTTCTTCCTGGATTATAGAATAATTTCTCCAGTAAGTCAATTGTAAACCAATACAATATAAGCGGTTGACCAAAAGCATATTTCGTTTTATCCGCTAAAGGATGACACACGATCGCTGAAATAAAGTGCCCTCTGTAGCAGAGCTTCAGCTCCGCCCCAGAGGGCCGTCACGGCAAATCGTATTTTACCAACAAAATTTAAATCAAAGGAGAATTAGCACTGACATCAAATGCCTTACGAGCCTCCCCGGTTAACGGTTCAACGCCAAACGGTTCAATCCCGACAATGAAAAACGTATCATTCATTAAACCCGTTTTTTCATCAATTACCTCACCATCGGCTCCTTTGTCATACTTGAAGCGGACAAAAATTTTCATTACCGTTATTCTAAGTTTGGCAAACGTCAGCAGATAAAAAATAGTGATGGTCGTCGGCGTCGATACTTTCTGCACAATTTCGGTCTTACAAATACTGTCCTGCAGTTCCTTTGTTGGCGCGGTATCCCAGGCCACAACAAGTGCTGGTACGATACTTTCAAAATGCTGGCCAAAGTATTCATTAACCGCACTGTAGTTGGCAATAGAATCCTCAACTTTTTTTGCGTATTCCAAAACAATGAGCTCACCCTGCTCAACAAGTTCTTTTTGTTCTTCCGTCATTTCATTATCCATATCCCGCACCCCTTTTCTCCTTTGATCATTTTTATCTTTTAATCATCCGGCAGAAACATTCCATGAAACTGAGGGTATTTTTAATAAACAATTAGGAAATTTTATCTTTTAATGCTACTCTTTGATGTAAGAACAACAATAATCTGCAACCGTATGAACAACCAGCTTGAATTTTGACTGTGCCGCCACTTCAAAGCTCTGCCCGCCTGTAACTTCAATCCAGTCATCACTGCCCGGCAGCAACACCGACATGCTTCCGGCTAGGATTTCCATGATTTCCTTATCCCCGGTGGCAAATTCATATTGGCCAGGCAGCATAATGCCAAGTGTTTTTTTATCCCCGTCTGCCAGAAAAACACTGCGGCTGGTAACTTTGCCTTCAAAGTAAATATTTGCCTGTTTTATAATCGAAACATTTTTCAATCTGTCCACTCTGTCCACTTTAATCCTTCTTTCCGCTGTCGCTGTTGTTTATTCTTACTATACCAATTTTTGGATAACTATGCAAAGAAAATATCACTCGCCGTTGCTCTCTGACATTTTAGCAGCAAACACGTTCCTATGTTTTTTTAATGGAAACCAGAAATTTTGCTGGCTTTTTCGCCTGATTTATGATTATCTGATATTGTAGACATGGATCTTGTAAAATGTATAATTAAAAGTAATTGTTTTCCCTAAAAATTAATATTTGATTTATGAAAATAATCGTTGTACCCTAAATAAAGCATACGTCAACTGTACATTGCTTTGACAACGAGGAGGATTGACCATGACCCAGCCTGAACATACTGTACTGCAGGATCCCTATGCAAGAATCGGTTACAAACTCCATTTACTGCTGCACACCGGACAACTGCTAATGGAAAGCGGTGCTGATACAAACCGTGTCGTCCGTGACATGACCCGGGCTGCTGCCTTTATGGGAATTCCTGAAGGAAAAATGCATCTTCATATCATGTATACAACGCTGATGCTTAATGTCAGCGATGATGATCACTCCTATACAAGCTTTCGCAAATGCCGTCATCACGGCATCAATATGACCATAATCTCTGCCGTCAGCAAGCTCTCCTGGCGGGCCATCCGGCAGAACTACAGCCTTGAAATGTATGAGGCCGAGCTTGACCGGATTCAAAAGCTTGAGGCCAACCGGCATTATTCAGAACTTCTTTCCGCCATCTGTGCCGGACTTGCCTGTGGTGGGATGTGTAAACTCTTTGGCGGCGATTGGATTGCTTTTTTCTTCACCGCCCTCTGTGCCGCCCCAGCTTTTTCATTGCGACGGCTGTGCAATAAACTGGAAATCAACACCTATGCCGGTATTGCCATCTCTTCTTTTACAGCTACTTTACTTGCTTACTTCACGCAGTTTTTCTCAATTTCTTCTACCCCCTGGCATCCATTGATCGCCTGTGCCATATTTATCGTTCCCGGCATCCCGCTGATCAATTCTGTCGATGACATGCTCAACAATTATATTGTCGCCGGCACAACCCGGGCTATCAACACATTGCTGATCATCGGCGGCATGACCTTCGGCATTGTTCTCGCCATCCGGCTTGGCAATGTTCCTGACATTTTTACCGCCCTCAATGTTATGCCAACAAGCCTCTATCTGTCAGACGCGCTTGCCGCGGCGGTTGCGGCTGCCGGTTTGTCGGTTATTTTCAATGTTCCCCGACGACTCTTGCCAGCAACAGCCATCGGTGGCATTATCTCTATCTGTTTGCGCAATTTTTTTGCTTTAGAACTTGATCTAAGCCAGACAGTAAGTGCCTTTATCAGTGCAACGGCGATCAGTCTGATTTCCCTAAAGGCTGTTCACTGGTTTCATACTCCGATTCACGTCATCACTATTCCGTCCATTATCCCCATGGTTCCAGGGGTCCTTCTCTACCGGGTGCTGTTCGCCATCATCAACATCAAGACACTTGATATGGCTGCCCTGATGTCGGCAATACAAAATGGCGTTGAAGCCATTTTAATCATCGTTGCCATGACAGTCGGCACAGCAGTTCCACATATATTCGCCCGCCGCTACATCGAAAAGAACAACCAGCTGCGACTTGAACAGCTATTGGCCAGACGAACTGCCGGTACGAAAAGCTAAAGCAGAGCAGGGCGCAAAGCCCTCTCTGCTTTTCTATTTTTTTATTGAAAAGCCAGCCGCCGAACTCCTCACAGCAAAATTCTGTTTGACAAATTTTTTAGAAAGCTTATAATTACATATTATAAAACTTAACTAGTTAACAATAGTGTTTTAGTTAACTAGTTAAGTTTATTTTCAAGAAAAGGAAGTTTATTATGTCAAAAACAAATCTATGGACTAAAAATTTCATTGCCCTGGTTGCAACAAACGGGCTACTGTTTGCCAGCTTTCATGTTTTGCTCCCTACTTTGCCTATTTACGCTGGCAACATCGGGGCAAACGGCGTTCAGATTGGTATAATCAGTGGCATCTTCGGTTTCTCAGCGATCTTTATCCGCCTATTCACCGATACCGGCATTCGTGCCTTCGGCAAAAAAAACTGTCTCTATATCGGTCTTTTTTTATCCTTATTCTCAACCTTGTCTTATGCCTTTTTTAATTCGATTGGACAAATCATCGCCGCCCGCGTCATTCACGGTCTTGGTTTTGGCCTCAGCACTACCTTTAGTGCAGCCCTGGCGGCTGACGTCATCCCGGCAGCCCGCCGGGGCGAAGGGATAGGCTATCTCGGACTTGGCAGTACAATTGCCATGGCGTTGGCTCCGGCAGCAGGTCTGACGCTGCTCTCCGACTTCGGTCCACTGCTCCTATGCATTTTTTCTGCGCTAGTGACCTTTGGAGCCGTGTTAACTGCCTACAGCTGTACAACGTCAGAACCCATATCCGATCTGCCAACACCACCTATTCATTCATCAATTTACAATAAACTATGTGAACGCGGTACCGGAATGCCGGCCTTGCTGACCATTTTATTCGGCATTGCCTACGGCAGCGTGAATACATTTATTGCCCTGATGGCTGCCGAGGTCGGAATTGCTAACTCCGGCTGCTTTTTCATCGTCGGCACCTTGTTTGTTTTTCTTTCCCGCCCCTTCGGTGGGCGACTGCTTGACCTCAAAGGACCTTTTTGGGTTATTCTGCCCGGCGGACTACTTTATGCTTGCGCCCTCATTATCATCCTTTCAGCAAAATCATTGCCGGTTCTATTAGCAGGAGCTGTACTCTACGGACTTGGTGCCGGTTTGCTGCTGCCAGCCCTTATGACCTGGATGCTCAATGTGGTTCGCGCCGACCGACGCAGTGCTGCCAGCGCCACTTTTTACAACATGCTCGACATTGGCACCAGTAGCGGACTTTTGATTCTCGGCGGTGTAGCCGGAAACATCGGCTATGTCAATATGTACAAATATGTACTTGGAGCCATGGTGTTGTTTATTTTTCTGATTCTTATCCATCATTTTCTGCGTCAACCAAAAAAAGCACTTGAACTTGAAGAAAATGAATCTTAAAATAGTATCAGAATGGATGTGATTACTTTGGATAAATTTTCTGATCCGGATTTCCCCTCGCATCAATTGATACAGCAGCTTCATCAGACCACTCGTGCTTTTGCCAAAACACTGAACAATGATATCTGTGGTTTTGGCATTTAGAGCTCCGAATGGACTATTTTACAGCTGGTTAAAAACAATGATGCCTTATCCCAGTCAACACTAGCCGGCTATCTGAATATTGAACCAGCTGCTATCTCCAAAACCCTGAGCGCGCTTGAAAAAAA
>Ga0183100_1001301_pt1 | contig 13063 bp, 10 predicted proteins | sample Biomet2_FD_127789 | JGI IMG/M metagenome (GOLD analysis project Ga0183100, IMG submission 127789) | Microbial communities from bioreactor (seeded with anoxic lake sediment) at LBNL, California, USA - Biofuel metagenome 2 | ecosystem: Engineered > Bioreactor > Anaerobic > Unclassified ...
AGGCATTGGCCAGCAGATAACTTTTTTTTGTGTTGCTTATGCGGTAGCGCTTTTTCAGAATCTCCTCCGGACGCGCTTTTTTGATCTCTTTCAGTAAATGAATGTAATAGCTGAACGCCAGGTAAACCCCAAGCCTAACCTGTTTTTTTAACTGCCGGATACCCTCCATCGCCTCCTGAAAGTCCTGATCGATATCTGCTTCCAGTTGTTTTTTTGTCTCCTCAGTAAAATGGGCAAAATCGATGTCTTTGAAGTATATGCGTCCTTTCTCTTCGAAATCGTCGCGAACATCGCGCAGAAAATTCACCTTCTGGAATGCAGCACCCAGCTTGCGGGCCGGCACAACCAACTGGTCGTACGTTTCGGGTTCGTTGAAATAAAAAACACGAAGACACATCAAACCAACCACCTCGGCCGATCCATAAATATATTTTTTCAGTAATTCCGACGAATACACATCGTGGGTCAAATCCATTTCCATGCTTAGCAAGAAAGCATCGATCAGTTCGCGGTCGATCTTATATTTATGTACAGCCACCTGAAAACTGTCAATAATCGGGTTGATGCTGAATCCACGATCAATGGCCTTAAACGTTTCCTGCCTGAATTCTTCAAAAATGGCACACTGGTCCTGATCAAAAAACGTATCTACAATTTCGTCGGCATAACGCACAAAACCATAAATACTGTAAATGCCTTCACGGTATTTTGAACTCAGCACACGTACACCCAGCGAAAAGGACGTGCTGTAATTACGGGTCGTAATCCGGCTGCAATCGAGGTTATTTTTTCGGTACAAATCCACGCCCGCGCTGAATATGAAAAATCCAGGCATCATTGGGCGGCCATTGATTCTGAGGTGCCAAAAAGGATTTTATCATATTTTCATTTGACGGTCCTTGAATACAAAATTCAGAATCGAAAGAACAAGGAGTATTAAAATGGTTACGCCATTGTGCCGGGTTTTGTCCACAATTAAACAGCGCAAATTTCCAGCTACTGATATGTGAATTTCCGGAATTGGGTAGATTGCCAAAATCCTCACGCGACATCGGACTTGATTCAATGTAGGGAACATCTAGTGCATACCGGCCCACCAATCCGCGCAAAATCATAGTATATAATATTTCATCTTCCTTTACACGATCCACTTTCCATTTGCCGTTTGCCTTCTTCTCTAAAATATCCGACTGATCATCGGCTTTAATATCTTTCGGATGTTTCCATGAATTTACATCTTCATTGGTTCCGCACCAAAGAACAATAGAAGGATGATTTTTCAGTCTGCTGATCTGAAATTTTGCTTCCGGAATTATTTCATCCATCAGCTTTGTTGCCGGAAATCCTGCACTTGCAAACATAAAATCCTGCCAAACCATTAACCCTAACTCATCGCATATTTCATAAAATAAATCCTTTTCGTAAATGCCACCACCCCAGATGCGAATCATATTAAAATTTGCTTCTTTCGCTTTCTCCAGATAGAACCGATACTTGTCGGGGCGGATACTTGCCGGCCATATTTCCATGGGAATCCAATTCGAACCTTTGCAAAAGATCTGTTCATTATTGATAAGCATCTCGAAGGAGTAGCCAAGACCTGCTTCTTTAGTAAATGGACTTTCGTGAATCCGGGTTTCGCGTATTCCAAATTTACCTTTACGCACATCGGTAACCACCCCACCAACAATCAGTTTGGCTTCGTAGTCGTAAAGCGGCTGATCGCCATAACCATTGGGCCACCACAATTGTGGCTGCGGGATCGAGTAATAATTATAGGATTTGAAGGTTGAATTTGTCCTTTTATCGATAGTATCACTGATGTTTGAACCATGTCCATGAATATTAACCTGAATCTCATAACCGGCTTCTTTAGCCTGCTTGCTAACTTCAAAGTTCATGTCTACTCTTCCTTCAATAAATGGATGCAAACCAACATCGGTAAACTGAAATTCACTTCCATTCTCGATGTAAACATCACCGGCAAAGCCTATTCCCGGAAGCGGAAGCGCCCAGTCCCATCCAAAATTGAATTGAGTTTTTCGCACGAAAGCTCTTCGTCCATTCCAACCCCGAACTTCATCCAAACGTTTTCCACCCATTAATTCATTAATCGATAAAAAACGAACATAAAGCAGATTTTTATTACTTTTTATGATTTTCCGAATATCAAAACGATGAGGATAAAATGAATCTTTCATGTCCCCAAGCTTAGTTCCGTTGAGCCAAACTTCCGAGATACCGTCAGCAAAATCGAATACCAGATCTGCATTTTTTGCAGTATCTACAGTCGCATCAAATTCGAGACGAAACCACCATTCTCTCTCGGTTAACCAATTCGCCTGACGAGCCAACGTGTCGAATAGCAAATCAGGTAATACTTTTTGTTTCATTAACTCGACATTCACGTCGCCCGGCGCAACAAAGTTCCGCCATCCATCAGCCGGGTAATCCGGAATCTTAATTACTCCATCTTTTTGAGGATCAACACCCTTGAATTGCCAGGTGTAATTGGGCTGATTTGAATTTAAAATTGTTTTTTGCGATTTCCATCCGACTTCTGAAAAAACGCTAAAACAGGAAAACAAAAAGAAACTAAACAAAAAAATACATCTTATTTTCATTATGAAGGTATATAAGGTTGTTATACACAAAAGGTCAAATGTACTAACTATAAATTTTGTTGAAAACGAAAACAAAACTTACTTTATTCCTTCTCAAAAAAAAATCCTTCTACAACTGATTGTAGAAGGATTTGTATATTCTGGGAGGTCAGTGGCGGATTCGAACCGCCGTACACGGTTTTGCAGACCGCTGCCTAACCACTCGGCCAACCGACCAGAATATGGTTTTCTCCCGTTTTGGGCTGGCAAAGATAACAAAATTTTATTCGAACCGACAAGAAAAACTTGAGCTGCACAAAAAATACGATTTTATAAAATTCGACTATCATATTCCTTGCGGGCACTTACAATTTCGTCCATCCTTTCAGAAGCCCATTGAGTCAATTCCCATATTTTCTGAAGCAAACTTTGCCCAAGTAAAGTCAATTCGTATTCAACCCGGGGAGGAACTTCTGCATAAATTCTCCGGGTAATCAATCCATCGCGTTCAAGCGAACGAAGGGTTACCGTCAACATCCGTTGCGAAATACCATCGATTTTACCTTTTAATTCATTAAACCTGGTTTTGCCTGAATGTCCCAGATTTAGAATCGCCAGTAACGACCATTTATCACCAAACCGATCCATAATATCGCGAACCGGACAAAATTCACGGTGTTCTTCTTCCCCCTTCAAAAAAACTTGTATTTTTTTTTGAAGGTCAACCAGTTGATTGTCTGCAATAGTTACTTCCATGTTCGTAAGTTATAAAATAATTCGCTCTTGTTTTATCAAAAGTTACTTTGTAATATTGAGGCACTAAAAGTAACTATTGTGATTAATAATAGCAAATCGAAATTTTAAAAGTCATTAAAAAATAAAAAAATGAGCGTATTAAACAATTTGAAATGGCGTTATGCCACCAAACGAATGAACGGACAAAAAGTGCCGTCAGAAAAAATTGAAAATATTCTGGAAGCCATTCAACTAGCACCAACTTCCATTGGAATGCAACCTTTCACTGTTTTAGTTATCGAAGATCCTGAATTAAAGACAAAAATAGCTCCGGCAATTTACAACCAACCGCAGATCACCGAAGGTTCGCATGTATTGGTTTTTGCCGCTTGGAAAGAATATAGCAACAAAAATGTTAGTAAATACATTAACCACATTGCTTCACTTCGCGGAATCCCGATTGAGTCGCTCGATGGGATGCGCGACATGGTCAGTAGAAGTATTGCCAGCAAGACTCCGGAACAGCTGTTGAACTGGAATATGCGTCAGGCATACATCGCTTTGGGAACCGGCTTGGTTGCTGCTGCCGAAGAAAAGGTTGATGCCACTCCGATGGAAGGTTTTGACCCAGATGCTCTCGATGCGGCGCTCGGACTTGCCGAAAAAGGATTGCACAGTACTGTAATCTTAGCATTGGGCTACCGCGATTCAGAAAAAGATTACCTGAGCTCTGCTGCAAAAGTAAGAAGAGATAAAGAAGAACTATTTATTAGGCTCTAATTTTGTTGCCCTGAATTTTGAAGGCCAGAAATCGCTGAATGAACTCAATGATTTCTGGTTTTTGTTTTTTACAAACAAAAACGAAACAGAAAAATAGTTTCTCAGGCATATTTTCAGAAAATGTATAAATGTTACATTTACACTTTAAACAAATACAAATTGAATCTACCAGAAAAACCTACTGAAATGAAAAACCTGTTCAAACTATTCTTCGTTGTTATACCTCTGATGTTAGCCATTTCGTGCACAGGCAAAAAACCAAAACCTTCCGAAGAAAATCAGGATAAACAGTTCTGGCAATATGCTAAAACTCCACCAATGGGATGGAATAGCTGGGATTGCTATGGTCCTACGGTCACAGAGGCTGAAGTGAAGGCCAATGCCGACTATATGGCTGCAAATCTGAAACAACATGGTTGGGAGTATATTGTTGTCGACATCCGCTGGTTTGTTGCCAACGACAAAGCGGGTGGATACAATGAAAAGGACCCTGTTTACACCATCGATAAATATGGTCGTATGTTGCCTGCCATTGAAAAATTTCCTTCGGCTACCCATGGGGATGGATTTAAACCTCTGGCCGACTATGTCCATTCCAAAGGCCTGAAATTCGGTATTCACCTAATGCGTGGAGTTCCGGTTGAAGCAATAAAAAAGAAATGTCCGGTCATAGGAACCAACGTAAATGCTTCCGATATTTATTCCGATTCGCTGCAGTGCGGCTGGTTGCATGACATGAAAACAATCGACACGCTAAAAGTTGGTGCACAGGAATATTACAACTCCATTTTCAACCTATATGCATCATGGGGAGTCGACTATGTAAAAGTTGATGATTTGTCGAGACCATACCATCATGGCGAAATATCAATGATCCGTAAAGCCATTGATCACAGTGGCCGCCCGATGGTTTTCTCCACTTCGCCTGGAGCTACTCCTCTCAAATGGGCCGGTCATGTGGTTAACCATGCCAACATGTGGCGCATTTGCGACGATTTCTGGGACAATTGGAAAATGCTTAAACCTCAGTTTAATCGCTGTGCCCAATGGGCTCCATACATTGGCGAAGGCCATTTCCCAGATGCCGACATGCTTCCGCTCGGACACATTGCCTTGCGCGCCGAACGTGGCACCGACCGCATGACTGGCTTTACCAAACCTGAACAATATACCTTAATGAATCTTTGGGTCATGTTCCGTTCGCCATTAATGTTTGGTGGCGATTTGACAACCAACGACGAGTTTACGCTTTCGTTGCTCACGAATGATGAAGTACTGGCTGTAAACCAGAACAGCTCAAAAAACAAGCAGTTGAAGGCTGAAAATGGATGGATTGTTTGGACAGCCGATGTTCCCGAAACGGAAGATAAATATGTGGCTTTCTTTAATATCAACGATACCGGAACTTCAGAAATTTCGGTTACCCTTGCTGAACTTGGAGTTGCCGGAAACTATACGGTAAAAGACTTGTGGGGCAAGGAAAACAAAGGTCCTGTTACCGACAAGTTCACCGTTTCTGTTGAACCTCATGCTTCAGTTTTAGTAAGGTTCTCGAAGACGAAATAAAAACGGATAATCTGTAAAAAGAAATTATTACAGGACGGGTTTCACGCGATGTGAAGCCCTTTTTGTTTATTAATCTGAAAGGAAATTAAGAACAGCGACGCAACTTTCCTGAATCCTTTTTCCTTATTTCTAAAATACGATCTTCAGGAACAGCGTCGGTGTGAATGGCGCTGCATTAGAATAAATCCGGATGTCGCCTAATTCAGAAGTTAATTGGATGTTTTTCAGATTAGCATATTTTAGATTTTGGGTGTCGAAAAGGTTCAGCACCGAAAACCCAACTTCGCTTGAAAAACGTTTGGGCGTAAATTTATAAGTTACCGCGGCATCTACCCGGTTATAGGCTATATTTCGGTTGTCTCGTGCAAAAACTCTACGCAGAACTTCCATTCCAGAACCATACACATAATCAGCGGAAAGATAAAAATGACGAATATTAAATAACCCAGCAATCTTAAACTCATGAAGTTGATGTTGCGGCGCCAAAGAATAGGCTGGTAATGGTTCATTCAAAGGAGCCAGGCTTTCAAGCGCTTTGCTCAGGGTGTAAGAAGCCCAAACCGAATGCTTCCCAAAATCTTTCTTGGCAAAGATGTCGATTCCATAAGTTTTGGCATTGCCGAAATAGGAAAAGTAGCCATCTAAACTGTTTCTTCCGTCAAATCGTTGTTCAAAAACACGTTGTGTGATATGTTGCGTCAACTTATAATAGCCTTCAACATTGAGGGTCAGGTTATTTTTTGAATAGTTGATTTCACCAACCCAATGCGTGGCATTTATTACCGGAATGCTGTTATTGCTTGCATTCCACAAATAAGAGTAGTTTTGATCGCGATCGACACTCGCGATCTTCGAAATAAACTGGTGGTAACGCCCCCATGAGGCAGTTAACTTCAATTGTTCAGAAAGTTTGTAGCAGGCACTTAATCTTGGTTCAAAATAGAGTTTCCCATTGCCAGTTGTCACATTTATCCGCACACCAGATTTTAGCGTCAGTCGATTTCCCACTGGTAAAAAATCATCAGCAAATGCATACACCCGGCTATTCCTGTAGTGATTTAATGTGTCGATATGTAAAGTGTCACCAATGTCGGTGATGTAACCTATTTTGGCTTCATTACTATAAAATCCGCCACCAAATTCCAGTTGATGGCCATTAAAAAAAGAGAGCAAATTTTCGATACGCAAAGAATTTTCATTGGCGCCGTTTTCCGTACTCGATTTGTCTTTTTTATAAACATTCGTTGTTGATGCATTTATAGTCTGAATATCATCCGTTGATGTTTTTGAAAAAACGGAATGCGATAATATAAACTTCGAGGACCAATTGTCAGACCATTTTTTACTATAGAAGGCCGATGCGCCACGTTGCCTGTTTCTTTCCTTATCGAACAGCGTAAGCGACAATGGAGTAGATCCTATATTCTCCGGCAGGCCACTTATTTCTTTAGTAATATTGGCTGCAACATCAAGGCGAAAATAGTCACCTCCAGCATATGTACTTATATAGAACAGGTCTCCATTATCAAAATTGTGGCTGTATTTCAGGTTCAAATCTCTAAATCGATAGTTGTCGGGATAAACAGCCAGATCAGAATTCAAACTTGTTGAATTAATCAATTTAGATTGATCTTTAGAAACTGGATGGGTCGGTGCAAAAATATTAAAATCACCAGGATTATATATATTGTAATAAGTTTGCCGATAAGCCATCAGTAGCGACGACTTTTTAAAAAGCGGCACTTCCACCATTCCGTTCAAGGTAGCCTGATTCACGTTCACACTAAAAACAGGCTTTTGTAAATTCCCGTTTTTCCCAACAATATTCACAATTCCTCCTACACGATTCCCATACTTCGAGTCGAACCCTCCTTTTAAAATTTCAATGGTTTTCACTACAAAAGGGTTCACTACACTGATGTTGTCGTTGTAATTTTTTAATCCAAAGAGAGTAAACTCATCAAAAGTAATCAAGCTCTGTCCTTCGGAACTTCCCCAGATCAGCAGGTCAGCCGATTGCTCCCCAGCTGCCTGTATCCCCGGCATCAGCCGGATGTGATTAAATACTGAATTATCGCCTTGCCCAGGTAAATAACGAGAGATATTCGTGTTGAGTGTAATCTTTCCAATTTCCTCTCCTAATATAGTTGCCTTTTCTACTTCATTTTCATGAACCGTTATCTCCGGAAGTTTTATGTTTGAAGGGGTTAATTTATACTGCCTGAAATTACTGGCAACAAGCACGGTGTCATAAATAAAGTAGCCCAGATGTGAAATGCGTAAATGGTAGGAACTATCGATGGAGGCCGTATAATTGAAGTTGCCGGTTATATCGGCAATCATCGGATGATTGTTGATGAGGATATATGAAAAAGGAAGTGGTTCATAAGAACCCGCTTCCACTATCTGACCTGTAATTTGAGTTTGGTCTTTTTTCTTTTCCTCTTTTTGCTTCTTGTCGTAAGGAATGATGATAAACACATCATCCATCTTTTTGAGCTGAAACGGAAGATCCTTCAACAAATACTCGATGGTTTCTTCCTTTGAGTTAAAAGTTCTGGATACTTTGACTTTATATTTCGAAAGCTGATTTTCGCTGTATGAAAACTGGAAATTATACTGATCGCGCAAATAAAGGAGCACCACATTAAGTGGCAGGTTATTTGCCTCAACTTTAATAGCTTTAGGTTGCGAAAACCCTACTAAAGAAAGCAGAATAATTAAAAATAATATAGCGGTTCTTCTTATCATTCATCTTTCCGGATAATGAGATAATCTCCAACTGATTTGCGAATATACTTTAAACCTAACGCGGGACAAACATATTCCAATATTTCCTCGACATTCTGATCTTTGGTGAAATTTCCCGTATAAAGTGAATGATCGTCAATTTTAGTTTCAATATTCACCCCGTATTGTCTTTCAATTTCCCTGAAAACCTGAATAACAGGCGATGCTGTGAACAAAAAGATATTTTTCTTCCACGATATTTCAGAATAGGTTTCAACGTTGGCCATCACATGTATTCTCCCGTCTGGCTGAACCTCTGCCTTACTGTTCGGTTTCAGAATGGATTCGAACCCGGCTCTCGATTTAACTTTCACGCTTCCGGTAACACAAGTCACTTTATATATATCTTCTCTCGCATAAATATTGAAACTTGTTCCCAGAACCTGAGTGATGCCTTTCGACGAGGTTACCGTAAATTTCTTTCCCTTTTCAACTTCAAAAAAACCTTCACCGTCCAGTTTAACGATACGTGTTATTTTCCACCAATAAGGATAATAAATTAAAGTACTTTGGGCATTCAGATTAACTTTTGATTGGTCGGGAAGTTCGGCAACTAAATGCTGGCCTGCAGCAGTCTGTACTTCGACTGAATAAAAACGGAGGAAGCTCCCTGTTGCGAAAAGGATAATAATACTTGCTGCCACCGTCCATCGGCTCAGAACGAAGTTAATGCTCAAGGAACGACCTCTGGGCAAAGCATCTATTCTACCTTCAATGGCTTCCCAGATTTCAGCATTGCTTTTCTTCCAGTGGAATGTTCCTCCTGAAAAAAAGGCCTTGCTTTGTCGGTCAACAGCACTCAGGTCAATATGTTCCTTTTTGTGTTTCACTTGTTTCTTTCTGTTTTGATCCGGTTCAAACTCCACCCCATCACGAATAAAATAAAACCTGCTATTTTGTCTTTCAAATGAGTTCTCAAGTGTTCAAGAGCCTGACTCATCCTTTTCTCGATAGCTTTTACACTTAATCCCAATTGGTTGGCTATCTCCGTGTATTTCAATTCGTCAATCCGGTTCATTAAAAACACGGTACGCTGTTTTTCCGGCATCGATTTTAGAGCTGCTTCATAGGCGTTTTTCAATTCCTGAAAGTTAATTTCGTCTTCCGGGGTCAGGCTTTTATTGCTGGGCTGAAATGCGTTTAAAAAATTAGTCGCAACTTGCTTTCGTCGGTATTGAGAGATGAAAAGATCGCCGGAAATTTTGAAAAGCAATCCTTTCACCCTTTGAGGATCAACGATCATCTGTTTTTCCCATACCCGCATAAAAGTCTCCTGCGCAATATCGGTTGCAATGTCATCATCGCCTGACCGATAGAGTACGTATCTTCTGACGTCCTCAAAATAAGTATCGAATAATAGTTTAAATTCTTCCTTTTTCAACTCAACTCACTTTTCATCTGCTTCAAAGATAGATGAAAATTATAAGAACTTTAAAAGACTGCTGCAATTTGTGGCCTCCTTTACACCAGTTTAAAAAATCCAATCGACTTAAACCTTACGATTTACATCCTTTCGGGCAGCCTTTTAAGTCTGCTTTTGGCATTTTACCTTTTTTAATGTTATATTAACAGTAGTTCCTCCGGCATTCAATGTGGCTAAATTATCACAAGTACGATCTGCAGAAGTCGATTCGCCTTCCGTTTGACAAGAAAAAAATACAAAAGAAAAAACTGCTGGAAGAGCTAAAACTTTTGCTTTCATGTTTCAGAATATTTATTTTCTAACCACTATCCGAAACACAGCGTTGTCACCCTACTTGATTTTGAGGATTTTTTTTGGAAAAACTAAATTATCTGTTTCTGAAAATCTCTCCAAACGAAGTACTTAACTTTTCTCTGGAGCAGGATTTATCCAACCAAAGTTACACTCACCTTTTCGATCTGACCACCCATGGGAGGAGTCATTTTCGAGATTTTTACAATCACTTTTTGTGCCTCTGAAAATTCAGCCTTAATCCGGCTGATAATACGTTGGCAAACATGTTCGAGCAAGTTCGAAGGAATTGCCATTTCTTCTTTCACAATCAGGTATGCCTTTTGGTAATCGAGCGTATCCTCCAACCGGTCGGTTTGACCGGCTTTGCTGCAATCGGCTTCAATTTTCAGGTCCACAAGGAACCGGTTACCAGCAATCTTCTCCACATCAAAATGCCCATGGAAAGCATAGAATTCCATTCCTTCAATTTCGATTAAAGCCATAAGTATTTACCATTTAATTATGTGCCATTTACAATTTTTTGTCATTCCTTACCTTCGTGGTATTCCGGTCTCCCATCTTCGGTCTTCTGCCTTCGCCCACAAAATTAATTTTATTGCGCCGGAATTCAATTTTCAAACTTCTAAATATCTGATAGCTGAAATCATTTTATACTTTTGTCAATAATCCCATTTACAAAGAGATTTTTTTAAACTGAATACGATGAGCGAAAATACCATGGAGAATGACAATGTGGTGAAATCCAACAACTTTATTCACCAAATTGTTGAAGAAGAGATTAGTGCCGGTAAAAATAGTGGACGTGTGCATACTCGGTTTCCTCCGGAACCCAATGGATACCTGCATATTGGACATGCAAAATCCATTTGCCTGAATTTTGGAACCGCTCAGAAATACAACGGGTTGACTAATCTGCGTTTCGACGATACCAACCCCTCGAAAGAAGATACCGAATACGTCGATTCCATCATGGAAGACGTGCATTGGCTGGGATTTACCTGGAACGACCGGCTATTTTATGCCTCTGATTATTTTGACCGGTTGTTTGATTTCGCCGTCAAACTGATCAACGAAGGGAAAGCTTATGTCGACGATCAGGATGCTGAAACCATCAGTACCCAAAAAAGAACGCCAACACGTCCGGGAACAGAAAGTCCTTTCCGTAACCGGTCGATTCAGGAGAACTTCGACTTGTTTGCCCGCATGAAAGCTGGAGAATTCAACGAAGGCGAAAAAGTTTTACGTGCCAAAATCGACATGACTTCGCCCAACATGCACATGCGCGACCCGATTATTTACCGGATCATGAAAACGCCGCATCACCGCACCGGCGACAAATGGTGTATCTATCCGATGTACGATTTTGCCCACGGCCAGTGCGATTACTGGGAAGGAATCACTCACTCCATATGTACACTCGAATTTGAAGTTCACCGCCCGCTTTACGATTGGTTCATCGACCAGTTGAAAGACTCGGATTACCGTCCGCGGCAAATCGAATTTTCACGGTTGAACCTCAACTATACCGTTATGAGCAAACGCAAATTGCTCGAATTGGTAAAAGACAATCATGTTACCGGTTGGGACGACCCACGGATGCCTACCATTTGTGGATTGCGCCGCCGCGGTTATACTCCTGAATCGATCCGCAATTTTGCCGAACGCATTGGAGTTACCAAAACTGACGGGATTACCGATGTGGCCCTTTTGGAATACAGCATCCGCGAAGACCTGAACAAACGGGCTCAGCGTGTTATGGGTGTACTAAATCCGCTGAAGGTGGTAATCACCAATCATCCGGAAGGTTTGGTTGAGCAAATGGAAGCGGTGAATAATCCGGAAGACCCGTCGATGGGAACTCGCATGGTGCCATTTACCCGTGAGCTGTATATCGAGCGTGACGACTTCATGGAAAATCCGCCCAAGAAATTCTTCCGTCTATCACCGGGAACTGAAGTGCGCCTGCGTTATGCTTATTTCATTACCTGTACTGATGTGGTGAAAGATGCCAACGGCGAAGTCATCGAAATACACTGTACTTACGACCCGGCTTCGCGCGGAGGGAACTCGCCCGACGGACGCAAAGTGAAATCGACTATTCACTGGGTTTCGGCCACCGAAAATGTGGAAGCCGAAGTTCGTCTGTACGATCGTTTGTTTTCTGACGAGGAACCCGATGGACACAAAGACATCGACTTCAAGGAATTTATGAATCACGATTCATTGCAGGTTCTGCCGAAATGCTACATCGAGCCATTCGTGAAGGGAGCCAAAGTACTGGATCACTTTCAGTTTGAACGTTTAGGTTATTTTAATATTGATCAGGATTCAACTGCCGAAAAACTTGTTTTCAACCGCACTGTTCAGCTGAAAGATACCTGGACTAAAGTGCAGTGTAAGTAAATCAGGAAAAAGTCATTAGCAAAATATGGAAGGGTAGAGCGAAGGTTCTGCCCTTTTTTAGTGGCTGATTAGACTGATTTCAACTGCTTTCGGCTCAAATATTCAACCCTCAACATAAGCATCAGCAAAACTACAATGCAAACGATAGCCCGCACCGAATAAATGGTGGCCAAAGTTCCCTTGCTTGATAAAAGTGAAAGTACCGGTGCCAGCAACATGCCAATCCAGATGGTAAACGATTCGGTATTTTCGCGGGTTTTCCACAAGCGGCTGACCACGGGAAAATAAGCAATCACCAAAATAGCTTGTGTTAACGTGTGAGTTATTACATGATTTTTTGTGATCAGCCAAAATGCTAAAATAACCATCACTGCCGCCAGACAAGCTTTATCGAAACGGGTAAACCGCGAAGTGTGGTCGCCAAAAAACCAAATGGCAACAGTAACAATAGCGGTAAGCGCTAAATCAG
>Ga0183100_1001302_pt1 | contig 13060 bp, 8 predicted proteins | sample Biomet2_FD_127789 | JGI IMG/M metagenome (GOLD analysis project Ga0183100, IMG submission 127789) | Microbial communities from bioreactor (seeded with anoxic lake sediment) at LBNL, California, USA - Biofuel metagenome 2 | ecosystem: Engineered > Bioreactor > Anaerobic > Unclassified ...
TCCCCATATCTTTTGACGTGGCCACAGCGATTCCCCGTCGTCCGTTTTCATCCACAGCACAGTAGTAATGATAGACAATTCCATTACACTTGATTACAAAAGGTTTGTGAGCATATTGAATGTCGTAAGGTTCCGAAGGACTGATCAAATCGTCGCCGGTCCAGTCGGTCCAGTTCACCAGATCATATGAACAGGCAAAGCGGTCGAAAGCCTTTGGTTTCCAGGAAGCGCCGAAATAAAACATCACCCACACATCGTCGATACGGGAAATAAAAGCGTCTCCGGAAATTCCGGTTTGATGGTCGATGACTGGACGATTGCCAAAGCGTTTCCAGTTCACCATGTCGTCGGAAACGGCCATAGCAATGCGCTCGGCTGTTTCTTTCCCTTTGGTATTATCGCTTCCTTTAGCGTTGTAATACATCACAAACGAATGCCCGAGTATTTTCTGTTTGTCCCAAATAACGGTGCTTTTGTAAATGGTTTGCTGATCGTACCAGCGCACATCTGTGTCCTTTGCCGAAATGACTGGATGGCCCAAAACCTGCCATTCTTTGGCTTCATTCAACTGATTGGAGTTGGATATCCCGATTCCCAAAGTGCCAGCTTCATAGCCCTGTGTCGCCCCTCCGAGGTACGACATCCAGTATTTTCCGGCATATTTTTCCACTTCGTAAGTTCCACCCCAGTTGTAATCCTGCAAGGCAATGTACCCGGCTTTCTGGTTGGCGTCCCAGGTGTTTTCGGTAAACGACAGGAGTTTCCCAAGAGTGGTCCAATGGAGCAAATCGTTGCTTTTTGCCAGCCATGTTTCATAGCCTTTTCCGTCGAAAATAATGTAGCTCATGTACCAGAAATTTCCATTACGAAAAATGCTTGGGCTGTCCACCATTTTTTTTCTGCTTTCGGGAACCATCACCAGCCCGTATTTGTAAGGCGTTTTTACTTCCTGATAAATTTTCAGCATGACCGGTTCCGGCACCATCGACTGGGACTGAAGTACAAACGGGAAAACCAACAGGAACAATCCAAGGACTATCGTTTTCATCAAATTAAAATGTGTAATTGATCGTGTATTTTCCACTTTTCAGGTCAACTGTCGATTTTTCTCCGGACAAGTTAAATTCATTACCGTCCAGATTGTATTTTTTCACTCCGGATGGAATTACAACGCTGGCATCTGTCCCAACCGGAATTTCAATATTTAGTTCCATTGTTTTTCCATTGAGTTCCCAATTAACAACTACTTTCCCGTAAGGTGTTTCTTTAAACGTTTTAGCCCAGGTAATACCCTGCGGAACCTGTGGCTGAATGAGTATTTTCCGGTAAGCTGGAACATCCTCATCAGGACGAATTCCACCTAAAGCCTGATAAAACCAGGTGCCGATGCCGTTGTAGCAGTTGTGTATCCAGCTCCTTTCACCGTTCCAGTGTTCCCAGGTTGTGGTACCTCCATTTTTTATCATGTATAAATAGCCCGGCTAATCTTTCTTCTTTAGCATGGAATACATCAGGCCGGCAGCCTGATTTTTAACTGTCCATTCTGTTAAAACCGGAATGCCAACCAATCCGGTAGATAGATGTCCTTCACGGTTTTGGGTTTCGTTAACCAAGCTTTGTTTAACTGCGTTGATTAGTCCATCAGGAACAACTCCCGACAGCATCGGATAAGCTAAATCGATCTGCGTCCCTGTAGCATAACTGTTTTTTGCAGCATCAAAATACGTCTGATGAATCAATTTCTGAAGCTCTGATTTTTTCTGTGCATATAATCCGGCATTTGCAGTTTTCCCCAGAACCTGTGCAATTTTCTGCATGTTGTCGAAACAAACCGCAACAAAACAGTTGTTAACTAAACCAATCGAAGCTTCAGCTTTTTGATCGATTCCTATTGGCGTGGCCCAGTCGCCCAAATACCAACCACGATAATTCGTCTCGGGCCAAGGTTTCAGCAATCCATCAGGAGAATACGTTTTTACATATTCGAGCCATTTTTGCATCACTGGATAATATTTTTCAAGAATTGCCACATCGCCGTAATTCAAATAGGTTTTCCACGAAGCGGTAATGATGAAGCCACACCAGTATGGGCCGCCGCCCGCAGGATATGGATTTGGAGCAGTATGTGGCATCCCGCCATCTTCACGGATACAGTCGGCCCAAGCCTGCAACCAGTTTGCATACAACGGATTCAGGTTATACATTGTTTGTGCCGTAGCTGTCGAAGCATTTCCATCGCCACCATAACCCAGTCGTTCAAGTGTCGGGCAATCGACTAAATCGCCGCCAATGCTCAGGCAACGAAGGGTATAGTTGACCATGTCGTGAATCTGGTTCAATTCCGGATCGGAACACTGAAAACCGGAAGCCGATTCAAACCCTGTACGGACCAAATAGCCTGTGATCGTTTCAGGAGCAGGAGCTTCTTTTAGGTTTGAAATCCGGATATACCGGTATCCGTGGTAGTTGAATTTATTTTTGAATACTTCCGTTTTTTCTCCTGAAGCAATATATCGGTCTAATTGCTTTTGATTAAAGAATTTACCGTTTTTATCCAGGTGATCGGAATATTCCAGAACGATTTCCTGCGATTTTTGTAGTTTCTGAAAATTAATTTCAGCCCAGCCGACAAGGCTTTTCCCCATATCAACCAGAAAAGTGTCTTTAGCTAACATTTTTATTTCAACAGGTTTCTGTGTTTCCATAATCCGGTTCTGTTCCACCATTTGCGGGCTTACTGCATGATCAGGAATAGAAACAACCGAAACCGGTTTCCAGGTTCTATCCGCCGTGTTATCAAATAACAAATCGGTTTTTGCCAGAGAGCCGTTCACAATTTCGCCGCCAAAATGATGAGGGCGCCAGTCTCCATGTCTTGTGTAACTGCTCTTTCGTCCCAGCCAGCTCGCATCGGTAACCAAAATTGTTTCCTTTTTATTCTTAGCTAATTTTTCCAACTGGGCTTTTACCACCGGTCCATTGTTGGCCACACCCGGCAAACCGTCGGTGTACCAACCACTTCCCAGCCAAAGCATAAGGTTATTTTGTCCTTTCTTCACTAAGTTCGAAACATCATAGGTAATCACCCACGAACGTTTGTTAAATTGTGAAACCGCGGGTGCCAGAACGCCGTCACCTACTTTTTGCCCATTCAAATAAACTTCGTGGTATCCCAGCGAATTTACGTGCAAAAGCATACGATCTCCGGTTTTATTCAGGTTGAATGATTGCTTCAATTGAGGGCATTCGGTATAACCAGCTTCAGTTGGGAAAGCAATATAGGAAGCTTTCCAGTCATCTTTATTCAATAAACCTACGCTGAATTGGCCTACGGAACTCCACGAGGAAGCATTCCCTGCTTCGTCCCAAATCCTGATTTTCCAGAAATAGGCAAACCCTGAGCCTAATGTTTTCCCCTGATAAGGAACCAGAATGCTGGCTGAAGATTCTGTTTTTCCGGAATCCCAAAGATCGGCCTGATTTTTTTTGAGTAAATCCGGACTGCTGGCAACAAGCACCTGAAAGGCTTTTTGTTTTGTTCCATTTTTGTTGCTTTTGATTTTCCAACTGAATCGGGGGGCTATTTTATCAATACCCAGCGGATTCTGAAGGTTTTCACATTTCAGTTCATAAATGGTAAGATTTTCAGGTACGGTAAATCCGGAAAGGAAGAAAAGAAAAGAAAAGCAAGCAATTACAAATGATAGTTTCATCTATTCTGTTTTGGTTTTTGGTTAGTGATGAGGAATTTGAAAAATGGAAAACATTCCGGGTTATGGCGAATTTCGTCCTGTTTTTACATTTTCACCCAAGGCTGCTAATTTATCAAAATTCAACATCTTTTTCTTTTTACTGCTGTTAAAATGTTATTTATCTTCTTCTGTCTCTTTCCCGCTAAACTTTCGGGGATAGGCTTCCTTGCCTTTCATGGCGTACCAGATAATGCGGTTAAATAAATCATCTTCGCCCGCATCGATGTGATCAAATTGCGGTTCAAGGCTCTTTTTGGCATAATGAAGTGCGGTTCCTTTAAGTTCCGACAGTGGTTTGTTCATTTCGTCCAGCGGAATCAAGTTAGACACCGATTGATAAGGAGTAAGGTTTGGTGTGAAAGAGAAACAGTCGAACATAGGCATGGCAGTGGCATCGCTGATGTTCATTGGCGGAATCCCCAAAATCTGTTCAATGGTGCGAACCATCGATGTTTGGTTGTAATTGGTATGAACGGTAGTTTTCATTTTCGAATACGGGCTCATAACCATACCAACCGTGCGGTAGGCCGAAACATGGTCCCAGCCAGCCTGCGAATCATCTTCAGTCATAAAAACGGTAGTATTGTTCCAGAAGCGGCTTTTGGTAATTGCTTCAATAATCTGCCCCAGCGCCAGATCGTTATCGGCTACCTGAGCGCGTGGTGTTGGAAGTCCGGGACGGGTTCCGCCGGTATGATCGTTCGGAAGCGCAATCACAATCAGCTCGGGCCATTGATCGCCATCCATGTTTTCGTATGCTTTAAGTTCATCAATAAATGTTTTTGCACGGAGCACGTCGGGAACCTGGTGATTATCGTAACCGGGATAATTCGGGCTCAAAATCGGTTCAATCGGTTTGATAGTGGTTTTATTTTTAAATACGAAAGGTTCTCCTTTCTTGAACCCTTCATAAATAGAAGTCCATGTCGCATTTTTATCGTACTCCGGAACACAAGCCTCGCCATAAATGCGAACACTTTTGCCGTGTTTCAGGGCATTGCCCCAGATAAAACCGGTAGGGGCATATACCAGGGCGTCTTCCTGAACATGCGGATAACTGCGGAACCAGGCCCGGACATTTTTCTCAATGTAATCGGTCGCAATGGCCATGTCGGTCCATTGATGTCCTTCAGCTGAGCATTTTCCGGAGGCATGATAATTATCCATCAGATGAAATTCACCGCACAATTTATGTACGTTTGGAGTAATGGTTTTCCCGAAAATGCACAAAGTTGAGTCACCATCGCCCTGTTTCAAATCGCCCAAAACCTGGTCATAGGTTCGATTTTCTTTAATGATATACACCACATGTTTAAATACTGAAGGCTCACCAATCCTGACCGGAACAGGAACCGGCTGAACATTTTTGCGTGGCATTCTCTCAGTAAGTGCTATCCTGAATTTCTGGTTCATTTTTTCAACTTTTGCGGTATAACCCTGCAACTGTTGTTTTTGAGGAATCGGAATAACCGAAACCGAAGCCATCATCCGGTGAGAATTATAGGATGCTTTACCCGTTGTTTCAGAAATAGTAGGAATTCGCGCACCCTCAGCCTCAATATTGGCAACAAAAAGCGAGCTATCGCGGTAAACTGCAACGGCTCCCGGATATGCTCCGGTTGGAATGAATCCGGTTACCTGGCTTACTTTTTCGATCGACGCCGAAGATGATAACTTTCCGAGTTTCACCATGGCCAAAGCATTGTCCATACCGTTAGCCACAAAAAGAGTTTTGCCATCGGTGGTCAACCCCAATCCGTTAGGTGTATCGCCCCAATAGGCATTCTTTTCATGAAACAATTGTACCGAAATTTGCTCTGCAACTTCATCGTTTTCAGTATTGATTACCGAAATCTTGTCACTATTTCCATCGGCAACAAAAATAAAATTAGCATCAAAACTGGCGATCACATCATTGGGATGCAACCCAACGGTAATTTCTTTTAAATGATGTCCTGTTTGAGGATCAATTACCGAAACGGTTCCTTCCCGGGTTGCGCCGGTCTTAGTATCAACTTTGGCGCTTCCCCATGGAACGCCAGCTACATCAACATCACCTTTTGCAGGAATTGAACCGGCCCAGTTGGTTACATACAATTTCCCTTTTGCAGTTGAAATTCCGTATGGAGCAACACCAGATGGCACCGACCAGATTGTTTTTCCGGACTGAACATCTAGTTTTTCTATTGTATTATTCCCGTTTAAAACAACATACAACGCAGCAGAACCAGCCTCTTCAGTTACCAGCAACTCATTGGGCAAAGCAGTTTCTGCCGGAGGAACAGCTTTAAACATGAATGTTTTAGCAACCGCCAATTTCTTTCCATCCCATATTCCCTGAAAAACGTACGACTTTCCGGCACTACCCGAAGCGCTCCAGTATATTTCATAAGTGGCACCTGTTTTCCGCCACGAAATTCCTGAAAATGTATTCATTGCATTTCGATCTTCAAGTTGACCATTCAATGCCAGTCTGGTGATTATTTTTTTTGTTTCAGGAGAAATTATGACAACGGAATACCGGCCTTCAACGGCTATCCACTTTCCATCGGGCGAAAGCGAACAATCTAAAGCATGGTTCTCCAGCAGCTTATCGCCAAAATAGAGTTGCTCACCAGCAGGATCAACCCAGCGGTTATAAGGCATCAAAACCGGCAGATCACTTCCTGAGAGGGTGCTATTCTCATAAGAGCTCATGTATTCCTGTTGTTGCTTCAATTCTTTCTTCGACTGCGAAAACGACTGATTTACTGCTACAAGAGCAGTTAAAATCCAAATTAAAAACAGTTTATTCTTCATGTTAAATGGCATTTAATGAATTGACAATGAACCGGTACCTCGATTAGCGCTGGAAGACAACAAAAATAACATCCTTTCCTCATTTTAGTTCTCCGATACCTATTCTATAATGAATAAAGTACAGCTTTACTGTTCAACTCCTGTCTATAAAGGTTTGTGGTATTCAAATTGGTAAAAAAATTGTTTCAAAAGTCAAAACAATTACGGAAATTGCCAACCCAAATTATTCGGTGAGCATAAAATAAGACAGGGTTCTTTTAAATACCTCCCCCGAAAGACAACAGAAAGCAAAAGTGTTAATTTTCATAACCTTAACAACTAATATTAAAACCAATGAAAACCAATCTACTTTTAATTGCAGCAGTTTTGATTTGCCTAACCATTCAATCATTTCAGCAAAAAACGAAATCGAAAGCTGCACCAGTACAAAAAACAGACATCAGTGATTTTTTTGGTCAATGGACCATCGATATTCAGGATGGCAAAGTAGGCTGGCTCGAAGTTCGCCAGGAACCTGGTTACGTTGATGCCGATCTTCTTTGGATTGGCGGAAGCGTTTTGCCGGTAGCCAGTGTTTATATGGACAATGCAAATCATCTGATTGTCACTCGTATTGATGATGTAGTACGGACAAAAGATGCAAACAACAATCCGATTCGTTCGCACCAGGTTACCAATTGGCTGGAAGTCTCCAAAAAGGGGAGCCAGATTGCCGGGTTCCTTTTAAAACCTAAGCGTGATGGGAAAGGTATAGATTCAACCTCTTTTGTTGGCACCAAATTACAAGCACCTCCGGCAGCTCCCAATTTGACCAAGCTTAAATTTGGCAAACCAATTAATTTATTTAATGGTAAAGACCTTACCGGCTGGAGACTGACTAACGAAAAACAGAGAAACGGCTTTTATGTTAGAAACGGAGTTTTGGGAACTGATCCGGCTCAGGTTGAAGGACAGGCGCACATTAGCTACGGAAACCTCCGGACGGAACAGGAATTTGAAGATTTTAACCTGAAGCTGGAAGTAAATGTGCCGGAAGGGAGCAACAGTGGTGTTTACCTGCGTGGAATGTATGAAATTCAGGTGCTGGATTCATACAAAAAGCCACTCGATCCGCACAACATGGGAGCTCTTTACAGCCGTATAACTCCTTCTGTAGCTGCCGAAAAACCAGCAGGAACCTGGCAGACCATGGATATTACATTATGCGATCGCCATGTTACCGTAATCCTGAATGGCACCAAAATTATCGACAACAAGCCAATTTATGGGCCAACCGGTGGCGCCATAAAATCGGATGTAAATGCACCCGGTCCAATCTTTTTACAGGGCGACCATGGAAAAGTAGAATACCGGAATCTGGTTCTAACCCCGATTGTGAAGTAAATATTCGAAAGAGAATAAAATTAAATCCCTGATTTTGACTCCTTTTCAGGATTAAAATCAGGGATTTTTAATGTTTAATCTTGGCTGATTGGTGTATTGTATTTTTCGGGACAAACCAAATTTGTGCAAGAAGCCAATCAGACAATTCTTACTGAATAGTTAAAGTTACTGCCGAACTTACATTAATTTTATAAGCCTTTCCAGGGTTAAAATTTCCAATACTATTCTTCCAGCCACCATATCTTTTTAAATTCTCAATTGAATTTCCAAGTTCATCCTGAACCTTAACCAATTTATTCTGATTAATTAATGTTTGAACGACAGTCATGGCATTCATCGCAGTCGTACGTGGAAATGAAATAAAGTTCCAGCCTGCTTTCAATGGAATATCGAGAGGAAGACTAATTAGTTGACCATTAATTGCTAAAGTACAATTGGAACTTACACTAACTAAATAGCCTTCTGTCTTTTGAATAGATCCAATTTTATTGACCCAACCAGCAGTACTTGAATAAGAAAGGGTATTTCCAACTTCATCCTGAATTTTTAACAGTAGTTTATTATCGCAAAGTGATTTAAAAATTACACTAATATCTTGATTCGTCGGAGTCAGATAAGTCGAAAAAAGGTTATTCCCTTTGACAAATTGTATGGTTTGAGTCAATTCAGTATTATGAGTAATTTCAACAACTGAAGTTGCACTGGCCGTATATCGTCCACTGCTAAGCCACGTGGAAATATCTTTCCTGTAAACAACTGATTTAGCCACGATTTCTTTCAGGTTTTTATTATCCCAAATCTTGAAGATAATGGTATCATTTTCAGTAAACCCATTGCCAGATCCATCATCCTGCGATGCAGAAAAGGTTAGAAATGTGGTCTTATCCAAAGGATTAATGGCTTTTGTCAATTTAGCAGCGCCAACACATTTTGTACCACTAAATACGGCCAATTCATCATCGACAGAAAGCGGTTGTTTCTCTAATATGGCGGAAACAACCATAAAATTCATGTGATTCTGCCCATTTTGGCCTTGCCAAACGGTAATAAAGTGATTGGTTGCTGACAGCTTTTTGTTGCCCATAAAACTTATCGCTATAAAAAATAAAAGAAAGGCAATTAAAAAATTTTTTGTACCACTCTGATAAAATCGTCCCATTTTCCTGTGTTTAAATTAATAATTACTGAATAATCTCTCTCGTTCAAATCTTCCCCACAATTTATTCATCAAATTATAGATCTAAATAAATACGCACTGTTATACAATCTTCCCGCAGTTTCACCCCCTCATTTCCTGATGTTACTTTCATCCACCAGAAAGCTTCACGAATCATTCTGAATTTTCAAACGACATACCAAACATTTAAAACACAAAAACAAGTTAGGCACAAAACCCACAAAACGGTTAAATATCTGAATATTAGTTAAATATTACAATTATGAAAATTATAAAAACAGGCAAAAAATTCACCAGTTTCAAGTATAAAATATCGCACATCTGTGCGGTAAAATTTCAAAAAGAAATTCGGATTACAACAAAACGACAATAGGACTTTGTCTTGAAGTCTCATTTCTGTATTTCACTTTGGGATAGCCAATCAGTAATGAGGCATAAACCTGATGATTCACAGGAACTTTAAATCTTGTGTTTAACTTACTTCCTTTACCCATTGCCTTTACAATAAAACCATTAAAGCAAGTTCCAAGCCCTAATGTATTGGCATAAATGGAGGTATAAGTGGCCCAAATATTGGCATCAGCTTCTGCCATTCCGGTTTTCGAGACTTCGCCATGGAAAAGGATCACAGCAGGTGCATGATGACAAATCTGCGAATCGTTTACTTCCCGCTGGTTAATAAACGAATCTCTGTATCGTTTGAGCTTATTCATATTCATCGACGGAACAAATATCCGGAGGAATGGACTGATCCATGGAGAACAAACAAAACTAAACATCCGGATTAAAGCCTCTTCGGTCAAATCATTCAACAGTTTAACCTTTTCTTTCGAACGAACGATGGAAATCTGCAAAGGACGGGCATTACTTGCCGATGGATAATGCTTCATATTATCAACCAGTTGAAGCAAAACAGCATCAGGAACGTCTTTTTGAAGATAATTTCGGCATGAACGTATTTCTGAAGCTAAATTTCTGAAATCTTTAGGTGTAACTGCATGTGGCTGAAGCATAAAAACATCACCAAAATCAGGCCTTACAGCCATTTCAGGACAAATAGCAACACAATGCCCGCAGTGAATGCAAGAATCCGCAATTTCACCAGTTTCAATGGTAATCGCTTGTGCCGGACAATCCTTGACACACTTCAGGCAACGGGTGCATTTTTCGAGTTTAATGAAAGGCATAACAATCAGATTTTGATGATCAAAGGTACAAATAAAGTGCGAAGTGCCTAGGGTACGAAATTCGGAGTTTAAAAAAGTTCCTGAGAAACAAAGGAACAAGAATATCTGTGAGAAAGATGCTACTTTTAAATTTTCAAATCCTCTAATAATGTTTACAGTGAACACTGCTCAGGACACTGGTTGCTTTCTTTAGTTCTGTTCTTCCATACGCTTTTTAAGCTCTTGAATTTCAGTAGTTAATATTTTTAATTGCATTTCTATTTGGTTATCTGTCAACTGTGATTCAGGGACATCGCAACTGATGTAATGCACAAACTTCCAGATTTCCCGGATTTCGGTAGCCGCCAACTCATATGGTTCGTAGGCTTTATTGAGCGAGATCATCTGGAAACAACCGCGTTCGGCCAGTTCATTTTTCAATTGCTTGAAAACCAAACCTTCATTCAGCGTTAAAACCATATACAAATCACCGGTTTTTATTTCGTTCCAGTCCTGAATAAATTCACCGGTAATCCAGGCGCCATCAGGAATGGGCAACATGGAATCACCACAGATTTGGAAGGTGCGGTATTTTCGTTCGGGCGATAAAAACGGAAGCTGAAAAACAGGCAGCTCCGAAATGTATTCCGGATCGGCAAAACCATTGGTATAACCGGCTTTGGCTTTTTCAGAAACCAGTTCGATGTTGTCGCGGTTTAGCCGGTCGATGGTTGTGGCCAATACCCGTATGTTGCTGCCTTTCAGGAACACATCTTGCCCGTGTTCCAGTTCGTAAAGCTGACTTTCCCTAAGCTTGGCAAGATCGACGCGTAGCAAAGTGTCAATGGACACGTGAAAATAATCTGACAATAAAATAAGCGATTGAATGCTCGGTCCTGAAATGCCGTTTTCGTAATTATTCAAAGTCGAGCGTTTTATTTCCAAAGCTACAGAAAGTTGATTTTGAGTGAGTTTTTTTCTCGTCCTCAAAAATTTAATGTTCGAATCGAAATACATATTTGGCAGTATGACAATTAAATAATAATCTTGAATTTAGACTAAAATATAATCGAAGTTACAATTTTCGTTTTGAACGACAAAAAATGATTGTATTATTTGACTGGAAAATGAGAATACAGCTATAAATTTTCTGGATAACACTTCAAGATTAGGATATTTTTTTGTCGGTCGAACGCATGACGGATTTTTTACTCATTTCTATTTGTGCGTTTTTGATTAATCGATCTTTAAAATCTTCTAAAACATTCATGTAATTAATATAGGCTTCGTATTTTGATTTAAATATCCTTGAATTCGTCATATTACCTTGATAATATGGATGGTTTTCATCCATGAGGTGAAAATGATCAGAAGATTGCAGGTAATGCCAGTCTGTTTTTAAATTATAATTGTTCGTGCTTTCAACTTTCTGACACAGTTTAAATAATTGCTTAATGGCATCTTTTTGCAATAAATTTCCTGGGTAATATTCCGGGTGAAAATGTTCAATCCAGCATATGGGCTCTTCTGTTCCTATTCCTGAAACAGGACCATATTGCTCTGTCATCATGGATGGCAGGCTAAAACAGTAGGATTGATCCTTAATGATTTTAGCTATTAATAACCGGAGTAATTGTTGTTTCTCTGGTCTGTTTGCTCCACCCAATGATTTATAATTAAGGTAGATATTTACGATAGGTTCTTCAGGTTGAATCGTTTCCATGGCTGCGAAAAGCGATTTTATTTGTTCCCGGGCTTCTTTTTGATTTAAATTGGTAAGGGTAGCTGACAACTCATCGCTTATTTTTTCGTTCCTGAATAATAATTTGATTTGTTTCCTGTCTTCAGATGAATAAAGGTAATTCGGGCTTCTCCATTGTAATACTCTTTTTATTCCGTTGGACAGAATCGCCTGATATCCTGTTTCAGCAACAATTTTTGCAATTTGATTAGTAAACAGAAGATCGGTATTCACAAATACTGTTGGTTTTTGTCCAAAATAGTATTCTGTACGTTGTCGATTCTGTTTAATGTTTTCTGCAAATTCATCTTTTTTATCAGTAAGTGAGACAATGGAATGCCATGCTGTATTGCCTGTAAATTCAACTAGTCCGGTATCGGCGAGTTGCCTGAAGCTGGCGATTAATTCAGGTGCATAAATTAAAAACTGATCTAAAGCTGTACCCGAAATGTTATATGAGAATCTCAAATTTCCTTTGTATTGGTGAATAAGTTTAAGTAAATAATTGTTTGTTGGTATATAGTAGTTGGTTTTTGCATCCTGAATTTCCCGTTCTATTCGCAAATCGTCATAGTATGATCTTGATTCTCCGATATCGAAGAAACGAAACGTTTGGAAGCTAAATGGGTGATGAATTTGAAAATATAGACAAATATTTTTCATTTCAGGAGGCATTATTTAAAAGTGTATTCAGATAAACTTGTTTAATCTGATTTGCTGGTAGATTCCAATTAAGTTTATTGACTTCCTGCTTCCCTTCAATGCTTAACATTTTCGATAATTTTTTATGTTTGAGAATTCCATGAACTGCATCAGCCATGGCATGTACATCCCAAAAATCGGTTTTCACCACATTTTGAACTAATTCTGAAACGCCTGATTGTAGTGAAATGATGACAGGAACATTGGCTTGCATGGCTTCAAGTGGTACAATTCCAAAAGGTTCTGACACAGATGGCATAATAAAAATATCGCTTCGACGAAGCATTTCTTTAACTTCAGTTCCATTCAAAAATCCAGTGAAATGAAACTTGTCGCTAAT
>Ga0183100_1001303_pt1 | contig 13042 bp, 11 predicted proteins | sample Biomet2_FD_127789 | JGI IMG/M metagenome (GOLD analysis project Ga0183100, IMG submission 127789) | Microbial communities from bioreactor (seeded with anoxic lake sediment) at LBNL, California, USA - Biofuel metagenome 2 | ecosystem: Engineered > Bioreactor > Anaerobic > Unclassified ...
GCTTGCGGACTTGTGGAAGTAGTGGCGGCTGGCGGCCTCGACGCCGAAGATGCCGTCGCCCCACTCGGCCACGTTGACGTAGAGTTCAAGGATGCGCCGCTTGGAGAGCGTATGCTCCATGCGCCAGGTGAGGATGGCCTCCTTGACCTTGCGCGTGAGGCTCTTTTCCGGCGAAAGGTACAGATTCTTGATGAGCTGCTGGCTGATGGTGCTGGCCCCGGCGGCGAAACGCCCCTCGCGCATGTTCTTCTCGAAGGCCTGTTCCATCGCCTCGTAGTCGAAGCCCTCGTGCTGGTAGAACTTGTCGTCCTCGCCGATGAGCACGGCCTTGATGAGCAGCGGCGAAACCTGGCTTATGGGCACCCAGCGCTGCACAATGGTTTTTTTGACGCCCTCTTTGGCCCACTGGGCCTCGCGCCATTCCATGAAGGCCGTCTTGCCGGGATTCTTCTTCGCCAGCGCGCCCACGTCCGGGTAGACGAAGAACGACGCCATGTAGGCAAGAAACAATGCGACCGCCAGAAGCAGCAGTTTCCATATCCTTCCGCGCAACAGGTCCTCCAGGGGTGGGTGTGATTTGTGGACCTGTTACGCCCATTCGGCCCCGGCGTCCATCCGCCAGGCAGAGCGCGCCCGACCGCCCCGCCGGCGGCCACAAAAATGAAGCCGGAGACCGCCCCAAGCGCCGTTTGCCTTTACATATTTGTGCACCGAGGCTAGAATTCCCCCATCAGCATCACCGCCGGGCAAGGCCTCCCGCCCCACCCGGCGCGCTCAACCCGTATCCCAGGAGGCAGCCCCATGGATACCCCGGTCTTCAATTGCCGCAACGCCGACGACGTGCTCAAGGCCGTCAAGGAATACGACATCAGCTTCGTCCAGTTCTGGTTCGTGGACATTCTGGGCACGCTCAAAAGCTTCCAGGTGACCCCGCGCGAGCTGGAGGCCGCCTTCGAGGAAGGCATGGGCTTCGACGGCTCGTCCATCCTCGGCTTCTGCCGCATCGATGAATCCGACATGGTCGCCATGCCCGACCCCACCACCTTCCAGGTGGCCGCCTGGCGCCCCAGCGACCGTCCCGTGGCGCGCATGTTCTGCGACATCCACACCCCCGACGGACAGCCCTACACCGCCGATTCCCGCTATTGCCTCAAGCGCGTGCTGCGCAAGTGCGCGGAAAAAGGCTATACCTACTACTGCGGCCCGGAGCTGGAATTCTTCCTCTTCGCCAACGACCGCACCACCGAGCCCCTGGACCAGGGCGGCTACTTCGACGCGCCCCCGCTGGACCTGGGCAACAACATCCGCCGCGACATCATCTTCGCCCTCGAAAAGATGGGCATCGCCATCGAGTACAGCCACCACGAGGTCGCCCCCAGCCAGCATGAAATCGACATGCGCTACGCCGAGGCCCTCAAAATGGCCGATATCACCATGACCTACCGCGTGGTGGTCAAGGAGGTGGCCCGCAAGCACGGGGCCTACGCCACCTTCATGCCCAAGCCCATTCACGGGCAGAACGGCTCGGGCATGCATGTGCACCAGTCGCTGTTCAAAAACGGCAAAAACCTGTTCTTCGACCCGGCGGACAAGTACCACCTCTCCGGCGAGGGCAAGAGCTTCATCGCCGGCATTTTGAAGCACGCGCGCGAGTTCGCCTGCATCACCAACCAGTGGGTCAATTCCTACAAGCGCCTCGTGCCCGGCTACGAGGCCCCGGTTTACGTGGCCTGGGCCCGGCGCAACCGCTCCGCCCTGGTGCGCGTGCCCATGTACAAGCCCGGCAAGGAGGCCGCCACCCGCATGGAACTGCGCTGCCCCGACCCGGCCGCCAACCCCTACCTCACCTTCGCCATCATGCTCGCCGCTGGGCTCAAGGGCATGGAGCACAGCTACCCGCTGGCCGACCCCGTCGAGGCGGACATCTTCCACATGGACCAGCCCACCCTGGACAAGCACAACATCACCTCCCTGCCCGGCAGCTTGTACGAGGCCGCCGAGGAGATGCACAAGAGCGACCTCGTGCGCGAAACCCTGGGCGACCACATCTTCACCAAGCTCTATGAGAACAAGATCATGGAGTGGGACCGCTACCGCACCCAGGTGACGCAGTACGAAATCGACCGCTATCTGCCCGTGCTGTAGCGGCGCAACGAGAAAGAAAGACGCCTGTGGCGGGCGGAGCCGCCCCTTCGGGTCCCCTTCGGGGTTCTAGTCCCTTCGGGATTCAGCTCCCCCTCCCGCCCCCGCAGGACAATTGAAAAGGCCCTGGCCGCGTATCATGTGTGGCCAGGGTCCTTTCAATTGCGTTGAGAATCATGGAGCGGCGGCGTTTCTTCCGCCATGTTCCAAGCGCCGACGCCATCGGGCCAGCGGTTCGCGCCTGTCCCGCTGGCAGGGGCGCCAGGATCAAAAGGCTGGTGGCTCTTGTCTCCGCTCCTCCGGTCTATGGGCCGGTGCCACGAGTCCCGCCACCTGTGGGAGGGGCGCTATCCGCTCCATGAGCCAGCCCACAAGCAGAATGCCGGGCACGGTGAAGGCGAGGCGCAGCAAGGCGAAACGCGTCCCGATGAAACTGCTTTCCATAAGCAGCATGGGGATTTTAATGGTGGCCCAGGTGCCCAGAAATATGGCGATGTTGGCTTGGCGCGCACCCTTGTTGCGCAGGGAGAGGGCCATGGGAAAGGCCGCATAGATGGGTCCCGCCGCGGCGGTTCCCAGCAGCATGGCCAGCGCGGCCCCGCGCGGGCCGGAGCCGGGTCCCAGGTGCGCCTCAATGAGCGCGCGCGGCACCCATACTTCCAGCAACCCCATAAGCAGCATGACCGGCGGCACAATGCCGATGACCTCGGACAGGAAGCTTGCGGTGTTGCGCGCGGAATTCCGCGCCAGGGCGGGGCTGAAGGCCCAAAGCAGCAGGTTCAACGCCAGAATGCCCGTGGCGAATCGGTACTTGCGCAACAAGGCGTTCACAGGACCATCCCCATGAGCATGCCGATGGCGAGGGCGAGCAGAAAGCTCAGGCTTTGCCTGGCGAGGGTGAAGCGCGCGCCGAAATGCTGGATTTCCAGCGGTGCGGAAACGACGCCGACCATGGTGAGGGTGGTGATGAACGCGGCGACTGAGGCCAGGCTCGCCCCAAGCCTGACAAGCGTTCCGGCAAGGGGAAAGGCCACCGGCGCGGGCATGCTGACGAGGCTGCCAGTCAACGCGATGAGGAGAAATCCGCCGGGACCGCTTTGGCGGAACAGGCGGGAGAGGGCATCGGGCGGGAGCAGCGCCAACACGAGGCCCACCGCGCCCACCATGCCCAGCAGTCCCGGCAGGATCCCGAGCAGGGAGCGCCAGCCGATACGCAGCGCGGCCCGGGTGCGCGTTCTGCTCGCGGCAAGAGAGAGGGCATAGGCCAATGCCGTCATGCCAATGAGAATCACGGTGATCATGATCGCCTCCTGGTGTGGCCTTGCGGACAAGGTTCATATAGTGACTAAAACATCATACTGTTAAAAACAGTATATGGCACGCAAGGAGAGCGGTCAAGAGGCGGGGACGGGAGATGGCGGTGCTTTGCGTGGGGGCGCGCCAGCCGGGCCTGGGTTTTATGCCCTGGCGTACCGTGGCCGCAGGAGCGGATGGGAGGAGCCTACCGCGCGGGCGGCAGTTTGTCGTAGTCGGCCAGAAAACCGCGCAGGGCTTCCAGGCGATGCAGGATGTCCTGCCTCCAGACGTCGAGGCGCAGGCGCCCGGCGCGGGTGATGCTGTACACTTTGCGCGCGGGACCGGGAGCGGCGGTGTCCCAGGCGGCGCTGAGCTCTCCCTCGGCCTCAAGGGCTTGCAAGGTGCGGTACACGGCGGCGGTGTCCACCTTCAGGTCGGGCAAGCGTTCCTGCAGGGCGCTGTGGATGGCCCCGCCATGGTTTGGGCCCTGCGCCAGCGCAAGGAGGACGAAGGCGGGCAGATGTCGGGACTGGCGGCGTTGCTTGGGCGGCATGGCTTCCTCGATTGGCGGATGGGACGCCGGGCTTTGCGGCGCGCTGATCCGGTCTACCGCGTCTTGCCGACAAGGGGAAGCGTGCGCCCACGGCCCTGTCCGCGCATCAGCACGAGCGCGCGTCCTCCAGCGGGGTCTTTTCAGGCTCCATGGGCAGGATGATGTAGAAATTGTTGCCAAGGGGTTCGGCTTCGTAGCCCACTTGCCCGCCATGCAGGGTGACGACCTGCCGCACAAAGGCCAGACCGTGGCCTGTGCCGTGCTCCGCGCCGGTGATGCTGGCGCGGAAGCCCGGGCGGAAGAGCTCGCCCCGCTCCGCCTCGGGGATCACCGGGCCGGTGGTGAAGACATTGAGCTTGACGCCGCTTTTCCCGGGACCAAAAGCGTTGGGGAGCACGGCCCAGCCGTAGGCCATGAACTTGCGGCCCCGGCCTTCGGCGTCGAAAACCTCGCGCGTGTATTTGACGGCGTTGGAGAAGAGATTGGCGTACACCTGGGCGATGAGTCCAAGGTCCGCCATCAGTATCACGGGCTGGTCGGGAATGCCGCCCATGGAGAGGTCGATGCCGACGCCGCGGTCGGCCAGGCGCGGCTGGTAGCGTTCCACCTGCGGCTCCACCACCTGCTGGCGCAGATTCACCAGACGTTTCTCCAACACGTAGCGGCCTTCCTCAAAGTGGCGGCGTCGCAGCAGCGTTTCCAAAAACAGGCTGGTCTGCTCGTAGTGGCGGTTTATTTCCTCATACTGGGCGCGCATGCGCGTTTGCAGCACGTCCAGCTCCTGCAGAAACTCGCGCGGGGTTTCGGCCGGGGCGTCGAGGATGAGACGCTCCATGGCGGAGATGGAGCCGCGCAGGCGGTTGAAAAAGAGTTTGAAGGTCATGTTGGGCACAATGACGTTGTGCCCGATGTCGGCCACGAGATTCTGAATGAAGGTGAGGTGCTCGCGGTTCTTGGCGCGGGCCATGCGGTTGTGCATCTGGTAGCCGATGCGCCCGGCGAATTTCTCGTAGAACAAGCGGTATGTTGGGGAAAGCGAGGCTCCCCCCGCGACCTCTATCCAGCCGAGAATGCCGCCGGGAAGCGGAAAGCCGAGAAGCTCGGCAGTGTCTTTGCGGCCTTTGATGGGTGTGTAAAAGTGCGCGCCACGTGTGGACGGCGTGCAGGGCGGCTCTTGTTGCGGCAGGTCGCGCGGGATGGACAGGCAGCGGGCCAGCCGCCATTGGCCGGGCGCCGTGCGCAGATACACCCGCAGCGAATGGCCGAAGAAGACCCGGGGCAGCGTGACGCAGAGGGTCAGCAGGTCGCGGCGGGAGTCGTACTCCTGGGCGAGGTCAAAAAAGGTGTTGAGCATGCGCTGCTCGTCGAGCGAGAAGCCGTAGCCCTCGGCGTCCTCGATTTTCTGGTGGATGCGCTGCTCCAGGGCGCGCAGGCGCACGGCGTCGCATTCCAGGCACTGGGCGGGATCCGGGGGCAGAGGGGGAACGCCGGGGCCCGCGTCGGCTGTGTTGGCGTACGGGGCGCCCGGAGGCTTGTCTCGCGGTTCGTCAGACATGGACACCTCCACCGTGCGGGCTGTGCCCGGGACCGGGCTGTTCGATCGCGTCTGGCCGGGCGTCGGCCACGCCGAGCACCACGCGCTCTATGTCGAGCAGGGAATGTTCCTCGCCACGCGGGGCCAGCGGCCATTTCCACGTTTCGCCGCGCAGGCCGGGGTCCACGCCGAACAACAGGTCTTCCTCATACTGCGCCAAACCTTGCTCATCCAGGCCGCGTTCGCGCACGTCGGCCACGAGGCAGGCCGGACACGGCAACGCGGCCAAGGCGGCCAGGTGCGCCCGCACGAGGGATGCGGCGTATTGCTCCAGCCGCGCCGGGTCGGGCGCGGGATCGCGGCGGCGCAGGGCGGCCAGCGGCGCAAGGGGCAGTTGCGAAAGCAGGTTGGCGCTATAGGCGAAATCCAGGTGGTCCAAACCGAGGGTAAGATCCGCCGCCGGGGCCGCCGGGGCCGTCATCTCTTGTGCGGCAAACCGCTCCGGCGCGGGCAGGCGGCGCAGGGCGCCCGTGAGGTCCACATGCCGCAGCTCCACGTTGCCCAGCTCGCGCGCAAGGTTGCGCGTGCGGGGCAAAAAAGCCATGTCAGCCAAGACCACGCGCCGAAACAACGCGGCAAGCCGCTCCAAGGGCACGTCGTTCAGCACGCCCGCGCCGTAAACCAGAGCCGTGTCCCGGCGCGCATGGCCGTCTCCGTGGTCCGCATCACGCGTGGCCGCCTCCGCCGCGGCCAGGCACAGGGCGCGCGCCCGGGCGAGATGCTCCGCCCAGGCCTGGCGCTGCCTGCGATGGCGCGCCCAAATGCCCACAAGCTCGGTGAGATGGCCATGGGGATTGGGCTCACCGCCGAGGCGCGCGCGCGCGTAATGAAGAGCCTCCAATAGCATTTGCCGCGCTCCTCCGCCGTTCCTTCCGTATCTTGTAGCCGTTATCGTCCCGTTTGCAAGGGGTGCGCGGGGGCGCGCTACATCCTCGCTTCGATGAACTTTTCCGGCAGCGCGTTGCACACGGGGCAGCGCCCCGGAGCCGCGCCCGCGTGGATGTACCCGCAGATGGGACAGACGTGGTAGACGGCCTCGCCCTGGGCGCGTTCCACATAAGCGGCCAGGTGGCTGGCCTGGGCCCGGGCCATTTGCACCAGCAGAGCTCCAGCGGCCCGGTCGCCCTCGGCCTGGGCCAGCACGGTCCACGGCAGCGTCTCCACGGCCATCTCGCGTGATTCCTGCAGCGCCTCGGCCAGGTTCTCGCAGGTGGAGCCGATGCGCCCGCGCAGCAGCAGCAAGGCTTTTTTGGCCTGCACCTCCTGGCCCATGGCCAGGGCCAGGAATATGGACTGGGCGGTGTCCTTGTCCTGCGCGGCCTTTTGCGCGCGGACGCGGTTTTTCGCGGCGGCTATGGATTGACGCACGAAGGCGTCGGCGAGGGGTTCGGTTTCGGACTGCATGATTATGGCTCCTGCCTTTCAGCGTTAGCGTGGTTTGGGGTCGTGCGCGGGGAGAGGGCCTCGCGCACGGCCTCGAGCATTTCGGCCCGGGTAAAAGGTTTGCGCAGCACAGCGCGCGCACCCAGCCGCCGCGCCGTCTCCAGATAAATGTCCGGACCGACGCGGCCGCCACCCGAAACCACAAGGGTTCCGGTCCTCGGGGCCAGATTGCGCAGCTTGAGCAGGACCTCTAAACCGTCTACGTCGGGCATGACCACGTCGGTGATGACCAGATCCGGGTCAAGCCTCAACACCTCGTCCAGGGCCTGCCGCCCGCCGCTCGCGGGGAAGGCGCGGTAGCCGCCCTTTTCAAGCATGCGGCACATCAATTCGCGCACGTCGCCGTCATCGTCAACCACAAGAATGCAGTGGGTCATGCATCGCCCCCTTGTTTCGCGGAAAGGGCCTGGCGCACGGCCAGGGCCAGTTCACACGTGGAAAAGGGCTTGGGCAGCAGATGGACAGCGCCGAGTCGTTCCAGGCGGTCCGGGGGGACGGTTCTGCTGAAGCCGCTTATGAGCACGATGGGCAAATCAGGCCGGACAGGGCGCAGGCCCTCGGCCAATTGCAGTCCGGTAAGCCGGGGCATGTTCATGTCGGTGATGACGAGGTCAAAAGCGTGGGGATTGTCCAGCAGACGGCCGAGCGCCGCCTCGGGCGAGCGTTCCGTTTCCACCCGGTAGCCCAGAGGTGTCAGGGTCTGGCGGCCAAGTTCGAGAAGATCGGGCACATCATCCACCAGCAAAATGCGTTCGGTGCCGCGCAGGTCGCCCGCATCGGCTGGGCGGGGGCCTTCCTCCACACCGGCCTGGGTGGGCAGCAAAAGCAAGAACCGCGCGCCGCGTCCCGGTTCACTCTCCGCCCACACGGCTCCCCCCAGGCTTGCGGCTATGCCTTGCACCACGGCCAGACCGAGGCCGGTGCCCTCGCCTGGGGCCTTGGTGGTGAAAAAGGGATCGAAAATGCGGTTGAGCAGTTCAGGCGGGATGCCGGGGCCCTGGTCTTCCACAACGAGGGAGAGGTAGTCTCCGGGGGGCAGGCGGTGGCGCGCGGCCAATTCGGCCGAAAGCGGGCCGGCGCTCGTGCGCACGGTAAGCAGCCCGCCGCCGCGCATGGCCTGCGCGGCGTTGGTGCACAGGTTCATCACTATCTGGTGGATTTGCGAAGGATCGGCCAATATGGCGGCCCCGGCGCAAAGCGTGCTGGCGATTTCTATATTTTTGGCCAGCGAGGCCTCCAGCAGGGTGAGGGCCTCGCCCACAACGGTGTCGGCGCGCAGCACGCGCGGTTTGTGCTCGCTGCGGCGGCTGAAGGAGAGGATTTGCCGCACCAGTTCGCGCGCGCGCAGGCTGGCCCCAAGCACGCGGTCCAAATAGCTGCGCCCGCGCGACCCCTCGGGCAGGTCATCCAGGGCCAGTTCGGTGAAGCCCATGATGGACGCCAGCAGATTGTTGAAGTCGTGGGCGATGCCCCCCGCCAGGGTGCCGAGGGCCTCCATCTTCTGCGCCTGCCACAGCTGGTGCTCCAACTGGCGCTTTTCGGTCACATCGCGGCAAACGGCCACAAAACTCAAACGCTTGTCGGTGCGCCCGCGCATGGCCGAGACGTTGAATTCCACCTCTGCCGGCGCGCCCTCGGACTTGGCGAACACGCACGTGCCGCGCCATGCGCCCTCCTGCCCTTCGCCCGGGCAAGAGGAACTGTGGTGGTCGATAACATCAAGACTCAGGTCGAACACGGAGCCGCGCCGTCCCTGGGCGTCGGCGCGGGTCAGGCCGGTCATGCGCTCCATGGCGGGGTTGGCGTAGAGCACGTTCCCGTCCTCGTCGGCGATGAGCACGCCCTCGGCGGCCTGCTCGATGGCCAGATGCAGACGGCGCAATTCGGCCGCGGCCTGCTTGTGCCCGGTGATGTCGATGCCGTACGAGATGGTGCCCGTCACCGCGCCACCATTTTTGAGCAGGCTGTTCTGCCAGGCGATGTGCCGCTGGCGGCCGTCTTTGGCGCGCAGCAGGCCCTCATGCTGGCGCGGCAGGGCCGCGCGGCCGGCCATGAAACTTCCGTAGAGGGCGGCAGCGTCGGCCGCCAAGTGTCCCGGCAACATCACGGCATGCCAGGGGCGGCCCAGCACTTCGCCTCTTGGGTAGCCGGTGATGGCCTCTGCCGCGGCGTTGAACACGGTGACGAGGCCGTCTGTGTCCAGCCCGACAACCATGGCGTTGGCCCCCTCGATGAGGCTTTCGGCATAGTCCTTGGCCTGGCTGATGGAGGCGGCGGCGCGCCGGGCGCCCAGCACGTGCCATAGCCCGGCCAGGAACAGTTGCAGCTGGCGCGTATCGGCCTCGTCGTAGGGCTCTTGCTTGTTGGCCACGCCAAACACCACCGCAACGCGCCCGTCCTCGACCAACGGCACGGCCATGAGGCGGCGGATGCGCGGCGGATCGCCGGGCCGTGCGCCGACTTCCGGGCCGGAGTGCTCCCCTCCGCCGGAATCGATGCCCGCGTCGTTGTCCATGATGGGCGCCCGGCCGCGCAGGCACCCGGACCACAACGCCGTGCCGCTGGCGGGCTCGCCGCCTTCTCCCCACCAGTGCGCGTGCTCCGGGGTGTTTGCGCCGTTTTCCAAAATGAACAGGCAGCCCAGCCCGCTGCCGGTAAGGCGCACGCCTTCCTTCAAGGCAAAGTCGATGACATCGCTGGTGCCGCTTTCGCCCATGCGCGTCAGCTGCAGCAGGGCCTCCATGCGCTCCTGCGTCAGCCGCAGCGCGGCCAAGGCCCGGTCGCGCGCGGCCAGCGCGGCCAACAGCCGACGGTTCACGCGCACAAGCGACACATAGCGCCACAGCAAAAGCAGCCCGGCAAGAGCGGCCAGGGCGCCCGCAAAAGTCCACAAGGCCGCGGGAGAAAGACGGGGCGGCTCCGGCGCGGCATGCCAAACGCGGTACAGAGCCTGGAACTCCGTGGTGTCGCGGAAATTATCGAGGGCGGCGTCCAGCCGCCGCAGAACGTCCTCCCGGCCCGGGGCCACGGCCAGCACGCGGCTCACCTCGGCCAGGGGCGCATCGCCCCGGACCAGCCTGTCCGCCAGGCCGGCGGCCTGGGCCGCGTGTTCCGCAAGGGGGCTTTGGAAAACCATGGCGTCGGTTTCGCCGGAAGCGAGGGCGAACATGGCCTGCGGCAAGGATCGCGTTTTGTGGACCAGGATGCCCGGCGTCTGCTCCAGCAGGTCCATGGGCACGCCGCCTTCCAGCACAGAAACCCGCAGCCCCTTGAGGGCGGACAGGCTTGCGCGGCGGGGAGCGCCCGCACGGGTATAAATGTACAGAAGTTGTGTTTCGATGGGCCGCGTGAAGCCGAAGGTGCGCGCGCGCTCCTGAGTGGCCCCCATGCCGGGCAGCACATCGGCCTCGCCCTGGGCGAGCAGACGCCGCGCGTCGCGGGGGTCGCTGGCGGTGATGAAGCGCAGATGGTACCCTGCGCGCGCGGCCACCTGGCGCAACACCTCCACGGCGAACCCCGTGGGCGCGCCGTCCCGGTCCTTGTCGTAAAGGGGGGGCAGGCTGGCGGGCACCACGGCCGTCAACGTATCGCGCGTGGGCGTGGCGGCCAACGCCAGGTCGACCATCAGCAGGACAAAGCCCAGCGCCCCCGCCAGCCCGCACAGGCAGAAACGGCCCCAGGGCCGCCCCCGCTTGCCTCCGCGCAAGATGGCCAGGCGTTCTCGCATCGGACCCCGTCTTTGCGGACCTAGCTCAGGGCCCGCTTTATATAATCCTCCAGCATGTTGCGCTCCACGGGTTTGGGCATGAACCACGTGGCTCCGATGCCGAGCAGGCCGGAAATCTCGCTGACGCCGATGAAGGCGCTCATGACCACGATGGGCATTTCACGGAAGCGCTGGTGCTCCCGTATGGTGCGTATCAGCGTGGTGCCGTCCATGCCCGGCATCATGATGTCGGTGATGAGCAGGCCGAAACGGTTTTCGGCGGTGAGGGTCTCCCAGGCGTGGCGTCCGTTGGGACTCACCACGGGGCAGTGCCCCAGACGCTCCACTATGGCGGAGACGAAGCGCTGGGATATGGGGTCGTCTTCGGCGATGAGGACTTTGAACATCGGCGTTTCCCTCCCATTGGCGGGCAGTCAATGGCCCAAGGTTCCTTGAACCCGCGCAACCCTGACTGATAATCAAATTCCGTTCCAAGCACCGCCACACATCGCCCCGATGGAGACTGACGGTCGCCGCGCACGCGGAGCGCGGGGTTCCCTGCCCCCTATTCCGGTTTTACCGGAAAATCCTCTCCGCCGCGTTTGGCGCGCAACAGGTCGTGCTTGCCCAACAATTCGTACAACCGGGCGGACTTGAGCCCTGAAAGATCGGCGGCAAGCGCCGCGTCCCCTCCAGAAATGACCATAAGCGTCGAAAAATATTCACGTTCAGCATCTTCTAAAATTTTGGAGCGATGCTGCCTCCATGGCGGCAAGGCATCCAGTGTGGCGGCCTGGGGCGTGCATCCCGGTGAAAACGCCGCGGGGGGGATGATCTCGGCCCGGCTGGCAACCCGGCCGCGCAGCAGGCGCACGCGCAACTCCAGCGGCAGGTGCTGGGGCAGCAACACCCGCTCGCCATGGGCGGAAACAAGGCTCATATCCACGGTTTGCAGCAGCTCGCGCACATTGCCCGGCCAGTGGTGCGAAAGCAAAAGCTCCAAAAATTCCGGGCTCAGCGCGGGACCGGGCCCGCCCATGCGCTCGGCTTGCACGGCCAGCCGCCATTCCAGCAACGTCTTGATGTCGCCTTCACGTTCGCGCAGGGGGGGCAGTTCCAGGCGGAAAGCCCCCAGGCGGTACAGCAGGTCGTGCCGAAACTCGCCGCGCTCGGCCATGGCGGAAAGGTCGCGGTTGGTGGCGGCCACCAGGCGGAAGTCGCTCGTGCACACCCGCTCGCCGCCAACGGGCCTGTAGCTGCGCTCCTGTAGCACGCGCAAAAACTTGGCCTGTATGCCCAGCGGCAGCTCGCCCACTTCGTCAAGGAACAACGTGCCGCCGTCGGCCTGCTCGATAAGCCCGGCCTGCTTGCGGTCGGCCCCGGTGAACGAGCCGCGCTCGTGGCCAAAAAGAACGCTTTCCGCCAAGGTTCCGGGCAAGGTGGTGCAGTCCACCACCACAAACAACCCCTTTGCGCGGTCTCCGCTGGAATGGATGGCCCGGGCGAAAATCTCCTTGCCGGTGCCTGTTTCACCGGTGATGAACACATCCACGCCGCTGGCCGCGGCCATGCCCGCCTGGGCAAGGCAGGCCGCCAATCTTTGGCTTTTACCGATGATGCCTGAATGCGGCGGAAGCGACGGGGCGTGTCGGCGCCGCTTTTCCGTCCGGTAGGCCAGGGCGCGCAGCATGGGCAGCGTCATGCGATCCACCGAGGCGGGTTTTTCGATGTAGTCCCAGGCGCCGCAGCGCAGGGCCAGCTCTGCGCCGTCCGGGTCGCCCCGGCCGGTGACGATGATGACCTCCGGGGGGTCCAGCCCCGCACGCAGCTCCTCCAACGCCTCGATCCCCGAGCCGTCGGGCAGGCGCACGTCAAGGTAGACCACGTCCACCTCGCGCCGCCTGAGCGCGCGGCGGGCCTCGGCCAAGCTGGCCACGCCCACGGCCTCATGCCCGTGCCGGGAAACCGAGGTGCAGAGCAGCTCGCGGAACAGATCGTCGTCGTCCACCACAAGCACTGCGGGCATGGAATCTCCAGAGGTGGGGGCGTTCGGTGACACGTCTTCTGGAAAAAACGGAATAATTCTGGGAAAAGCGTACAGCAGTACGGTTTTTTTGACCAGCCCTTGGGAGGCAATATCTGCCTGCTTTGAAATAATAGGCTGAAATATTAGGACTTGACTTGTTTGGTACGCTTATTGTTTATATGGGCCCGTGCGCCGGGCGGCAACGTTCCCGGCGGCCGCATCGGTTGGACCGATGTGTCTGCCGGGCAGGTGGGGGGCCTGCCCGGCTCTTTTTTGCCCACA
>Ga0183100_1001305_pt1 | contig 13022 bp, 12 predicted proteins | sample Biomet2_FD_127789 | JGI IMG/M metagenome (GOLD analysis project Ga0183100, IMG submission 127789) | Microbial communities from bioreactor (seeded with anoxic lake sediment) at LBNL, California, USA - Biofuel metagenome 2 | ecosystem: Engineered > Bioreactor > Anaerobic > Unclassified ...
TCCCCCCGGCGGGTCCAGGGCAGCGCCCTGGTCTTCCCTCTCTCCTCTTTATCGTAAGCCGCAGGCCCGCACGCACTGCTGCCGGGCGACTTCGGCCGGCAGGCCGAGGTGGGCGGCGGCGCAGGCTTGGCACAGGCTGGGGGGCTGTGACAGGGGGACGCCGGCCTGGGCGGCGTTTTCGAGCACCATGGCGTAGACGGCTTCGGCCAGATCGGCGCGAGCCGGGAATTGGGGGCCGGCGTGGGGCTGGGGAGCGGTGGGGCCGGCTTCGGGGCTTTCATTTTGGTTGACGGCCAAGGCGGCGAGCAGGAAAAGACCTGCTCCTATAAGGATTTTCTTGACAAGGCGCATATTTTTTTCTCCGTGTTTCGTGTCAGTCCGGTCTTTACGACGCGCCGGCCCTATGCCATAGGCGATTGGAGCTACGGGCAAGATGTAGCGCGTCTTTCGGGGAGCGATCCAATCGCAATGTCGGAAGGGGTTGTTCAGGATCCCTGAAGATGGAGCGACGCCGGGAGGGGCGTGTGGAGTATTACCACTTGCGGACCTTCGTGGCCGTGGCCGAGGAAGCGCAGCTGACGCGGGCGGCGGAGCGATTGAACGCCAGTTTGCCGGCCGTGAGCGCCCATATCCGGGGGCTTGAGGACGAACTGGGCGTGCCGCTTTTTTCCCGAACGCCCAAGGGGATGCGGTTGACTGCCGAAGGCCGGGCGCTTTTGGATGAGGCCCGACAGGCGCTTTTGAGTGTGGACGCCATCCGGACGCGGGCCGGAGTCTTGCGGCAGGACGTGACAGGCGTGGTGCGTATCGGCCTCAATAACGAGGCGGCCCGGATGCGGGTGCCGGAATTTTTGTCGGTCATGAACCGACGGTATCCCCGGGTGGAGATCCATTTCCTCAATTCCAGTTCGCCGGCCATTCTTGACGATGTGCGGCAGGACAGGCTCGATGTCGGCTTTGTGTACGACAACATCATCGAGCCGGGACACGAGGTGGATGGTCTGCCCCTGGAGGATGTGCCCATGGCCGTGGTTGGCCCGACGTCCTGGGCGGATCGGGTTTGCGAGGCCGATTGGGACGAACTGGCCGCGATGCCCTGGGTGTGGTTTTCGCAGCGTTGTCCGTTCCAGCAGATGCTTGAACAGTCGTTTTCGCGTCGGGGCCTGCCGCTGAACAAGGTGATGGTCGGCGATAACGACGAGACGTTACGGACGCTGACCGCCGCCGGATGCGGCCTGACGGTGTTGCGGCGCGATGACGCCCGGGATGCCGTGGCGGCTGGCGAAGTCTGCATGTGGCAGCGGGAAGGGCTGATATTGGGATTGTCCCTGGTGTATCGGCGGGAGAGGGCCGAGGATCGTGTGGTCGGGGCGGTGGTTGCCGCCGTGGCCGAGGTTTGGGGCCTGCCGAACCGGCGGCGCTGAGCTGCTTTCCAGTACATCAGGTTTTGTGCGGGAGAAATACGCGATGAATGAGGCGGCGACGTCCGACCAGGGCTTTGGCTCCTGGCGGGTAGCGTGCGGCATGGTGGTTTTGGTTTTGGCCCTGTCGGTCATGGCTTTGGCGCAGTCGAACCATCAAGATGACGACCCCTTGGCCAATCAGGTGGTGTCCGGCAGCGCGTTTGGATACGCCGATCTGCCGGGACGGCAGGTGCTTGTGCCGGTGGAGCCGGCCCTGGCCCGGGGGATGAAAGCCTTTCGCAAGGCTGTCACCGTGCCCGGACGGGTGGTGGATCTGACCTATACCGGGGCGCAGCGCGCCGGCGACGGCGATGCGGGCCGACAGACGCCGGAGCGTTTTGCGGAGACGGCCGGAGCGGTGTTTGCCGCGAGCGAGCCGGTTGGTCCGGGCGGCGACGTCCTGGTGACCACGGAACATTTTTTGGCTGACCGGCAGGTGCTGGCCATCACGCCGTTGGAGAAGAAGGCGTGCGCGCCGGCGTTGGACAGCGCCTTGGCGGCCCGGGCCGGCCGGGCGGTTGCCTGGTGCAAGGACGTGGGGGCCGTGGAAGGCGGCGGCGTGTTGTCGGTGGCCCGGTTTGTGCCCAAAGGACGCGACGAACTGGCGGTTCTGGTGTACAATGGTCCGGGCGGCATGGTCTTTTTGGAGTATCCCGGCAGCGCCGATCCGGGCGGCACGTGGCGGGCCGACGATGGCGGCGAATTTCCTCTGGAGACGTATCGGCCGCTGTTCGCCTTCCGGACCCAGGCCGGGTTGGAATTGGCCGTGCGCTGGGCCGGGAACGAAGGCAACGCCATGGATCTCTACCGGCAGGACGGCGATATGTTTGTGCCCTTTGTGGCGGCGTCCTGGTATCGGATGGAAGAATAGCACGGTCGCGGGTCGGGCTGGTCGTTTTGGGCGCCGCCGTTTCCCGGATTCGGGGAACGGCGGCTTTTTTTTGTAGGCAGAACCGTTGCGCGGACCGGCGCGCAGGATGGAGTGCAAGGAGCGGGCGTTGGAAAGAATAGACGTACTTATCAATGCCTTGGGCAAACCGTATCAAACGACTCTGACGCTGTTGACCCTGCTGCGTCACAGCCATAAATACATCGACAAAATTTATTTTAACGAAGAGGCGGCCACGCCACAGGGGGAGGCCCGGGGCTTTGATTTTTTAAAAAAGCGTCTCGGCTTGCGCCTTGTCGTCCACCATCCGGTCTATTGCCATTGGATTCGTTCCGTGGATCGCCGGCGCTACGACGAAGAGGACGTCCGTTTGTCGGTGCGCTATCAGTTCGGCTGGGAGCATTCGGACAAGCGGGTGGTCCTTGTCATCCACAATGACTGCGTTTTCCACGCCGACGTGGTCGGCCCGATGCTGGCGGGCCTTGGCGGGCATATCGCCATCGGCCAGATCGGAGCCTGCCAGGGCTGCCCGGCCTTTGCCGCCGGGGTCTGCGACAGTACGCGCTATCTGGACTACCGGCCGGACTCTGCCGCGTTGCGGGCGCTGTACGCCGCCCATGACTATACGTCCGGGGCGTATTGCGCTCCGTTTCACCTGACGGATTTTAACGAGAAGTACCGCAACGAACCGTGGCCGTTGCCGCCGTGCCGGGTCAATGAATGGTGTTGCCTGATTGATCTGGAAAAAGCCCGCCCGGTCACGGTGCCATTTGGTCCGGCGGGGCCGTTCGGGGCGATTTCCGATCTTGGGGAACTTGGCCTCGACACCGGGGCCGAGTGGTTTCACGATGTTCACCGGCTGGGCTTTACGGCCAAACATTTTCCGGTGTCCGCGTTTATGCGTCACATCGGCGGGCATGCGGCCATGTGTGATCCTGCGTTGTACCGGCAACGGGAGGCCGAGGCCCGGGAGCAGTTGGCCTCGGTCTTTGGCGTCAAATTTTAGCCGTGTCGCGGGCGGGTCTTGGGCCCGTATGCCGCCATGTGGCGTCTTTTATGTTTTTCAACGAGGTTGTGTTGGGTAACGCAACAGGAGGCGAAAGGATGGGAGTTGCAGACGGCGACGAGGCGACGGGCGCGCCGGAGTTGCCAAACGAGGTGACGTGGCTGCGTCGGGACGGCATGTCGCTGATCCGGGCCTGGCGGGAGCATCTGGGCGTGACGCGGGAGGAGCTTGGGCGACGGCTTTCGGTCGCGCCGGCGGCCATCACCCAGATGGAAGCGCGATCGGCCCGGCCCCGGGCGGCGACGCTGAAAAAAATCGCCACAGTGCTCGGCATTGATTGGCAGTTGTTGCAGGAGCCGAAAAAGAAATAGGCCGGAAGGCCGGCCTGTCGGGGGAATGCGCCGGAGGCGCGGTTTCCGGTGAAAAGGCGAAAAGAACCGTCGCCGCCCACGATCCGGGTGGGCGGCGAAACTTCACGCAGCGAAGAAAGATGGTCCGCTATTGCTGCGGGTTGAACACCTGGAAGGTCTTTTTGATGGAAGTGCCGTCTTCGGCCACGGCCGTCAGCGTCCAATCGCCGGTGGCCATCTCCCATTCCTTCTCGAACGTGAACGTGCAGTGGTATTCCTTGCCCGTTGTCACGTCGGCGACCGTCTCGGTGTTAAACACCACCGCGTTTTTGCTCGGATCGATCAGCCCCGGCGAAGCGGTGACGATCTTGACCTTGGACATGCCGCCCTCAGGCTTGAGGGTGCGGAAGCGCATACCGAAGGTGGTGCCGAGCTTGCGCGGCACGGAGGTGGTCACGGTGGTCAGCGTCCCGTTTTCATAAATGCCGTAATCGACAAGGACGATGGAAGGTTCCTGGGGTTTGGCTTCCTTGTTGCCGAGGCCGAAGAAGCCCAGCGTTGAGGAACAGGAAGCCAAAAGCAGGCACAGCACCGGCAAGATCGCGAGCAGGCGTTTCACGAGTATCCCTCCGCGGCTGTAACAGGCCGCATAGTCTATCTGGTTGCCCACATGACCCCTTGCGCCGTCCCTGTCAAGGGAAGCGCGTCTGGCGTTACGCGGTCGTCGGTACGCCGAAGACCAGGGCCGTCAGCGGGGTCGTTCCTTGGAAAAATGCATCCAAGGCTTCTTTTTGGTCGGCATGCAGCCGCAAGCCGGACACCGGTTGCGCGGCGGTTTCGCCGCCGTGCATGATCACGGCCCGGTCGATAAACGCCGCCGGGACGAAATCCGCCGCCAGTCGCACGGTTGCGCTCGTCCCTTCCTCGAACACCACAAGCGGTTGGGAAAACCGCGCCCGCATGGGCCCGACCACCATATTCCCGGTGCGGATGAGCGTCTCTTCGACCCGCGACGGCGGCACGGCCGCCCACTTGCCAAGCAGCTCGCAAAAGGCCGGACGCAGGGCCAGATAATAAAACGGGTCCAGCTTGAGCGCCACGGAAACGCCGGGGACATTGAGAATGGTGGGCGACTGGGCGAAGCGGCGGCCAATCGCCTGCTCCAGGCGGGAAAGTATCTCCGGGTAGTCCACGAGCATGGCCGCTATCCTCCTCGGTTACAGGCCACATCAAGCAGATGGGCGGACAGACCGCCCAGGCTTCGGGTCGTGTGCCCGAACACCTCACGCCAGACCTCGTCCGATTCCATACAGAAATAAAGTCCCCGGGAAAAGCCGTGTCTGGCCAGCCGGTCGGATAAAAAGCGGAATTGTTCCACCCGAAGCGGTCGCAGCAGGCGTTTTTTCCCATCCTGACCGAGGGTGAATTCCCCGAGCATATAGGCGGGCAGGGCGCGTCCTTCGGCCAGCAGCCGCCCCGGCAGCTCGGGCAGGCAGCGAAACGACCCCATGCTCAAGTAGGCGATGTCCCGGGGCTTTAAATAGTCGAAAATCATATCCGCAATGGCGCCGTAACCCGTTTCCCAACCCGGATACCGGCAGATGGGGTCGAAATGCAGGCAGACCCGGAAGCCGGCCGCCGCACAGGTTTTCGCAGCGGCCAAACGGGCTTCCAGGGGCGCGGTGTCGCGTTCCTCGGCGGCGACAATGGCCGGGGCGTTGAGCGACCAGGCCGGCAGCACCCGGTCCGGATGGGGATCGGCCTCCATCCAGGTCAGGTCGGCGGTCTTGGATTTGAGCTCCAAGATGACGTTGGGGTAGGCGGCTAAAAAGCCGAGCAGCTCGCGAGTATGCCCGGTAATGGGCTCCAGGGCCAGCGAATCGGCAAATTGTCCCGTGCCCACCCGGAAGGTGCGGGTGCGGTCGCGGCCGAAGGCGCGGCCCAGTTCTTCGAACATGGCCCCGGTATTGGCAAAGGCCGTCAGGGTGCGATCCCGGAAATAGGCCCGCAGGATGCAGTAGGAGCAGTCCATGGGACAGTTTTCGCCAATGTGGATGATCTGATAGCCACAGCACCGATAATTGCGGGTGGCGGGGCAGGGGCGCAGGAAGCGGCCCTTGTGGGCCTTGATGTGCAGGGTGCGGCCGTGGTCCGGCCCGGCCGGCAGGGGCGTATCCGGGGCAAGAATGATCTGCTGCGCCAGGGGCAGGGCGGCTTTGGCCCGGGCGGCCATGGTCGTGTCGGCCACCGGGGCGTCCACGACCAGTCGGGTGATGTTCCAGGGGGCCGGGCTCACGCGGGTTCCTCGGCGTCGCGGGCGATGGTCAAAAGGCGTGGCAGGGCCGGCGCTGCCGCCATGGCCGCCAATTCCGCCGCCGCTTTGGCCAGTTCGGCCGGCCGGCGCACGGTCACTTCGACGGTGACGGTATCGGCCTCAAACCCCTGGCTTGGCCGCAGTTTGATGCGGCTGCCCCCCGGCAGGAGCTGGCGGGACAGGGTGGCGAATCTGGCTTCGAGGGTCGTGGTGGCCGGGTAGCGCAGCCGGCGCAGGGCCGCCACGATGCCGGCGGCCAGATCGTTGGGCGAAAGTTCGCGCGCGCACAGGGCCGGGACGTCGGACCGGGCCAGCAGGGCGGCCGGACGTTCGCCGCCAAGCCGGGCCGCTTCGGTCAGCCAGGTCAGGACGTTGCCGAGACTGCCCCGTGACCAGCGCACCGCGGTGAGAAGCGGCAGCAGGGCTTCCAGGGTATCGGCGGCGCAATCGGCCAGCAGTTCGGCCGCGCCCAAGGGAACGTGTCCCGAAACGAGCAAGGCGTCGCAGGCCGGGGGCAGATCGAGCCAGCGGGCCACCAACCGGGCCAGTCGGTCGCCCGGTGCGAACACATACGGTCCGGCCAGGGCGAAGAAGTCCTCCCGCGTGGTCTGGGCCGTAAAATAGCGGCCTGCGGCCACGAGCATGGCCTCGGTGACGGTGCGGCCCAGGTTGGACGCCAGATAGGCCAGACCGAGACGGACGCCCAGGGGCTGGTCCGGGTCGTTTTCGGCCAGCTCGTCCGGGGTGACGGCCATCGCGGCCAGGGGGCGGCCCCGCAGCTCCCGCAAGGCGGCGGCCCGGCGCGATCCGGCCGCCAGGATCGGTCGGCCGTCCGTTGTCACGACCAGGGCCGGCGTGGTTTGGCCAAGCCGGTCGAGAGACCACAAAAGGACCGTGTCGGGCGGACTGGTCCAGAACAGGTGCGGGGCGTCGATGTCGAGGTCGCGCGGGTGGAGGAAGAGTTGTTGCACGGTGTCGATATGCTTACGGTTTTCCCGTCGGTTTTGGTATTGCAGTGTGTTGTCGTCTTGACAAGGCGTGACGCCTGCTCCAATATGCCGAAACTGGAGGAAAAGCCAAGGCCTTGAAAATGCCTCGGATTTCCGAAAGCGCTCTTTCTCTCCGTTCGGATCGTCACCCGGCCGCCGTCCCGGCGGCTTGCGATAACGGTACAGGCAAAAACGCCCCACGGCGTTACGGACCCGTGACAACGCCAAGCACAAGGGAGAAGGGAATGTCGGAAAACCTCGCCAGCCAACGCACCTATGCCCTGATCGGCCACGGCGGATGCGGCAAAACCTCTGTGGCCGAGATGCTCCTTTTCACAACCGGAGCCGTGGCGCGTCTGGGCAAGATCGAGGACGGAACCACGGCCCTTGATTATGAGCCCGAGGAAATCAAGCGCCGGGGCAGCACCCAGCCCGGCCTTGCCACGTTTCAGTACAACAAAAACCGGCATTTTCTTCTGGATGTCCCGGGTGACAGCAGCTTCAACGGCGATCTGCCCTATCTGCTCAAGGCCGTGGACGGTGTCGTTTTCGTGGTCGACGCCGTGGACGGCGTCAAACCCCTGACCAAAAAGCTTTGGGGCGAAGTGGCCAAACTCGGGCTGCCCGCCGTCTTTTTTATCAACAAAATGGACCGGGACCGGGCCGATTTCGAGATGGCCCTGGCCGGCATCCGGGAAAAGCTCGGGGTCAAGACCTACATCCAAAATCTGCCCATCGGCAGTCGGGAATCCTTCAAGGGCGTGGTCAATATTCTCGAAGGCAAGGCCTATTTCTTCGATGACGCCGGGGGCGTCACCGAGGGCCCTGTCCCGCAGGACATGGCCGACGAAGTGGAAACCCTGCGGGAAACCATGGTGGAGGAAATCGCCGTTTCCGACGAGCAGCTCATGGAGCGCTACCTCGACGGCGAAGAGATTGCGACCGAGGAATTGCTGGCCGCCGTGCATAAGGCCACGCTGGCCGGGCTCTTGTGTCCGGTCTGCTGCGGCGCGGCGCTCAAGGGCATGGGCGGGGCGCGTCTTTTGGCGGCCATCCAGAACTATCTGCCCGGTCCTCTGGAAAGTTCCAGCGGCAACAAGACCTTCGTCCTGGCCGACGGCACGGAATATCCGGTTGCCGAAACCGGGCCGGTGGTCGCCTTTGTCTTTAAAACCCTTTTTGATCCCTTTGCCGGGCAGCTGTCCATGGTGCGCGTGCTGACCGGAACGCTGACCACCAACATGGAGCTGGCCAATCCGGCCACGGACACCCTGGAGCGGGCCGGCCAGATCCTGCTCCCGCTTGGCAAGGAAACCGTCATTTCCAAGGATCCGGTCGGTCCGGGGGGACTCGTCGCCCTGGCCAAACTGAAGGATACCGCCACCGGCCAGACCCTGGCCGACGCCAAAAAGCCCGTGGTCGTGGCCACCCCCGTCTTGCCGCCGGCCATGATCTCCTACGCCCTGGCCCCGGCCGAGAAGGGCGATGAGGACAAGGTGTTCGCGGCCATGACCAAATTGCTCGACGAGGACGTCACCTTGTCGATCACCCGCGATGAGGAAACCGGGGACATCCTGCTGTCGGGCATGGGGCAGACCCATCTGGAAACGGCGGTGGAAAAGGCCCGGCGGCGTTTCAAGGTCCAGCCGGTGCTCAAAGCGCCCAAGATCCCCTATCGGGAGACGCTTAAGGGCAAGGTCGAGGTCCAGGGCCGCCATAAAAAGCAAACCGGCGGTCGTGGCCAGTTCGGGGATTGCTGGATCCGCATGGAAGGCCAGCCGCGCGGCGCAGGCTATGCCTTTGTGGATGCCATCGTCGGCGGGGCCATTCCGCGCCAGTATATTCCGGCCGTGGACAAGGGCGTGCAGGAATCGGCCCGGCGCGGCTTCATGGCCGGCTATCCCATGGTGGATTTCAAGGTCACCCTCTACGACGGTTCGTTTCATACCGTCGATTCTTCGGAAATGGCCTTTAAAATCGCCGGATCGGTGGCGTTTAAAAGCGCCTGCGAAAAGCTCAAAATCTCCTTGCTGGAACCGATTGTCTTGGTAAACGTCAGTTGCCCGGACGAATATATGGGGGATATCATCGGCGATCTGTCCAGCCGGCGCGGCAAGGTGCTGGGCTCCGATTCGACCGGCGGCATCACCGAGATCCAGTCCCACGTGCCCATGGCCGAAATGCAGGAGTACGCCAAAACCTTAAGCTCCATGACCGCCGGACAGGGCGCGTTCACCATGACCTTCGACCACTACGAGGAATGTCCGCCGCCCATTGCCGACAAGGTCATTGCCGACAGCAGGAAAAACGCCTGACGTGTGTTGGCGACGGTCTTTTAAAGTGGCGCGGGGGCTGCGGGGCGACATGCTGGTTGTCCCGGGCCCCCGCCTTTGGGTCCTGCCGGGAGTTTCTTCTTCTGCGGGGATAGGATAGACGGAGGACCCCTTTGGGGGGAAATCGTTCTTTTCGGGAGTGCGGCCTTGTGGCGGCATTCCTGTTTTTTCGTCCGTACAGCCCTGGCGCAGTGCGTGGCAAAGCGGATAACACGTTTCGGTAAACACCACGTCATGGCCCACATCCTTCTTATCGACGACGACGCCATCCTCCGGGAAACCTTTGGCGGCCTGATGCGCCGCCTGGGCTATGGGTTTACCTGGGCGGGGACCATGGAGGACGGGCGACGCGCCCTGGCCGGGGGAGGGCTGGACGTGGTCCTGCTCGACCTGCGCCTGCCCGACGGCTATGGCCTCGACATGATGGCCGAGATCAAGGCTGCGCCGGGCGCTCCCGAAGTCCTCATCGTCACCGGTCAGGATGATCCCGAAGGGGCGGCCCTGGCCATCAAATCCGGGGCCTGGGACTACATTCAAAAGCCCCTGACGCCCAATCGCGTCACCCTGCCGTTGGCCCGGGCTCTGGAGTATCGGGCCCAGAAGGCGGCCCGGCGTCCCCGCACGGTGCTCAAGCGCGAGGCCATTGTCGGCGTTGGCCCGGCCATGGAGGCCTGTCTGGACCTGGTGGCCCAGGCCGCCGATTCCGATGCCTCGGTGCTCATTACCGGCGAGACGGGCACGGGCAAGGAGCTTTTCGCCCGGGCCATTCATAGTAACTCCGCCCGGATCAACAATAATTTTGTGGTGGTCGATTGCGCCGCCTTGCCGGAAACGCTGGTGGAGAGCGTGCTGTTCGGCCACGTCAAAGGGGCGTTTACCGGGGCCGACCGCGACCGGGACGGGTTGTTTAAGCTGGCGGACGGCGGCACGCTGTTTCTCGATGAAATCGGGGAATTGTCCCAGGGCATCCAAAAGACGTTTTTGCGCGTGTTGCAGGATGGGCGTTTCCGTCCGGTTGGCTCCAAACATGAGCTGCAAAGCGATTTTCGTCTTGTGGCGGCCACCAACCGGGATTTGTCGGCCATGGCCGTCAGCGGGGCGTTTCGCGAGGATCTGCTGTACCGCCTGCGCACCATTGTCATTACCCTGCCGCCGCTGCGCACCCGCGTTGAAGACATAAAGCCGCTGGCCATTCATTACATGAATCGGCTGTGCGAGCGGTACCGGCTGCCGACCAAGGGTTTTGCCGAGGAATTTTTCCAGGCGCTGGCCGCCTATTCCTGGCCGGGCAACGTCCGGGACCTGTTTAGCACCATGGAGCGGGTGTTGCTCCAGCATCGCAACGAGCCGGTGCTGTACCCCATGCATTTGCCCGACGAAATCCGCATTCAGGTGCTCAAGGCCACGGCGGGTTGTGCGGCGGCCGAGGCCGCTGCGGCAACCCCTCGGAAAATCCCGCTCTGGAAGGAATACCGCCGTCGGGCCCTGGATGTGGCCGAGGGGGGGTATCTGCGGGAGCTTTTGCGGGTCAGCCGGGGCAATGTGGGCCAGGCCGCCCTCTTAAGCGGCCTGTCTCCGTCGCGTCTGTACGATCTTTTCCGCAAGTACGACCTGAACACCCGCCCCTGAGACGCCGCTTCGCCGGCGTCTCAGGTTTTCCTTTTTTCCCGCCGCAAAATGGCGTGTTTTGGACGCGGCAGCGTCCTTCGCAGGGCTTGGCAACAGGGGATGGTTGCCGTAGAAGCGTCGCCCGCGGTTTGTTTGTCCCGAGGGATTCCTTTTTTTTCGTAATATTTCCTGTTTTCCCGCAAAATAGGAATTTAAAAGAGACCCGAGAACGTCAATTTTTTGAGTTTAATTCCAGTATCATACTGAAAATACATCTAAAAATTCTATCGTATAGGGAATAATATCAATGGCATGTTTTTTGTTAAGAGGAAAGCCATAAGAGCAGACAATACCTCCCTATTGTTCTGACCTCTCCTTCATCTCCTGCGCGGGGGCTCCCTCAGAGCCCCCCATTTTTTTTAGGCGGCGAAGCGCTTGGAAAATGGTGCGGCCCGGCGGACATGGTTTGCCTGCGGCCCAATTTCCCTGTATCGCAAGGAACTGGAAACGTCCCTTGTGGATGGCGCGTTGCCCGTCGCAGTGCAGCGGCTGCTTAAAAAATCGACCCGGGCACAGCTTTTTCCCCGGAACAGCGCATCCTGGACAAGACGTCCGACAGCGGGTGCGTTCCTTTTATATCGAGTATCTGCCTATGGATCGGGATGTGGCGCATACGAAAAATGGGGACCGGCGACCGGGCCGGTCAGATGCCGTGCCAGCCCGATCTGCCCAATGCGCATCCGGTCCGGGGGCTCGCGGAATGCCGCGAAGGCGCAGGACCATTTTCCTTATTTTCAAGGGCGGCGCACGCGTTCGCCGCAGCGGCAGGCCAGGACCGACCGATCGCAACGATCGCTTGGCTTGGCTTTGTCCCTGATTTACCGGAGGTTTCATGCGTTTTGTCGACGAAGCATGGATTGTGGCCCGATCGGGCAAAGGCGGGCGTGGGGCGGTCTCGTTTCGCCGGGAGAAGTTCATTCCCCGGGGCGGACCGGACGGCGGCGACGGCGGTAAAGGCGGCAACGTGACTTTTGCCGCCGATCCCGATTTGCTGACGCTGTATGACCTGCGCCTCAAGCGCATATACGAGGCCCGCAACGGCGAAGGCGGCATGGGACGCCAGAAAAACGGCAAGGCCGCCGAGGACCTCGTGATCCATGTGCCGGTCGGGACCGAACTCTACGAGTTGCCGGCCGAAGGCGAGGAAGGCGAGCCGAAATTTTTAGTGGATCTCGTCGAACCGGGACAGATCTTTGTCGTCTGCCATGGCGGCCGGGGCGGCAAAGGCAACCTGCATTTCGCTTCGGCCACCATGCGTACCCCGCGGTTTGCCCAGCCCGGCGAACCCGGCGACGAACGGCGCATCCGACTGGTGCTCAAGGTCCTGGCCGACGTCGGCATCATCGGTCTGCCCAATGCCGGCAAATCCACGTTTATTGCCGCCGTGTCCCGGGCCAAACCGAAAATAGCCTCCTATCCGTTCACGACACTGACCCCCAACCTCGGCGTCATTGATGGCGATCGGGGCGAGCGGTTGGTGCTGGCCGATATTCCAGGACTGATCGAGGGCGCGCACGCCGGCCAGGGCCTTGGCCACCGCTTCCTGCGCCACGTCGAGCGTACGCGGGTCTTGCTGCACGTGGTTTCGGCCGGCGATACCTCGCCCGAGGGCGTCTTTGAGGCTTTTGGCGTGGTGGATGAGGAGTTGCGGCGGTTTGATCCGGCCTTGGCCGAACGACCGCAAATCCGGGTGGTCAACAAGATCGATCTGCTTTCGCCCGAAGAATTGGCCGAGCGCAAGGCTGCCGTGGCGGCGGCCGGACAGGACGTGCTTTTTATGTCCGCCCTGACCGGCGAAGGCGTGGAGGCGGTGCTCGAAGCCATTTGGCGGGCGGCCGGACCCGAGATAAAGAAGGTGCGTGATCCTGCCCCGCAGGCTCCGACCGGCGCGCCGGACGATCCCGCCGCCTAAGACTGCGGCAACGCAAACGGCCCAAGGACCGCACTGGCCCGACGAACCCGCCGACGCGCGGGCCACGGGGCCCTTCCCACGCGCCGCGCGGGGCGCTC
>Ga0183100_1001306_pt1 | contig 13009 bp, 8 predicted proteins | sample Biomet2_FD_127789 | JGI IMG/M metagenome (GOLD analysis project Ga0183100, IMG submission 127789) | Microbial communities from bioreactor (seeded with anoxic lake sediment) at LBNL, California, USA - Biofuel metagenome 2 | ecosystem: Engineered > Bioreactor > Anaerobic > Unclassified ...
AAAATACCCTTGTGAATAATTACTTTTTTTAAAATATTTTATAAAATCAACTTTTCCTTGGGTAACTATTGGTGAATTGGGAGCAAAAGAAGTGGGAAAATTTTGGCTATATTTTGGCCAGTAATCTTTTAATCCGGCGCCGCTTTGTGCCAAGATATTTTCGGTTGAAAGTTTTTGTTGATCGGTTAAGTTGGAATACCAAACATCTTCCTTAAAATAGGAAATATTTAAAATTATTGTAATAGCGGTAATAAAAATAAGAGCAATTTTTTGAATTTTTTTATTTAAAAATAAAATGATTGAACCGCTAATAAATGAAGCAGCAAAGATGGCGATTGATAGAAATCGCCACGGAAATTGGAAATAAGCCATAAAAGGTAGTGCTTGCCAAATAAAAGTGGATTTGTTGTGGGTGAGAAAAATTGAAAAAAGGAAGACAAAAAAGAAAAAGAAAATAAAGTTAGTTTGTTTTGGTAAGCTATTTTTTTTAAATATTTTTTTGAAAAATATAAAAATGACAACAATTAAAGGGATTACCCATTGAATAAGACCAAGAGAAAAAGCCATATCGTCGACTGGGCCCCACAAAGAAGCACCATAACCCCAAAAACGAGAGATAAAAAGTTGATTGAAAGTAGCAAAATGAATAATGTATTGAAAATATCCTTGAGTCATAGTGTCGACAGTGACGAGATTTTTTTCAAAGATGGCTGGAAGAATAAAAAATGCAGAAAGACCGAGCGACGATAAAACTGGGACACTTAAGGTAAATAATGATTTTAAATTTAGATTTTTATTTTTTATTAAGAGAAATAAAGAATAAAAAAATAAAACAGGAGCGATAGCTAAACTGATTAGATTGTGACTTAAAAGAAGAGTGGTTAAGGAAAAAGTTAATAAAATCCAATTTGTAATTTTTAATTTTAAATTTTTAATGAATTTGGTGAGAAAATAAAAAACCCAGGGAATGATGTTTATAGCTAAAGATTCGGCGATGGCTCCCCTGACCCAACTGTCGGTAGCTTGGTATGGAGCAAAAAGGAAAATAACGGCAGAAATAAAACCGCCTAAATTTCCCCAAAAAAGACTGGCGAAAAGATACATGCCAAAGATTCCAATAATGTGGCAAAGAGCAAAGGTGATTTTTAGACTGTTGATGAGACTGAAGCCAATTAAATGAAAACCTTCGGCAATGGAATAAGATAAAGGAGAATAAAAATTAAAAAGAGGATAACTGTAACCCATTCCCCCATCTGAAATAAGTCGACAAGGAATTTGGCCATCTTTGAAGCACTGGTCGAATTGTTGAAGTCGGAAGACATGCATGTCGTCCATCATGGAAAAATAGCCAGAACGACAAAGACGGTAAAAAGTGAATAGAGAGAGTAATAAAAGAATTAAGGGTAAGATATATTTTTTCTTCATAATTTAAAGGTAATGAGATAAAATTTTTCTTGTTCAGTAAATTGTTGATCAATTTTATCAATAACTGATTGATTAATTTTGGTGGGATGGCTTTGGTTGTAATCTTTGAGGCTTTGTTCAATTCGACTTAGTTCTTTTTGAGGAACGACAAAAATGGTGTTGTTGGGAAGATGATTAAACATATCTGACCATTCAATGTTGCCAAAATAATATTTATCTTGGGCGGTCATTCCAGTAAAAAAACTGTTATTGTCCCACACAATGCTTTCTGCAGGAGATGTATCGGAATTGATGGGTAAATATTCGGTGTAGTTTAGGAAGAAAGGAAGAAAAGGTTCGTAAGAGTTGATGAAATAAACTTTAGAATAATTAGTGTTTGTTGATTTTAGGACAGCTTGTTTCATCCCATAGTGCCATTCTCTGGCGGAAATATTGGGATAATGATAAAAGTATTGGTGAAGAAAAGTAGTAAGACAAGGAATATAAAGTAAAAAAATAAAAATGACTAAAATTTTTGATTTAGTAATTTCAAAAATTTGTTTGAGGCCGAGTAAAGAGAAAAACATTAAAAATGGCAACATTAAAATGAGTCGGGTAGCATGAGGGAAAACAGAATCACGGGTGAGAGAAAATGGAATGGGGGTAAGGATAAGGCAAATTAAAAAGAAAAGTGAAATTTTTTGACTGGAATTTTTATTTCTTTTGAAAACAGTAGAAATACCAATAATAATTAAAAAGAAGCTAGGAAGGAGTAAATTTCCTGCGGTTTGAATCCCTTGTCGAAGATTGCCATCACCGGTAAGAAAAAGAAAATTAGTAGAAAAACTGGAAAAATAATTTTTTATAAAAACTTGGCTCCATTGGGTAAATTTGTTATAAAATATTTTTGAAGAGAGGGTGGGACTGAGGCCAATTTCTTGGCCATGGATCATAACTGAATCTTCTTGACGTAAAATATCGACAGTTTTGCTGACAGTAGGGTCGGAAAAAATATTGATGTAAGAAAAGCGATAGCCAGCACGACCTTTGATGAAATCTGATAAAAAAGGCAGACAAAATATAACCGAGAAAATAATAATACTGATTTTAATTTTAAGAGGCAGATTGATAAGAGTTTTAAACCAAATGGAAAGAAGAACAAAGGCAAGAAAAAAGATGAATAATTTGGCAGTGCTGTAGGAATAAATAGTAGCAAGAAATGAGCCGGCAGAAAGAAATAAATAGGAATACTTTTTTTGGTCAAGGAATTTAATCCAAAAATAAATTCCAAGAAGAAGAAAGGTGATCATTTGAGTAACTTCAAAACCACTGCGACTATAAAAATAAAGCCAAGGGGTGAATCCATAAAGCAGACCTCCAATTAATCCCCAAAGTGAGCTGTTTTGGCAGATTTTTTTGGAGATGAGAAAAAAGATAACTACAGATAAGGCTCCAAAAAAGGCAGCAGGAATTCTAACGGCAATATCAGTGTGACCGACAATTTTTTGGGTAAGAGCAACAGAATAGATATAGAGTGATGTTCGCCAATCAGAATATGAATGAAAGTGAATTGGAAATTTATTGCCAAAATAATCAGTTTTTTTTTGGTTAAAAATAAAAGCTTGATAGTTGGCGTCGGCTTCGTCAGAAAACAAAGAAACCGGCACTTGATTTACTTTATATATAAAGAATCCAAAAAAGAGAATAAAGAGCAGGAAAGGCAAACTTTTTTCAAAAATTAATTTTAGTTTCATTTAGGTGTACTTTATTTTATACTAACACTAGTGGAAAACATATTTTTTAATAATTTTAAAAGTTTAGCTTACCCTCCAACAGAAGATCAATTGAGGATTATTGGGTGTTTTTTGGGGAATATTTGGATTTTAAGATTTTTAAGTTTAGTTTTGTTATTGGTATCTTTGTTTTTTTGGTATAAATTAGTTTTTAAAATTACAAAGAATAAAATAATTTCTTTTGTTTCTGTTGGGATAATTTTGATAACTCCGGTTTTTTATATTTTGTGGTTATCTTTCCCTTTTGATTGTTTAAAATTAGCGATAGCATTGGGGTTAATGTATTTTTTAAAAAATAAAAATGGGTTTTTGTTATTTGGAGTTAGTTTATTTTTAGTTATGTTTTCTTTCTTAGTAACAAGCGAACGATCGGGTTTTATTCATAAATTGTCTTTGAATGATGCAAAATCTGAAGTCCAAGAAAGATTTGCCGCAGAAGACTCATTGATTGATCCAGTAAAAGTGCCGTTAAAAATAAAAAGGATGGTTTACAATAAATATTTTATTGAGTACAAGGAAATTATTAATGAAATTATCCCTTTTTTTGATACAGAATCACTTTTTTTTCAGGAAATTCATCCTTTGGAGCAAAAATCGGTGGTTATTTTTGTTTGGCCAGAGGTGTTTTTGTTGATTGGAGGAGTTTATGTTTTGGCAAAATATAAAAATAAAAAGCTGAATTCTTTACTAATAGCTAGTTTATTTTTATCTTTGATTGATTTTCTTTTTAATCCATTTGCGGTTTTTAGAAAATTTGAATTAATTTTATTTCCGTTAAGTTTGATTATTTCTGTGGCAATTTGGCAAGTTTGGAAGTCAAAAATGATTTTTGGTAAAACAGTTGGTGGGTTGATAGCTTTGGCTAGTTTTTATGGAGTTGTGGCGAATCATGTTGATTTAAATAAACGACCTGATTTTTGGTTGGATAATAGACCATACTTTTATGAATTTGTTTTTAAATCAATTAAAGAAAGAAACTTGAGTGATTTTAATAAGGTGTATGTTACAAGTTTGGTAGGGAAAACTGAAAATTATTGTAAATATTATTTAGGTAGCTGCGACCAAAACAAATTTGTTTTTAATTCTTTTGAACTGAAGGAGATTAGACCAGAGAAAAAATCTATATATGCTGGATTTGTCGGTGAATTTATTGGGTCTGATTTTAAAAATAATATTAATAGTGATTGGTTAACTTTGGTAAAAGACAAAGGGTTTACAAATCTAAAAACTGTAAGTTTAAGAGATACAATTGCTTATAAATTTGGAAATGATGTAGTTGTAGGAGAAGTAAAATAATGAGCAGAAAGATAGAAAAAATTATTGTTGGGGGAATAATTGTCTTGAGTTTTTTAGTTAAAATATATGGGTTAGCAAAATCGCCCCCAAGCGTTAATTTTGATGAAGCGGCTTTGGGATATAATGCCTATTCGATTTTGAAAACCGGAAAAGACGAATATGGAAATTTTTTGCCTTTATCATTGAGGTCTTTTAATGACTACAAGCCAGCATTGTACGCTTACTTATCAATCCCCTTTATTGCAGTAATGGGTTTAAATGAAACATCAACAAGAATGGTATCGGCGGTTGCAGGAACGATTTCAATGGTGTTTTTATATTTCTTTTTAAAGGAATTGGTAAAAAATAAAAATTTAAGGTTGTTAATTTTTGGAATTTTGGCTTTTGAACCATGGAGAATGCATTTTTCGAGGGTTTCTTTGGAGGCGAATTTGTCGGCATGTTTTTTTGTAATTGGAAGTTGGTTTTTGTATAAAAATAGAAATTTAATAAAACAGAAGAAAAACATTTTTAAAGCGATTTTAGCGCCAATATTTTTTAGTTTGGCGGCTTATAGTTATCATGGGGCGAGAGCGGCGGTGCCAGCATTAATAATTCTTTTTATTTTTGACCCTCTAAGATTTTTCTTTGTAAAAAGTTTTAAGGAATATAAAAAATGGTTTTTAAAATTTAAGGTCAAATATTTATGGTTGTTGGTGTTTTTTATTTTATTGATTATGCCGGTTTTTTTAGCCAATAAATCAAGCCAAGTTTTGACTAGATTTAGACAAGAAAATGTTTTTTACCGATATTTCCCTTTTACACCAAAAGAGCTTTTGGTAGGTGAAAAAAGTGTTTGGCTAAATTTAACAAATAATCCAATTTATTATTTTTTGGGAATTATGAGTGGTCATATGTTGAGTTATTTTTCTCCAATAAATTTGGGTGGCAGAGTTTATGCTTGGGTTAAAGGTGGTGTTCAATATATACCTGGTTTTAGTATGTTAGGTTGGGCAGAAACGATAATTTTTGTGTTTGGATTGGTTAGTTTAATTAAAAATATAAAAGTAAATTTTAAAAACAGATATATAGTTTATTGGATGTTGGCATCGGCAGCTCCGGCAGCTTTGACTTGGAATTGGTTCCATCCATTAAGATCGATGAACTTATATCCGGCGGTGGAGTTAATTGTGGCTTTGGGAATGATAAAAATTGCCAAAATTTTGGGTAAATTTTTAGCTAAAAAGAAAATTGGTAACATAGCAAATTTAGGAATAGCTTCATTTTTTGTTTTATCGGTATTATTTGTGGTATTAAATGAATATAACTATTCGGCAGCAATTACTCATGGTGAATATCAACCTGGTGGGTTTAAAGAAGGAGTAAAGATATTGGCTCAGATGCAGGATAAATACGATACAGTGATAATTGATAGCCCCCATGCCCAGAGTTATATTTTCTTTCTTTTTTATCAATCAATGGATCCAAAAATTGTTCAAGCTTGTGCCGATAAAAGACCAGCTCCGGGAGTTGAGGGAAATTTAAACTTTGATTTTTATAAATATAAATTTGCTAAGTATGATTGGCCACAACAAAAAAATAAATCAAAGATATTAATATGGGCAAGTTCTGAAGTGATTGAAAAAGAAATTAAAGATACCCCAGGAGCTAATTTGATTTGGATATCAAATGCAGTCAGAGAAAAAGCAACGGCAATCATCTCTAAAGAGTAAAAATAATGATGTTGATACCAATTATAGTAACCAAATATAAATAAAAACTAGATTGGCTGAGATGAATAAATTTTTCTTTTTGGAAATCAAGATTTTCTTTTAAAGAGCTGGATAGATTGGCTGATTTATAAGTAGTTTTAAAGTTAAGACTCTTATTTTCTTGATTACCATAAATATAAAGATCGTTGTCGTGTTTGGCATTACTGGTGACTTTGATATAAAAAGTGTCCCCCTTTTGAGAGTTAATTGGTGGAAATTTTAATTTTATCCAGCTGGGGTCACCAATACTTACTCCTGATGTTTCTAGTTTTTGAATGGTGTTGTAGTGATTATCTTGAACTTCAATAAGAATAGAATCGTGGTTTTTTAAACCGGGATTTTTTAAAAACATGGAAACAGAATTTAAATTGTTTCGATCAGAAATAAAAGATTGAGTGTAAGTATGATTAGTGTCTAGAGGTAAAATATTTTCGAAAGATGTTTGAGAAATACCGTTTCTTTCTTTTATAAAAACAGTAGGCAAAACAATAAATAAAAAGGTTAAGAAAAATATTTCGGCGATTATTAAAAATAGAAATTTACTTTTTTTTGGCATAATAAATTGATCCTAAAATACCAGATAATAAAAGAAGAGAATGAATATTTTTTTGAAGTGACACTGGGTTTAATGAAGTCCTTAGTTTTATTAATTGGTAAGGTGAAGTTAAATCGATAAAACTGGAGTCAATTGGAATTAGATGTCCCCAAATTAAATAATTGTCGTTGAATAAAATGATGTATAGAAAGATAAGGGAGAAAAAAAGAATAAAGAAAATTTTCTCTTTTATTTTGCTTTGGATAAAAATAATTGAAAAGAATGGTAAAAACCACATAATCCATTGAGGATGGAAATTAACCAGTCCGATAAAAATGAAAAAGGTTTGAAGAATGGCAATTTCAAAACGATATTTATTTTTTGATAGATAATAATTTATTAAAATAAAAACAAAAAATAGGGGGAAAATTGGAATGCTGGCAAGTTTAAATTCTAATATTTTTTGAGTTAATCCAGAGCCTATAAATGAATCATAAAAACTTTGCTGATGGATAAAAGGAATGATGCTAATAATTAATGGAACTAAAGAAAAAATAGCATATTTGATGTTTTTAAAAATATTTTTGGTGTCGTAGAAAAATAAAAATGGCAAAAACATAATGGGATACATTTTTAAAGCGATAGCCAAACCGATGGTTAGATAAGACAATAATTGTTTATTATTTTTTATAAAATAAAAGGCAAGAATGGTTAAAAAGGCAGGAACAACATCAAAGTTTCCTAAAACATAAATTAAATAAATTGAGACAGGGTTAAAAAACCATAAGTAAAGAAGTTTTTTGTTTTTATAGATTTTGTATAAAAAAAATCCGATTAAAAGGTCAAATATTAAATATGGAAGTTTTAAAACCAACATAAAAAACATCATGTTGGAATAGCTGTTTTGATTGACTCCCCAATCGTTTAGCCAAGTATATAAATCGTGAGGATATAGCGGGGATAAAATAAAATCGACTGAACCGAAAAAATAGTAAGTAAAAGGTAAATATACATAGATATTAGTGTATGGAAGGTGAGATTTATTTTTATCAACAAAATCATAGATATTGGTGACGCCATGGGAAAGAAATTGCATGTGGAATAACTGACTTTTGATGTCAGGGTGGTAAAAAAATGGCATGGCTAAAAGTCGGACTAAAACGGCGAGTAAAATTATCTTCTTATATTTTGAGAACACTGAATAATTTTACATCAAAAATGATAAACTTGGGTATGCTGAGGAAAAATTTTTGGATAATTTTGATTTTTGGATTGGCAATATTTTTGAGATTTTTTAGATTGGATTATTTGGAATTATTCGGTGATGAAGTTGATGCTGGGTATCAAGCTTATTCATTGATGGAAACAGGAAGGGATTATAAGGGCCACTTGTTGCCGCTTTATGCTCAAAGTTTTTCTGAATGGCGAGCACCAATGATGATGTATTTTATGATTCCGTTTATTAAGGTTTTTGGATTAAATGAATGGGGTGTGAGAACTTTTTCAGCTTTTTTTGGAGTTTTAAGTATTTTGGGGTTTTATTTTTTATTAAAAAAATTAGGGTTTAGTAAAAAAATTATATTAATCTCAATTTTTTTGATATCAATTTTGCCCTGGCATATTCAATATAGCCGGGCGGGTTTTGAAATTACTTTAATGTCGAGTTTTATTGTTTGGGGAATTTATTTTTTGATTAATTATTTGAGCAAACATAAGTTTTATAAATTAGTTTTGGCGGCAATTTTATTGTCATTATCTTTTTATACCTATAATACGGCTAATATTTATGTGCCTTTGTTTATCTTGCTGGTATTTGGAATTAGAAAATTAGTAAATAAAGAAAAAATTGTTAAATCAGCTTTCAAATTATTATTAATGATGTTTGTTTTGAGTTTACCAATTTTGTACCAAATATTTTTTGGGGCGGGAGCATCAAGATTTAAAACGGTTTCGATTTTTAATAATGACAGTATAGTTTCAGAAATTAATGATTACCGAAAGCAACAAAATTATTCTGGGGTATCAAAGATTTTCTATAACAAAGTGGTTTATGCCATAAGAAAGATTGGGGCTAATTATTTGAATGCTTTTAGCTCGGATTTTTTGTTTGGTATGGGTGATGTGACATTTAGGCATTCACTCCATAAAGTGGGAAATTCATTTTGGGTTTATGCAGTATTTGTTTTGGCTGGATTAGTGTTTTTTGTTGCTAACAAAAAGAAAAATTTTGGTGATTATTTTATGTTGGGATTTTTGATAATTTCCCCTATTCCATCGAGTTTGACAATTGATGGATATAACCATGCCACCAGATTGTTTTTAATGATTTTTCCATTGTGTTATTTTGCAGCAGTTGGTTTTAGTAAGATCTTTGAATATAAAAAAGTAATTGGAATTTTATTATCAATAGTTTTGTATTTTGAGTTTGCTTATTTTCAATATTATTATTGGAATTCGTATAGATTGGATTCCTGGCGGTGGTGGCATGTAGGATACAAGCAAGCAATGGAATCTGTGGTTAAAAATGAGCATGGTTTTGATAAAGTTTTGATAGAAAATACTTATGAACCAGCGCTACCAAGATTTCTGTTTTGGGCGAATTACGATCCCAGAAAAGTTTTTGGATTAGATGATAGAAATAATACAAAAATTGATGGTTTTAACGGTTTTTGTTTAAATGAAAAAATTTGTTTTATGAATTTTAGTCCGAGTATTTCTAACGCTAAATATATGGTGAAAAATCATCTTTATTTGATTAGTCAGTCAGTAAATGTTGGGGGTGATTGGGACTGGAGCAAAAATGCACCGGAGGGAGTAAAGGTGTTGGAAACAATTAGAAACCCTATTGGAGATCCTCTTTTTTATTTGGTGACAAGAGTTGAATAATCTTTTGAAATTTTTGGCCAGACCAAATAATCAAGTTTATTAAGTAGTGGTTGAATAGGCCGTGATATTTTTTACTGCCAGGGATAAGTCGGCGCCATTGATTGTTGGAATCGGCTAATTTGGCACCACTAGCGCCATGACGATGAACGATTTGGCATTGGGGAAAGAAGATTACGTCTTGGCCAACTTGATTGATTTTTCGACACAAATCCATATCTTCAAAGTAAAAGAAATATTTTTCATTCCAGCCACCAATTGACTTAAAAAAAGATTTTCGGGTAAGAATACAACCTCCAGAAATTGCCCAAACTTTGGTGGGTTTTTCGGTTTTTGGAATATACTTTGAATAAGAATCTTTTTGATTTAACCAAAATTCTTTGAAAGCATTTGTGGCTGATTGTTGGGGAAAAACTGATGCTTGAGGAGTAAGATTTGGATTAAGAAATTTTGGCCCAATAATACCAATATTGTTGTTGTTTTGAAAATAATTTATTAAATCATTCATTGAGCCGTCTATTAACTCAATGTCAGAGTTCATAAAAAGAATTAATTCGTTAGTGGCCTGTTTTAGACCAATATTGTTGGCTTTGGAAAAGCCTAAATTAGCCCCATTGGAAATAATTTTCAATTTACAATTTTCAGTTTTCAATGAATGCCTAAAATTTTCAATTTCAGTAATTGTGTTATCAGTGGAACCATTATCAACAACAATAATCTCTGGATCTTTTAAAAACTTATTGATAGTTTGAATACATTTCAAAGTGATTTGAGCGGTATTCCAAGTGACGATAATGATAGATAATTTATTTTTCATAGGTACTTACCACTAAATAAGCAGGACTGCCATCATTGTAAAAAATGGTTTTTTTAAGAAGATTTTTGGGGATGTTTTCTACAGGTAAGCTCCATGGCGAACCAATAAGAAGAAAATCTTTTTGTTTTTTATCAATATTCCATTCGATATGTCTGTAGACTATTTTGTTAAGGATATTATTTTCTTTTCCTTTATTCCATAAAACATGTGGCTCTATTTTGCCATAAAACAGGAGATACATTTCTGGGGTACCAATATAATACGGTCCTAGTTTGCCAAAACTGGGATCAATAATAATCTGGTCATAGTTATTGACGTTTTCAAGAGCGGTGGTAGCTACTTCTTTTGATGGAAAAAATAACCATTCATCTCTTTGTTTCGTAAAATGAACAAAATAATAGTCTAAAAAAATGAAGATTGAAAGTAGGTATAAAAAGATTAGAATTAGAATTCTTTTTGGAGTTGTTATTATTTGGTTTATACCAATTGATATTAGACACAGAAAAGGAAAAATAGTTGAATACGGACGAATTAAGTGATAGTTATTCAATGTTATTGAAGCAGGGATGATAGATACAAAAATAAACAAACAAAAAAGATAGAAATACTGTTTTTGCCTGAATAATTTATCTTTTTTGATAACTAAAAAGGCAAATCCGATGATAAAAAGAGGGAATTCAATTAGATAAAAAGGGCCTTGGTTAAGATTGATATGCTGGGTTAAATCGAGCCCATTTATAAAAAGGAAAGATGGGTCGAAATATTGGAAAAAACGTTTAGTTGAAAAATAGGACATAAGATATTTTTTGTCAAAATTATCAAAATTCAGACTATTTTTTGAAAGAATGATTATTTCTGGATCTTGACTGGCTAAAACACTGCTATTTCTGCTTTGGTCTTGACTGATTAAACTTAAAAATAATGGTATTAAAAATGCAATGATTATTGTTAATTGAGGAAGAAGATTTTTTTTAAATGGGATAAATTTACGAATGTTATAGATTATTAAATAAATGATTATTATCGGAACAATTATTTTTTCGGAATGATAGGCGTAGGCTGAAGTTATCATAATTAGAATCCCTAATAGAGGACTTTTATTTTGAGATATCTTTTTAAGAAAAAGATAAATACCAAAATAAAGTAGTGTTAGGGCAACGTTTGCTTCATAAGCTCCTCGAGAAAATCGAATATGCCACGGAGAAATAGTGAAAAGAAAGGCAATAAGATAAGGAATATTTTTATTAGTGAATAATAATTTAGCCAAATGAAAAACTAAAACTATAAATAAAATTCCAAAAATAGCTGAGGTTAACCTAGTTGAAAATTCGTTAAATCCAAATATAAACTGGCTAATAACCGTTAAATAAATATATAGACCATTTTTGTAATCTCCAAGTGATTTAAATACAAAAGGTAAAAAATTACCATAATGGTCTTTACCTGTTTTTAGGATTGAGAAAGCATCATATCCAATTGAAACTTCATCAACATTAAGAGAGATTGGATATTGAGAAAGTTTAAATAATCTTAAAATAGCAGCAATAAGGAGAATTGCAACCCAGAAAAGAATTTTTTTATTTTTTAGGTATTTCATATCTCATTTCATAAAAAATTGGAGTATTAATATTTTGATAGATGATCGGAGTAACTTTTTTAAATATCAGATGGCTATCCCTTTCGGATTGTGCTGGTGAAACTAAAAAAATACTATTTAAATCTTTTTGATTTATTTCTTGATAAGTTTCTCGATTTAACATTTTCTCGTTGGGAGAAATAATAGAAACTTTTTCTGATATATCCCTAATATAAGGAGAATAATTAGTACTGGAACTAGACGTTGGAGGGATTTTTAAAAGAAGTTTTAGTTGTGGCCCAAGATCTGGATAGACTTCATCAGTAATATAAATATATTTATCTGGGTTTTGTTTTATAAATTCGACTAACAAGTTACCTGAGACATTTGAATAGGCAAAAACACTTTTGGGTTGATAATTAACTATTATTTTGATCATAGGAACAAAAGATAAAATTGATATGACAAAAAATAGATATTTAATTTTTGTTTGAAGATTATCGAATATTGATGAAAATAAAATAAAGACAAAAGGAATTACGATCAATAATCGTGACTGAGAAATTTCGCCATTGAATCCAACTAAAATTGTAGAAATAATAATAGTTAAAATGAGAAATTTATTTTTTTTGATTTGTAAGGGAATAAAAAATATAAGTAAAACATATAACGGGTAAAAAATTGGAACTAATTGCCTGTTTGAATAATTAGTATTATCTCCATTAAAAAACCAAAGGCTAGGATCAAAATTTCTAATCGAGTAACTTATAATTGAAGTAAATATGGATAATTTATTATGCAATAATCTTGAAAAACTTTGAAAAGATGTTTGGTTATCTTCTCCTCTTAATTGATTAACTGCGTTTTTATATTCAATGTTATTAATAATGTTTATATTTTGATTTGTTAGATAATTTTTTGAATATGGTAATGAATTAAAATTTTTTAAAAAGA
>Ga0183100_1001307_pt1 | contig 13002 bp, 10 predicted proteins | sample Biomet2_FD_127789 | JGI IMG/M metagenome (GOLD analysis project Ga0183100, IMG submission 127789) | Microbial communities from bioreactor (seeded with anoxic lake sediment) at LBNL, California, USA - Biofuel metagenome 2 | ecosystem: Engineered > Bioreactor > Anaerobic > Unclassified ...
AAAATCAATTTGAATAACGAAGGGTGTAGTTGCTTATATAATGTTCAGATAGTAGAAAATCAAATCATGGTTCGGTACATTTTTACTTTAAAAAGAATTTTATACACAAAAGATGAATACCAAACCTTGCGTAATTTTTGGGGAACAGTTGTGGATAAGAACAATGAACAGATTGTTTTAAAGAAGATCACACAACAACCTACAGAAGATACACAGAAACAAACATCTCAATTATAATTTCAACTAAAGTTTATGTGGAATAAAAAAACAACTTTATTTATTATATTCTTGGCAATAGTTAGTACAATAAATGCACAAAACAGAATTGAATTAACTAATTTGCCAGATTCGTTAAAAGAAAGTGCCTATTCAGTTATCAGAGAATCTGAAGAAGAATTCAGATACCTTTCTGACATAAATGGAGAATTAAAATCAACAAAGGTTATCACAATCCTTGATAGCAAAGGAAAAGAAGATGGTAATTTCATATACTCAGTTGATCAATTTGAAAGTTTAGAGAAATTTCGAGGAGCAATATATGATGCCAATGGAAATCTAATAAGAAAAATAAAACAATCAGATTTAAAATCAACTGAATATTTTTCAGGACTAGCTTCTGATCAGAAAACATATTACTTTGAATGTGACGCAGCTTCTTATCCTTTCACAGTCAAATATGAATGGGAAATTAAATTTAAAAATGGATTAATCGGACTGCCACCTTTTATACCACAGACAACTTTTAACCAATCAGTCGAAAAAGCCATTTACAGATTTTATGCGCCTGAAAATGTAGCTTTTTTATATAAGGCTATCAACATGAGTCCCACATCGGAAAAGAAAAACGATAAAAAAGAAGGTTATTATCAGGAATGGACACTCAGCAATATTAAGGCTATTGAAAATGAACCATATTCCGAATCTATTTCCAGTTTAATTCCAAGACTCTACATTGTTCCGAGAAATTTTACTCTGGAGAATACACATGGCGATATGAGTAACTGGAACACTTTTGGAAGCTGGCAGTATGGACTACTAAAAGAAAGAGATATCTTAACTGATGCTTCCAGACAAAAGCTGATAGAAATAACTAAAAATTGTAAATCTGATCGTGAAAAAGTAAAAGCAATATATGATTATTTGGGCCAAACGACAAGATACGTAAGCATTCAGTTAGGAATAGGAGGATTACAGCCTATGCAAGCATCCGAAGTAGCAAAGACTGGTTTCGGTGATTGCAAAGGATTATCAAACTACATGAGAGCGATGTTAAAGGAAGTTGGCATACCTTCTGTTTATACAGTCATCAGCACAGACAAAGTCAGACTTATTAAAGATTTTGCCAGTGCAAGTCAAATGAATCATGTCATTCTTCAAGTGCCTTTAAAGGATGAAACACTTTGGTTGGAATGTACTAATCCGGAACTTCCATTTGGCTTTGTTCACTCTTTGATAGCCGGACATGATGCACTTCTGGTCAAAGAAACTGGAGGAGAAGTTTTTCGTTTGCCATCTTACAAAGATTCATTAAATACAGAAAGCAATAATGCTGTTATTACGCTTAATGAACAAGGGAGTGCTGTTGCCAATGTTATAAGGACAAGCAATTTGTTTCAATATGAGAGTATTTCAGGCATAACCAAACTTAGTCCTACAAAACAAATTGATGAACTTCGTGAAGAGATTCAATTACCCCAGGCAAGAGTTAATAATGTCAGTTGTATGGAGAACAAATCAGCTATGCCTTCTATTAAAATAAACTATAAGGTTGACTGTGAACAATATGGTACCAAAACAGGTAACAGATTATTTATACCTATGAATGTATTTCGCAAGGGGCCCAGGAAATTGGTCAACAAAAAACGCATCCATCTCATATCAGTTAGTTACGGATACCTTGATAGCGATACAATAACTATTGAAATACCTAATAATTATGTAGTTGAAAGCTTACCAAAACCGACTAATATTGATGAAAAATTTGGCAAATTTTCATCATCAATTAGTCTGAATGATAATAAGATACACGTTATCAACCAATTATTCTTTCATTCAGGAAAATATGAGACTCAGCTTTATCCCGAATTCACTGCATTCTGCAAAGAAGTATCAAATGCATATTCAAATAAAATTATACTAAAGAAGAAAGCTGAATAATAACTTTTTTATAGAAACAAAAAACAATATTCTTTCCGTATATAATTTATAAATGTTTTGTATATGAGGTAAATCACCTTTATACAAAACATTTATGCTTTATAACAGTTTTCATATTTCGTCTAAAAAAATAATAAAATCTTTCATATAACGACAAACGTTTTTTGTACCTTTACAAACGAAACTTCCCGTTTCATAAAACCTGACGAATGGTTTTCTCGTCTCTCTTTTGAGACACTGTGAATTGAAAAAGAAAAAACAAAATATAAAATGAGTCACAAATGGAATTATCAACCTCCTTCACATGAACAAAAAGAAACCAGCAAAAGATTAGCCAATGAAATGGGGATAAGCCCTATTCTAGGTGAACTTCTTGTGCAGCGAGGAATTGAAACCGCCGCAGAGGCCAGAAGATTTTTCCGTCCGCAACTACAGGAGCTTCATGACCCTTTTTTAATGAAAGACATGGATATAGCTGTAGAACGGCTCAACATCGCCATGGGACGGAAAGAACGGATTCTTATATATGGAGATTATGATGTAGATGGCACAACAGCAGTTGCGCTCGTCTATAAGTTCATACAACAATTTTATTCAAATATTGATTATTATATCCCTGACCGCTATAGTGAAGGCTATGGTGTTTCAGTTCAGGGAATTAATTATGCCGCTGATTCTGGTGTAAGTCTTATTATTGTACTCGATTGTGGCATAAAAGCCGTTGAAGAAATCACTTACGCTAAAGAAAAAGGTATTGATTTCATTATTTGTGATCATCATGTTCCGGATGATATATTGCCTCCTGCTGCTGCAATACTAAATGCAAAAAGAGATGATAATACCTATCCATATACTCATCTATCGGGTTGCGGAGTAGGATTTAAATTTATGCAGGCATTTGCCATTAATAATGGAATAGATTTTCACACACTTACTCCCTTACTCGATCTGGTTGCTGTAAGTATAGCATCAGATATAGTTCCGATCATGGGAGAAAACCGTATTTTGGCCTACCATGGACTAAAACAACTGAATGCCAATCCAAGTATCGGACTCAAAGCCATTATAGATATTTGCGGCCTAAGTGAGAAAGAAATCACAATGAGTGATATCGTTTTCAAAATTGGTCCTCGTATCAATGCATCCGGGAGAATTCAGAATGGGAAAGAAGCTGTCGACTTACTGACAGAAAAAGATTTTTCTCTTGCATTGGAAAAGAGCAATCAGATCAATCAGTATAACGAAACAAGAAAAGACCTGGACAAAAGTATGACCGAAGAGGCAAACCATATTGTTGATTGCCTTGAAGGACTTGCCGACCGTCGTTCTATCGTTCTTTACAATGAAGAATGGCACAAAGGAGTAATTGGGATAGTAGCTTCCAGACTTACAGAAATCTATTATCGCCCTGCAGTTGTGCTTACCCGGACTGAAGGACTTGCCACAGGATCAGCACGTTCAGTTTCAGGCTTTGATGTTTATAAAGCTATTGAACATTGTCGGGATTTACTTGAAAACTTCGGAGGACATACTTATGCAGCAGGTCTTTCCATGAAAGTAGAAAATGTAGAAAAATTCACTCAACGATTCGAGGAATTTGTGTCAAGCCATATCCTTCCTGAACAAAGAAGCGCTGTTACTGACATTGATTGTGAGATTGATTTCAAAGACATAACTCCACGCTTCTTTGCAGACCTAAAGAAATTCAACCCGTTTGGGCCAGATAACCATAAACCTATTTTTTGCACACATCATGTTTATGATTATGGTACAAGTAAAGTTGTGGGTAGAGAGCAGGAACATATCAAACTTGAACTTGTTGATAACAAGTCCAACAATGTTATGAACGGAATTGCTTTCGGACAAAGTTCTCATGTAAGATATATAAAGACCAAACGTTCATTTGATATTTGCTATACAATTGAAGAAAACACACATAAACACGGTGAAATTCAACTTGTTATAGAAGACATTAAGCCTACAGAATAGGACTATGCCTGTGAGTTATCTTGACATACTCAAACAAAATTGGGGATATTCCGGCTTCAGAGATTTGCAGGAAGATATCATCAATAGCATTGGCAGTGGCCGGGATACTTTGGGACTTATGCCAACAGGAGGAGGTAAATCCATAACTTTTCAGGTCCCGGCTCTTGCCAAAGAAGGACTATGTATTGTTATCACTCCTCTTATTGCACTAATGAAAGACCAGGTGCAGAATCTGCGCAACCGGGGAATTAAAGCAGTGGCTGTCTATTCCGGCATGACCAGAAAGGAAATAGTTATAGCGCTGGAGAACTGTATCTTTGGCGACTATAAGTTCCTATATGTTTCACCTGAAAGATTAGATACTGAAATTTTTCAGCTGAAACTGAAAAGTATGAAGGTCAGTATGATCACTGTCGATGAATCTCATTGTATTTCCCAATGGGGATATGATTTTCGCCCTGCTTACCTTAAGATTGCAGATATAAGGAAGTTGCTGCCGGGAGTTCCTGTGCTTGCCTTAACTGCAACAGCAACTACTGAAGTCGTAAAAGACATACAGCAAAGGCTTCATTTTGAAAAAGAAAATGTTTTCAGAATGAGCTTCGAAAGAAAGAATCTTGCCTATATTGTTCGGAAAACAGATAATAAACAAGATGAACTTTTGCATATTCTAAGTAAAGTACCCGGTTCAGCAATTATATATGCAAGAAGCCGAAAAAGAACAAAAGAGACTTCTGATATACTGAAAAAAGCAGGGATATCATCTGATTTTTATCATGCCGGACTAAGCAATGAAGCCAAGGATGTTCGCCAAAGACAATGGCAAACCGGTGAATTCAGGGTAATGGTAGCCACCAATGCTTTCGGAATGGGTATTGACAAAGCGGACGTTAGACTTGTTGTTCACGTTGATCTCCCCGATTCTCCTGAGGCCTATTTTCAGGAAGCAGGAAGAGCCGGACGTGATGGACAAAAAGCCTATGCAGTCATACTTTATTCAAAATCAGATAAAACCACTCTAAACAAACGGGTAGCTGACACATTTCCAGATAAAGAATATATTAAACAGATATATGAACATCTCAATTTCTATTATCAAATGGCCATGGGAGATGGACAAGGCAGAATGTACGACTTCAATCTGGAACAGTTCTGCAGAAATTTCAAACATTTCCCTGTACCGGCTGATGGTGCACTAAAGATTCTTTCTCAAGCAGGATATATTGAATATACAGATGAACAAGATAATGCTTCAAGGCTAATATTTACCGTAGGAAGAGATGAACTTTATAAATTCAAAGAAATGGGTCCCGAAGTTGAGGCATTACTTCAGGCCATACTCCGTTCATATACCGGTGTATTCACCGACTACGCTTATATACATGAAGATTCTTTGGCTTTGAGATTGAATCTTACTCTGCAAAGAGTTTATGAAATACTGATTTATTTATCCAAACGAAGAATCATAGATTACATTCCTCATAAAAAAACACCTTATATAATATATACCCGTGAACGGGTGGAACTCCGCCATCTTCACATCCCAAAAGCTGTATACGAAGAGAGGAAAGAAAGATATATGAAACGCATCAATGCTATGCTGGAATATGTAACTACTGACAATGCTTGCAGAAGCCGAATGTTGCTTCGGTATTTCGGAGAAAAAAACCAGCATAATTGCGGGCAATGTGATGTATGCCTTCAGAAAAACAGCAGTGGACTAAAACAATACGAATTCGATCAATTAGCTACTCAAATTTATTCTGTGCTAGAAGAGAAAGCAATGACTCCTGCTGAAATTGTGCGTAAATTAAACACAGAACCAGATAAAATAAGCACAGTTATCCAGTACTTATTGGATGAAGGAAAGCTAAATATTCAAGATGGAATGATAAATAAATAAACAAAATGATTACTTTTGTACAAAATAACGAACCAATAAAATTATATGGGAAACATTTTTAAGACATTTTTTACTGGTAACCCAAGTGAACAAGAGGACAATAAGGCAAAAACAGATAAGAAAAACTTCGAACTATTTAAATATGATGGTATGAGAGCCGAGCGTATTGGCAATATTGATTATGCCATTAAATGTTATATCGAAGCTTTGGCTATAGAAGAAGATTTTGAAACATTAAGCTACCTTGCTAAAGCATATATTCAGCAGAATGAACTTGATAAAGCAATGAAAACATTAGAGCATATGATCGATATAGATCCTAATGTATCTTCTACATATCTCACTGCTGCCAATATCTGTTATGTTCGTGAATGCTATCAGATGACTATAGAGTATTGCATCAAAGCAATCCAAGCTGATGAATCAAACACTGAAGCATACCTGTTATTAGCCAAAGGGAATCATGCAATGAATGATGATATAAACGCCATCATTAATTTAACAGAAGCAATAAAAAGAAAAGAAGATTTTATTGAGGCGTATTTATTCCGTGCTGAAATTCTGGAAAAATTGAATGAACATGAAAGTGCGTTAGAGGATATAGAAAAAGTTCTTAATCTTAATGCAGAAGAAGAGGCAGCTTATTTATTGCGTGGAAAAATTAAAGAATCAGTCAGCCCTGATGAAGCTATGACCGATTATAAATATGTAACAGAACTAAATCCTTTCAGCGAACAAGCATATATACATATAGGACAACTACTCATTTCTGAAAAAAAGTATGCCGAGGCCATTGAACATTTTAATGGAGCTATTGAGCAAAAAGAAGATTTCAGTCAGGCGTATAACGAACGGGGACGTGCAAAGTTTCTTAGCGGAGACAAAGACGGTGCACTGCTGGATATGAAGAAAGCGATGGAACTTGATCCTAAAGCTGAAGAGAATTTCAATGGTGAGTTCAACAACTTTGCAAATATGTATTCAGGAACAAAACTATTCTAAAACTTAGAAATTGAAACAAAAAGTTCATTTTTATAAAAAAAGTCTTGATTAATGCTTGCTTTTTAAATAAAAGTCGTACATTTGCCCTCGAAATATAACTGAAGACAGAAATGAAATCATTTAGCTATACATTCTTTTTCTTTTTTTACTTTTACTTTAGCAAAAAAGTAGAGCGGGAATTTGTATGTATAGATTAAAACATTAAGTGATTCAAAAGAAATAAACATAAAAATCCCGCTCCTTAAGGAGACGGGATTTTTTTTTGCTCTATAAATTATGAAGAAAATAGCCATACAAGGAACAAGAGGCTCATTCCACGACATTGCCGCCCATAAGTTTTTCCCTGAAGATGAAATCCAGTTATCATGCTGTGCACACTTTCAGGATGTTTTTGATGCAGTTAAGGCAGACAATCAAATGTTTGGGCTGGTTGCTATCGAGAATACTATTGCAGGCAGTCTACTGCAAAACCACGAGTTATTACGTAAAAGCCACCTGCAGATAATCGGAGAATACAAATTACGGATATCTCACTGCTTTGTATGCCTTCCCGATGAAGACTGGAAAGATATTGTGGAAGTAAACTCCCACCCTATTGCCTTGATGCAATGCCAGGAATTTCTGGACAACCATCCAAGAATAAAAGTGGTAGAAGCAGAAGACACAGCAAAAAGCGCCGAAATGATAAAGGAGCAAAACCTAAAAGGACACGCCGCTATCTGTTCTAAAGCTGCAGCTCAGCTTTATGGAATGAAAATTCTGGAAGAAGGCATCGAAACAAACAAGCACAATTTCACCCGTTTCCTTTTAGTAGCCGATCCCTGGCTGGCCGACGATTTCAGAAAAAGCAAAAATATAAATAAAGCAAATATCGTTTTCTCATTGCCTCACACCGAAGGAAGTCTTTCTCAGGTTCTCTCAATCCTATCCTTTTATAACATCAATCTTACAAAAATACAATCATTGCCTATTATTGGGCGAGAATGGGAATACCTGTTTTATGTAGACATCACATTCAGTGATTATCTGAGATACAAACAAGCCATAGATGCAATAACACCACTAACCAAAGAATTAAGAATCCTGGGAGAATATGAAGAAGGAAAATCAAGTATATAACATTACTCCGGCCTCCAGGCTGAGCAATGTAAGTGAATACTACTTCTCTCGAAAACTGAAAGAGGTAGCAAAAATGAACGCTGAAGGTAAAAATGTCATTAGCTTAGGAATTGGTAGTCCCGATCTTCCTCCTTCACAAGCAACATTACAAACCATGTGTGAACAAACATTACGTAGTGATGTACACGGTTATCAACCTTATGTAGGAATACCGGAACTTCGTAAAGGATTCTCTGCCTGGTATAAACAATGGTATAATGTTGATCTGGATCCGAATACTGAAATTCAACCATTAATAGGTTCTAAAGAAGGCATTCTTCACGTAACCCTGGCTTTTGTGAATCCGGGAGAAGAGGTGTTAGTTCCTAATCCGGGATATCCAACTTACACTTCTCTAAGCACACTACTTGGAGCCAAAGTCATTCCTTATGATTTAAAGGAAGAAAATGGTTGGAAACCGAATTTTGACGAATTGGAAAAGATGGATCTCAGCAACGTTAAGTTGATGTGGACCAATTATCCACACATGCCAACAGGAGCTAATGCATCAATGGAACTTTATGAGCAACTGGTATCTTTTGCACGCAAACATAACATTGTGATTGTTAATGATAATCCATACAGTTTTATTTTAAACGATCACCCACTAAGCATACTAAGTGTTCCGGGAGCAAAAGAGTGCTGCATAGAATTCAATTCCATGAGTAAGAGCCACAACATGCCGGGATGGCGTGTAGGTATGCTTGCATCAAATGCCCAATTTATTCAGTGGGTGCTGAAAGTAAAGAGTAATATTGACTCAGGAATGTTCCGTCCATTGCAACTAGCAGCAGCCAAAGCATTGGCCTGTGATGATTCCTGGTATGCTGAAAACAACAATGTTTATCGAGAAAGAAGAGGCCTGGCCGGAGAAATAATGCATACATTAGGATGCACTTATGACGAAAATCAGGTTGGTATGTTCCTTTGGGGAAAAGTGCCCGATTCATGCGATAATGTAGAAACACTGACTGATAAGGTTCTTTATGAAGCTCGTGTATTTGTTACTCCGGGATTTATCTTCGGAAGTAATGGAGCCAGATATATTCGCGTTTCTCTTTGTTGCAATAAAGAGATGCTTGCAGAAGCATTGGAAAGAATCAAAAGATTAAGTAAATAAAGAAATAAATATAACAATATTCAAGATGGAATTAGAATCAATTTTATTACCGGGGGTAGAAGCTAAAAGACCAATAGTTATAGCTGGTCCATGTAGCGCAGAGACAGAAGAGCAGGTTTTGGAGACAGCCAGACAACTGGCAAGCAAAGGCATCAAAATATTCCGTGCCGGAATATGGAAACCACGTACCAAACCAGGAGGTTTCGAAGGTGTTGGTGTAGAAGGTCTTTCATGGCTTAAAACCGTAAAACAGGAAACAGGAATGTATGTTTCTACAGAAGTAGCAACAGCAAAGCATGTTTATGAAGCATTAAAGCAGAACATTGACCTTCTTTGGATCGGTGCCCGTACATCTGCCAACCCTTTTGCTGTGCAGGAAATTGCTGATGCACTAAAAGGTGTTGATATACCGGTATTGGTTAAGAACCCCGTAAATCCAGACCTTGAATTGTGGATCGGTGCATTGGAACGTATCAATAATGCCGGACTAAAACGTATTGGTGCCATTCACCGTGGATTCAGCACTTACGATAAGAAGATTTACCGTAACCTTCCTCAATGGCATATTCCAATCGAATTACGTCGTCGTATTCCTAATCTTCCTATCTTTTGTGACCCAAGCCACATTGGTGGAAAACGTGAGCTTATAGCTTCATTGAGCCAGCAAGCAATGGATCTTAACTTCGATGGTCTTATCATTGAATCTCACTGCAATCCAGATGCTGCATTAAGCGATGCATCTCAACAAATCACTCCGGATATTCTTGATTATATTCTAAATATGCTGGTTATTCGTAAGGAAACTCAGACAACAGAAAGTCTGGCCGAGCTTAGAAGACAAATTGATGAATGTGATAATTCACTTATTGAAATTCTGGCTAAGCGAATGAGAATCAGCCGTGAGATCGGTACATTCAAGAAAGAGCACAATGTAACTGTACTGCAATCCGGACGTTATGATGAAATCATATCTAAGCGAGGAGCACAGGCTAAAGAATTCGGTATGGACCCAGAATTTATGAAAGCTGTATTCGAAGCTATCCATGAAGAATCTGTCCGTCAACAAATGGAAATACTAAACAAATAAAACGAAGGCATGAGAATTTTAATTCTGGGAGCAGGAAAAATGGGCTCCTTCTTTACAGATGTATTAAGTTTCCAGCACGAAACAGCTGTGTTTGATGTTAATCCGCAACAACTACGGTTCGTTTATAATACCTACCGCTTCACTACATTAGAAGAGATTAAGGAGTTTGAACCGGAATTAGTTATCAATGCGGTTACCATTAAATACACACTCGAAGCCTTCAGACAAGTTATACCTGTATTACCTAAAGATTGCATTTTAAGCGATATTACCAGTGTAAAAACCGGGCTAAGAAAATTCTATCAGGAAAGCGGTTTCCGATATGTATCCACACACCCTATGTTTGGTCCTACATTCGCCAGCCTCAACAACCTATCCAGTGAAAGCGCTATAATCATTTCAGAGAGTGATCATCTGGGAAAAGTATTTTTCAAAGACCTGTACAGTACCCTGGGATTAAATATCTTTGAGTACTCTTTCGATGAGCACGATGATACAGTAGCTTACTCACTTTCTATTCCTTTTGTTTCCACTTTTGTCTTTGCAGCAGTAATGAAACATCAGGAAGCACCGGGTACTACATTCAAAAAACACATGGCCATCGCCAAAGGCTTAATGAGTGAAGACGATTACCTGCTTCAGGAAATACTGTTCAATCCACGTACACCGGCACAGGTAGAAAATATCCGCAGAGAACTGAAAGAGATTCTGGAAATTATCACCAATAAAGATGCTGACCGACTAAAGAAATATCTCACAAAAATTCGGAAGAACATACAATAACCAGTAATCTTCGAATCAAAAGGCTCAAAACACATTCATCGTAATGTGATTTTGGGCCTTTCTGTTTTCCTGGCTCCACTAAAATAAATTTAGTCCTTTTGCAATCCGGCATGCTTCAATAGAGTTACTCACATGAAGCTTCTCTAAGATGTTCTGTCTATGCCTGTTTACTGTATTTATACTTATGCATAAATCTGAAGCTATCTCTTTACTCATTTTACCTTGATCAATTAACCGCAGAATTTCTTTTTCTCTGCCCGACAAGATATTATTTGCAGTTTGATTGTTGGATTCAACAATGCGTCCATTAGCTGAATTGATTATAAGATTTCCAGAGAAAGAGTCAGTCGATAAGTTGTATAGACATAAAGCCAGCCATATACTACCGTTTGATTGACCTGCTATATAGAACATTCTATGCAGAACCTGAACATATATACCAGAGTCATCGCGCATTCGTATGTGACTGGCAATATGATAATCCAAACGTTCCTTCGCTGGCACGCTCTTCAAGAAATTAAAGAAACGAAGCTCCTGAAGATGTTTTTCCAATAAATCATCTGGATGAATATGTCTAAATATCTCTTCTTCCCATATAGAATAAATAATTTTCTTAGTGCTTCGTTTAGCCAATCCTAATCTTTCAGCAAGTCCGCCATAAAATACATAACTTGTATTTGCCTTCATATCACTCAATACTGCAATCGAATTTTCTATCTGCGCATAATTTGAGGCTATTTGCATATATTCATTTAGCCGAATAGATAAATGGTGTTCTTTTTTGAATTTTTGTTTCAGCAATTCATCATTCAACTTGTGTTTAACATCCATAATAGTAGATAAAAGAATGGTTATTAATCAGTATTGCCTTTTTATATACAAGCATTTACCTTTGCAAAGGTAATTAAAACACATGGTTATTCTATTTTAGAGAAATTAAATATGAAAACAAAGAAAAAAACTATTTCAACATTAGTTGCATTGCTTATAATGCAAATGCTATCTGCTCAGACATTAGAAAAGATGCAATGGTTCAATGAACCTGAACAATGGGAAATTAAAGATAAAGCTGTTTCAATGTATGTCACTCCGCAAAGTGATTACTGGCGTATTTCTCATTACGGATTTACGGTTGATGACGCCCCTTTCTATTATTTAACATACGGTGGCGAATTTGAAGCTAAAGTTAAGATTACAGGTGAGTATAAAGCACGGTTCGACCAAGCCGGATTAATGCTCCGCATTGACTCTGAAAATTATATCAAAGCAGGTATTGAATTTGTAGATGGGAAATTCAACCTGAGCACTGTGGTTACTCATAAAACAAGCGATTGGAGTGTTATTACAATAGACAAGCCCGTTCCTTATATTTGGATTAAAGCCATCAGGCGACTAGATGCTGTTGAAATATTCTATTCATTTGATGACAAAAATTACACCATGATGCGAAATGCATGGTTAAAAGATAACATTCCTGTTATGGTTGGAATCATGGCTGCCTGTCCTGACGGTAAAGGATTTAATGTAAAATTCGAGCATTTCAAAGTGAAACATTTACCTGATATGCGGAGATTGGAATGGTTGAAAAAGAATGCTGGGTAATAGTTTTTAAATATCCAGACAAATTACAGAAAAGTAGATTTCATATACTAATCAGGTAACTTCCCACCAGTTTGGTGGAAAGTTACCTGGTAACATCACATCAAAATCTTTGCTAAGAAATAAAAATAAAAAGACTCTTAAAAAGAGCATTAGGAACATTTGATTAAGAATGCTTCATTTCTTCCTTCGTTATTTCCTTAA
>Ga0183100_1001308_pt1 | contig 12997 bp, 5 predicted proteins | sample Biomet2_FD_127789 | JGI IMG/M metagenome (GOLD analysis project Ga0183100, IMG submission 127789) | Microbial communities from bioreactor (seeded with anoxic lake sediment) at LBNL, California, USA - Biofuel metagenome 2 | ecosystem: Engineered > Bioreactor > Anaerobic > Unclassified ...
AATGTCGGGATTGTGATAACGATTGGTTTGTGGGTAGCGAAAACCCGAAAGAGGAATATGTTCCAGAATTAGAAATGGTATAAAAAAAGGGCAGAACCTACAATGTTCCACCCCCAAGAGTATGCACCAACAAAAGTACAACGAAATAATAAAATATTACAAAAACATAAAAACAATTATTAACAATTAAAAAGACAAGAGATGCAAAAATGAATATATCCGGATTATTTACTCCGGCATTCCATAAAAAAGGCTGCACAAAATAGCTCCTTTCCCGATATAAAAAGTTTCTCAACGTTTTTTTTATGATTTTTTTGTTTTAATATTAACACGAAATGCTATTATTTAAATAGCAATGATGTAAAATCCAGTAAAAAAATATTTTATAATGAAAGCCATTTGCAAAAAAAGTTATTAACAATTTTTATATTGATAATCTTTTGCTTATCTATTATTTGGCCATACTGTTAATAATTTTTTGCTATCTGGCAATACTTGATAAAAACATTTTTAGTATTGTTGTACGATAAATGTGCTATATGAACAGGGTGTTGCATTTGGGTTTTGCTAGGTGTATATTTACTTATTCTATAGACACTGAAGCGTAATAAAAAAGAATATTTGGATGTATTATTTTTCTTGGAATTAAATAATTTACATAAATAAAGTCATCTGGATACCATTAATTATTAAGATTATTTTCAAAAAAATGATATAAACTTGGTTTTTTAAACACTAATTAAATTAACGAACAAATTATGAAAGATAAATTTTTACTACGTAGCATAATTCTTATTATATTATTAACTACAGCAGGTACAATACATGCTCAAATTACCGGTTCTGGAACAGCAAATTATATTCCAAGATTCTCGGGAACTTCTACTATTGGTAATAGCATTATTTATCAAAAGACTGTTTCAGGCTTTGTATCCTCTGATAATTATGTTGGAATCGGAACCATAGATCCTAACACAAAACTGCATGTAAGTACTTATAGTAGCAATAACTGGGTGACAAAAATGATAAACACCCATCTAAACGGTAAAGGATTATTAGTAGTTGGAGGCAGCTTATCAAACAACAATACGGTTTTTGAATTGCAAAATTCAGAAACTACAAATAATAGTTTGTTTAAAGTTAAGGCTGATGGTTCTGCATTTATTGAGGGTGGTATTTATGGGCTTCGCACCAATCGAAGTCTGGCCATAATGTCAACAAGCTGGACGAATAGCGGCGCCGGTATCGAATTGTTTCCTGATAGTGCAACATATAATGAAGGTTCTGTTGCACTTGTTGCCGGTAAGGGAGCTACAGATCCGAAAGGAATCTGTTTCTATAGCGACGATGGTACTGGACAGCATCAACTTAACATGAGAATCAAAAATAATGGGAATGTCGGCATTGGTGCCAGTTCACCGGCTTATCGTCTGGATATTTCAGATAATATTAACGACAATTGGGTAGCACGAATAATCAACAGCCATGCCAATGGTAAAGGACTATTAGTAGTTGGCGGAAGCAAAGCAAATGGTGGCAATACCGTTTTTGAATTGCAGAATGCAGAAACTAATAATAATAGCCTGTTTAGTGTTTTGTCGGGAGGAACAGTCAATATTGGTTCCGGTATGTCGAAGATTACGCTGGGTGATGCCGGATGTGTTGCGCCATTATGGGATTGCCGATATATAGGTTTTAATGCTGAAAGAACAACCGATGGATGGACAATAAATTCCAATGCAGGCCGGGGTGATAATGGTGGTGGCATTATTTACACTACTGTCGGTGGTGATATAAATTTCGTATCTATTCCAACACATTATCCATTAAACAATCAAACTTTTTCGGATGATTTAATTTCTCAAAAAAAGGCATTCACTATTTATAATGATACTACCGGAAACAGTAAAACGCGAACATATTCATATAATAAATCGGCACAAATGTGGGTAATGAATAACCAATATGGCTATGGAATGGGAGTAGACGCTGCCGGAAAAGGATATCTTTATGGAAATTATTATACCCCGATACCATTAATGACTTTTTATAATAATAACATAGGTATAGGCACAACTACCCCAGAAGATCAATTGCATATTAAGAGAGATATACAAAATTTATCAGGTACAGTAGGAATTCGTATCTCGTCATCCCAATTTCCATGGTTTATTGGATTAAACCATTCATTATCTGATCTAAATTTAATATTTGCTAATGGTAATGACAAAAATAACCCTAATATGGTTCTTACGTCTGATGGTGGAACTAAATTTAGCAACGGTATTTCCAAACTTGGAATAGGAAGTGCGAATAATCCAACCCTATATGGGACATCTTATGTCGGTTTTAATGCTTACCGTGATGGATCTATTTCATCATGGATTATTGATGGTAACAATTCGGCCCATAACGGAGGTAGTTTAATTTATGGAACCAAAAATGGAAATATAAACTTTGTTACATTACCATCCACAAGCGGGACAAATGATACATTGACAGACCAAAATATTCTTGATCATTTGGCAATGACTATTGCCCCCAATGGAAATATAGGGATGGGAACAACAAATTTAGGAGATTATAAATTGTCCGTCACCGGCAAGATCCATTGCACGGAAGTAGTAGTGGAAGCCACCCCCTGGCCCGATTATGTTTTTGACAAAGGTTACAAACTGATGCCTGTTAAGGAACTGGAACAGTACGTTAGTGCCAATAAACATCTGCCGGGCATTCCCGATGCAAAAACGGTAAGCGAAAAAGGAGTAAGCGTGGGAGAAATGAACGCCCAACTGCTGAAAAAAGTGGAAGAACTGACGCAATATATCATTCTGCTGAATCAAAGAATAGAAAAATTGGAATCACAGAATACCAACCATTAATTGCATTGCAGGCTTGGCTATTAATATATTATTTATTGTGAAGGTGCGCTAAGCACTAAAAAATAAAGTATAGTATTGAAATAACCGGAAACAAAATTTACAGGTTAAAAAACATTACAAATATGATACATAAAAATACAGTTCTAAAAACAATCCTTTTTGTGATGATTGTTATTATTAAGCTGCCTGCCTATTCACAGGTTGTATTATCGGAATGGGCAATCCATACCGGGAACAGCGGCTGGGATATCGTGAATGCCACAATCTGCGACCCCGCAGGTAACCTATATCTTACCGGTAGCCTTTCCGATACCGCATCTAAAACTGCCAGTGACAACGCGGCACTTAACTTTAAGAAATATCTTTTCCTGTCGAAATACGATACCACAGGAAAACTTACCTGGACAAAAAGCATTGCCGGGATAAATCCTGAATACGGAAGCCTGCTTACCATTAACTCAAAAGATAACCTGATTGTTGCCGGTGGTAGCAGTAAAGTAAAAAAGGGAAGAAAGGCAGATCCCAAGAAATATACTTTTTATATCTCCAGCCTGGATACCAATGGTATTAGTTTATGGACAACCCAGTTTACCGGAACCAATATTGACTATCTGACTTCCATCGCCATCAGCAAAAAGAATAACGATATCCTGCTGGGCGGTTATTTTTACGATACCCTCACCGTTCAGAGCAAACAATTGGTATCAAAAGGAAAGGCGGATGCTTTTTTACTGTGTTTCCATTCCGACGGAAAACTCAGCTACTCACTATCCTTTGGCGGAAAAGGTGACGATCGTATCAATACCCTTCTCGCCAGAAACGACGGCAGCCTGATGCTTGCCGGCAATTATCAGCGAAAAGTAACACTTCCCGATAACTTTGTGTTTGAAAACACAAATCTGCAATATAAGGGTGTTTTCCTTGCCACCCTCGACGAAACCGGAAAGATGATAAAGGCAAAAAGCTTTTGCGCCGGTAAAAATGTACAGGCTGTAGCCCTTGCAGGCTATGACGATAATGTTTATCTTGCCTGCAATTTCAGCGATTACCTTGCCTTTGACGGTCAAACCATCGCATCCGCAGGCAACGACGACATCTGCATCTTTTCATTGGGCACTGATTTTTCGTTAAAATGGAATAAACAAATCGGCAACCCGAGGAACGACAGGGTAAGTAGCATGGTAGCAAATGAAAATGAACTAATTTTCAGCGGATCGTTTTCGGATACTTTATACATAGACAACTTACTCCTGCATTCAGCAGGGACCGGCAATGATATTTTTGTTGCCTCTCTGAACAAAACGGGTAATGCTCTTTGGACAAAACAAATGGGCGGCAATGCCGATGACTATCCCAAAACCCTTATCCTTAGTCCGCAGAAATATATTTACCTCAGCGGTTCCTTCCGTAAGCAAATGGATATTTCAGGCAGAACAATAACTTCCAACGGAGAAGAAGATATCTTTACCGGGAGGATAGAACCCTGCAATGCAAAGAAGCCCTATTTCCGCAATCCTGAGGTGCTGTGTAGTGGCAGTTCCCTGACATTGGATGCCGGAACTGGTTTTACTTCTTACAACTGGAACAATGGTGAAAGCCGGGAACAAATTTTTATGATACGGAAAGGCGGCAACTACCCGCTGGAACTGCAAAGCAAGAACGGTTGTCAAATCAACGATACCATTAAGGTGCTTGAGATTGATTCTCCTGAAATAAGCTTAGGTAAAGATACCACGATTAGCGGAGAGCAATGGCTGTATCTGCACCCGGAAGGAGAATACACTACCTGGGAATGGAGCAACGGTTCCAAAGATTCTGCTATTATTCTTAAAGCGAATGAATGTTTTGAAGGGCCTAACTACATATGGGTAAATGTTACGAATGCAGGCGGCTGCACAGGCTATGCCGGAATAACGGTAAACGTGGTCAAAAATACTTCCGCTACTAATCTTAATATGATTTACAATACATGCTACATATATCCAAATCCCACCAATAATATTATTAATGTGTATTTTTCTAATGATTATCATAATCTTACTTTAGCTCTTCAGGACCCATTAGGAAAAACAATACTTCACCAATCAATTACTTCCTATCACAAGAATACTTCTGTTACTTTCGATTTGCATAACTATTCACCAGGAATATATACATTAACAATCCAAACAAATTCCGGTAGTGCAAACAAAATAATTGTTTTGCAAAATAATTAAAATAATAAATTATTATGATTAAATTAGCGTATAACCATAAAATTCATTTCAAATATTGTTTGATATTGATATATTTTACATTATCGTTGTCTGGAAGCACAATCAAAGCTCAAAATAATGGGATAGTTGAATTATCACAATCTCTGGTTGGAGATTTAAAAGTAGTAGCTCCAACAGCAATAAAATTAAAACCAGGTTTTCGGGCTTCCGAAGGACTCTATTTTCATGCTACTATCGGGCCCTCTAACAATAGTAATATTACTTATCAAAACGATCCTGAACCAGAATCACAACAACCTTCACCACAAAATGACAGAAATTATATCTGGACTCGTACTTCCCTTGTAGCAGGAATAACCACTCTGGATAAAACTACTTTTAAAAACACAGGGGAAATAATGGAAGAAATAAAATATTTTGATGGCTTAGGTCGTGATTTACAAGATGTATCTATGATGGCAAGCCCGGGAAGAGACGATGTAATATTACCTTATTCTTACGATAATGCAGGAAGAAAAAATAAAGATTATATTCCATATATTAATACAACCAGCACCCAACAAAACGGACAATATGATCAAAATTTTGTAAATAATCAACTCACCTTCATAGGAGTTACTTTCCCTAATGAAGGAACCAATGGCTATACAGAATACCGATACGAAATATCTCCTTTAAATCGTATTATAGAGACATCTGCACCAGGTAGTGTCTGGACATTACATAATGGACGCAGAACATTTCTTAGTTATTGCGTAAATGATGTGAACATTAGTTCATGGAGATTTGACGGAACTAATTATATCGTAATCACATATGAGCCAAATCAATTATATGTAAATAATACGCAAGATGAAAACCGCAATATGAGCCGTGAGTATAAGGATAAAAACAATAAACTCATATTGACAGAAGAAGTTTGTGGAAATGAAACGTATAGAACCTACTATATATACAACGACCTGGATTTGTTGTGTTGTGTTGTTCCTCCTAAAGCACAATCACCTGACGATAATTCTTTGTGCTTTTATTATGGATACGATTCCAAAAAAAGAATGACATATAAGCAGCTTCCCGGTGGTAGCGGAGAATACATGATTTATGATAAACGCGATCGTCTGGTTATGAAACAGGATAAAAATATGTACATGAATAATACTTTATTTCAGTGGTGGTTATATTCATATGATAATTTTAACCGCTTGGTAATGACAAGCATTTATACGCATACTATAAAGCTTACTCCTCTTCAAATGCAAAGTAAATATAATACCTACGTTACCAATATTAATGAAAATATTACAGGTAATTATTCAACAAATCATGGTTATACTGGTAATGTATGCCAGGCACTTGGAGGCACTGCCGAAGTATATGCAGTTAATTATTATGACAATTATGATTTTGCGCCCACTGGTTATGCATTTGATAATACGAATGGGATTGTTAATGTACGTCAGAAAATAACAAACACCAAAACCCTCCTTACGGGTGTAAAGGTTAAAAATATTGTTACTATTCCAAACGAATATACTTTCAATGACTGGATGCTTAGCGTATCCTATTACGACTATAAATACAAAGTGATACAAACCGTATCGGATAATCAGTCAATAGGTGGGAAAGATATAATCTCAAACAATTATTCTTTTACCAGTTTGGTAAACAAAACAAAAACTCATCATACGGCTTTCAATAATGATATGGAAATTCTGGAAGAATTTGGATATGACCATACCGGAAGATTGATTCATCATACAATAAAATTACCAGAATGTGAAAAAGTACTTCTTTCTACCAATGAATATGATAATCTCGGACAATTAGCTACAAAAAAAATACATGCTACGGAAACTTCTTCCGGAGTATATTCCAATTATCTGCAAAAAACCGACTATCTTTACAACATTCGGGGATGGCTTAAGCAGATCAATAATCCGGATGACCTTAATAATAATGGCGAACAGGATATCTTTGGTTTAAAATTATATTACCAGAATGATATGCATGGACTAAATATACCACAATATAATGGTAATATTTCGGCAATGCTATGGAAAAACAGTTTGCAAAATGACAAATTTGCTTACTCTTATACTTACGACAATGTAAACAGACTAAAAACATCTTCCTTTGCCCGTAATGACGGTAATGGATGGACTTCTGATAACTCCTATGCTGAAAATATGAATTATGATGCCAATGGCAATATTACCACACTTACCCGTTATGCCGATAACCAGCAAATGATAGATAACCTGACATATTCCTACGACGGAAATAGGGTTTCTTCCATAACGGATGCCGTGGGAGGAGATATTCCATTTATCACAGACTATAAAGGAAATGGCACCAACCCAGTTTATTATTCCTACGATTATAACAATAACACAATAGCAGACAACAGCAGAGGAATAAGTTTACTTAATTATAATTTTTTCAATAAACCTATACAAATTGATTTTGGAAATAGTGGGAAAATTTTTTATATTTATGATGGTAACGGAAATAAACTTGGCAAAAAGGTAGTGTCGGGTTCCAACAACCTGATCGGCGCATTACGTTATCTCGGCAATTTTGTTTACGATTGGGATGGCACACTTCAATATATTCTTAATTCCGAAGGCAGGTTAGTGCCCGACGGCAATACATTCCGTTTTGAGTATTTTATGAAAGACCACTTAGGTAATACCCGTGCCACCTATGCTGCTGCTGCCCCCGGCCTGCCCCAGGTAATGGGATACCAGCATTACTATCCTTTTGGCATGCAACTGGAAGCCTTGTGCCACATCTCAGAAACGGATTTAAAAAACAATTACCTTTACAATGGCAAGGAACTACAGGAAGATTATGATTTGAACTGGTACGATTATGGCGCAAGGATGTACGACCCCATTATTGGAAGATGGCATGCAGTGGATCCATTAGCAGATGAACGGGCTAATACAACATTTTACAATTTTTGTAATAATAACCCAATTAATAGAATTGACCCTGATGGAGCATGGGACACAGATTTTGATCCATGGTATCAAATGGACATAGGTGGTGGAAACTTCCAATACCAATTCTTTGATTCCCCACCAAGCGACAACTGGAGCTATTTTGGACAAACAATTACATGTACGGATCTGGAAGGAAATACAAAATATGGTGACCAATTTGGTTCATGGCACGATTTTGTATCACTTAAGGGAGTTGATATTACTGCAAATGATCCATATTCTTATTCAAGAATTTTCTATAATAATGATAAAGGCTTGGGGCCTGCGACAGACCTAAGTATGCCTATTCCTGATTATATGAGTCTTAGTTTTTCTTTTAATGGAACTGTTGGTGGTGGTTTTTCTTTAGATGTAATAAATTTGGGATACTTAAAAAATGATGGTATTTTTATAAATTCGTCGCTAAAAGAGGGTATGGGATATGATTTATCACTGGGACCAACTTTTAACTATGGCTATTATAAAGGTTCCGGAAATCCAGATGCCGGTTCGCTAAATGGTTTGGGACTATATCAAAATATGGGGGCTTTTGGTATAAGTGTAGGGACTTGGCAAGGTATGTCTAAGAATAAAGCCGGAGAATTAAAACCAGAAATGCAATGGAGTGGAGGCTCCATTGGGTTTTCTCTGCTGGGTAGTAAATCTATATTCGGTGGCAGTGTTGGGACTTCTCTCACAACTTCACCATTTTATCTTTATCGATTTCATAAATAGTTATCATAAAACGCACATGGTTTAAATGTATTTATAAATAAGATTTTATTAAATAATTAAAAACATACAAATGAAAAAATATTTATTTTTTTGCATTATTTTATTTGTTTCTGCTTGTAAGAGCAGTAAAGATGATGTTAAAGATGCAAGTTTTAAAGGCGTAATTACTAACAAGTACAATAATTATACAACTCATGGGCAATGGATGTTTGATGTATCCTCTGAGAATGACGAAAGTTCATGTTTATATGCCGAAGCTTTTCCTAAATCGTGGGAATTTGCACAAATTGGGGATAGTATTATAAAAATAAAAGATAGTTTAAAAATCGAAATAAAAAAGAAGAATGGCACGAGCCGTATTTTTTATGCTGATTTTCATTATTAAGAATATTTTTCCAAAGAAAAAATATATAATGAACACATTTAATGACTGTTCGGGGCCTATAATTTATTTTTAAAATATTTAAAATATGAAATATAAAATAGTAATAGCATCATTTTGCTTTATGCTTTTAACGTTAAAAGCAATATATTCACAAACTATTGATTCTACTCTTTTCTTTAATGATATTACATTTGAAAGGACAGAAGACAGTACGGCTGAAGATGAGATTTCAGATGATACCTGGCTGGATGATACAAGAGTCAATGAAAGTGTATTTCCCCCCTCTCCAACAGCTTCCAGTTTGGGAAAATACGGAGATTGTCCAGTATCGTATTACACGGGGCAACCAATTATAAATATCCCTATTTATAATATTAAAGCCCGGGATATGGAAATTCCTATTTATCTTAACTATGAAACCGGAGGTGTAAAAGTGGATGAGGTTGCAAGTTGGGTGGGAATGAACTGGAATCTTTTCGCCGGTGGTTTAATAACAAGAAATGTAAAAGTATTTCCAGATGAGCGTTCAGGAACAGGTTATTTTGATAATTCTGGTTTTGTTAATGATCCGCAATCTGCTTCTGTATCTAACTTTGAAAAAGCTGCGAGAGGGGAATTGGACACGGAGCCAGATATTTTTTATTATAATTTCAATGGGAAAAGTGGAAAATTTGTTTTTGACACATATAAAAATATATATAGCATACCTTATAATAATTTACGAATCTCATCAGATATTTATAATAACGCGATAACCGGTTTTAGAATAACCGACGAAAATGGCATTCAGTATTTCTTTGGTCAAGGAACTAATACAATTGAAGTTAGTAAATACATAGTTTACAGTTACTCTGACAAACTATGGTATACTTATTTTACAAAATACATCCCATTCGGTCCTCCATATCCAACTAATGGTATTTGTTCAAATGAAGGCTTCTATTTGCCGTCCAATGAAGGAATATTGGACACAGTTCTTCCTATTTTAAAAATAGATAATTCAGCACATATAGAGAAAAGTTATGAATGTAATACAACTTGGTTTTTAAATGAAATAGTAACACCAAACCATGATGTAATAACATTTAATTATGATTGTGAAGGAAGATTATTTAGTCGAACGGGAATACAAGAAGAAGCAAATGATGAAATTATCCATGGAATCCGTGATAACTTCCTTTACAAATATAAGTTCCAAAATGGAAAGTATCCAGAATATGGCGTAACAAAATATTATACGGGAGAAATAACAAGGCCCAATAATTTACCTGGCGATTGTCAGAGAACTATTTTATATACTCATCATGAATATTCAAATATCAGGTTAGCCGAGATCAATTATGGTTCATTAATAGTTAAATTTACATCTAATCATCCAAGAGAGGATATTCAAATAAAAGATTTTAATGGTACGCCAAAAGCTTTATCAAAAATACAAGTAATTGATAATACATTTAACAATAATAAAATAATAAAGGAATTTAATTTTTCTTATAGCACAAAACAAACAGACGATGTGAAAACGGCTGTAGACCCAAAGCATTCTAATATTTATACATATAGGGACGCAGAGCAAAAACGTTTATTTTTAGACCAAGTACAAGAATTGTCTTATAAAGAGGATAACACAATAATATATAACAACCCTTACATTTTATCCTATTGGGATGGTCAACTTCCTCGTCGCTGTTCATCATCACAAGATGAGGCAGGCTATTATTCCTTTTCAAACGCATCAAATTATAAAGTTACAAGTATATATGATTATGGAAAACTTGGTGATACTTATATTTTTATTGGTCCTCATATAACAGCTAGGACTATTGAAAAAGCCCGGGTTGGTAGTTTAAAAAAAATCACATATCCGACAGGAGGTTCAACAGCCTTTACTTATGTATTCAATGAGTATTCTTTGTCGGGTGAAAATAAATCAAGTTATGGCTTAAGAATAGCTAATATCGAAAATGATTTTGGCGAAAATGTAAAAGAAACAAAAACATTTGCTTATAATAATGATGATAATAAATCTTCCGGCTATATTGAAGGCTCAACCGTTTATGGATATAATATGCATTTTCAATTTAATTCAGAAGGCTCACATTTAACAAATAGAAAGTACGCTTCTTTTAATAGTTTTAGAGAACTTGAACTGTCACAGGGAACACGAATTCATTATGGAAAAATTTCAGAACTGATAGATGGTGCTGGGAAAAAAGAATATTATTACTATGATCAAAATGATGGAGCCGATTATACAGATGTCTTTACAGCTACTCAGGATTATGATAATAATGGATCTAATATTTCCAACCATCAATATCCTTTCCCTCCTGAGTCCAGTCATTCATATAGAAGAGGCTTGCTAAAGAAAATTGTTGACAAAGACAATAATAATCGTCTATTAAAAAAAACAGAATATTTTTATACTTTTTCGACAGAGCATAATCATAAAATATACGGAGTAAAATGTGGAATGCATCAATTAGGTAGTGAAAAACATCACACTTATGGAAGATATTATTATACATCACAATGGGTTTACCTTGAAAAAACAATAGAAACCGTTTATAATAGTAATTTGGTAAATGGAAGTTTAGTTATAGAGACTGATTATGAATATAATCCTGGCCATTTACAGATAATTAAAAAAACACAAACACAAAGCGATGGTTCTGTTTTAACTACTAAATATCAATATCCTGAAGATTATACAGATTTAGATGTTTATTGCAATGCTGAATATGAAAAATGCATTTCTACTTGTAATGAACTTTCAGGGGATGAAAGAGCTAGATGCATTGATAATTGTGAACAAAAACAGCAAAATTGTTCATCAAATAATATTAATAATGTATACATACATGGTATTTATGATTTGGTTAGTAAACATATTTATACATCAATAATAGAGGAGTATACAACACTTAAACGTAATTCTGTAGAAGAAACTATTTCCGGGCAATTAAATTTATATAAAACATTTTCTATAAATAATAAAAATGTTGTATTGCCATACCGTAACTTAAGCCTTGATTTGGATGCCGGATTAACTAATTTTTCAAAATCAAATATAAATACGGACACAGAGCTTTTTGAGTATGATAGTAAATATCAAGAAAAGAATCGATTTGAAATGTATGATGAATACGGAAATGTTTTGCAATGTTGTAAAACAAATAATGTTGTTAATTCTTATTTATGGGGTTATAATTATACTAACCCAATTGCCGAAATAATCGGAATATCTTATCCAGATGTTCTATCAGTTTTGACATCATGTAATTATACGATTGAAGGACTTCAAAATATGACTAATGATGAATTATTAGTAGCATTGGAATGTTTGCGCACACATCTTCCAAATGCAATGGTTACTTATTATACTTATAAGCCATTTGTAGGCATGGAGACCAAAACAGATCCAAACGGGATTCGTACGTTTTATGAATATGACTCTTTTGGTCGTTTATCGGCAGAAAAAGATAACAATCAATTTATCCTAAAAAAATATGAATACCACTATGTCAATCAGCAATAAGTAGAACAGGAAATACCTCGACTAAGTGGAAGTTGTATTTTTGCAATTACATAAAATGGGAAACATGCCCGCAAGATATCAAATAAAAGAACAATATGCTACTCTCTATTCGGCTTTTCAGATGGTTCTTGAGGTAAATATCTTGGAGTGTATAAGATTATGCTGATAAAGAAGTTGTTCCAAAGGCAATAAATAGATTATGAAAACGGGATATTATAAATTCCACTCAGCGGGGTATCGTTTAAAAAAGTACTTTA